>JGI20214J51088_10000395_pt1 | contig 30758 bp, 32 predicted proteins | sample WetSurMetagenome_FD_51088 | JGI IMG/M metagenome (IMG submission 51088) | reverse complement strand
AAATATTAAACTGTAATGCCATTAATAGCCTTTTACTTACAGAAACACAACGTTGAGTCATAAGGTTCACAAGGACCTTTTAATTATGCATTTATTATAATTACCTCAAACCTGTTAATCTCAACTGCTGATCATTTTTCTCCAGTATCAAAAGATCAAATTATTGGCAATAACAGCCAAAAAGACTAATATTGCCGTCGAATTGGTTCAAATGAATAGCTGGTTATTGATGTATTAAAAATAATGTATGGAATTCTTTCAGACTCTCTTCGATTGGTATATGGCCAACCTGAATTATTTTACAATTGCATTGCTGATGTTAATTGAAAGCACCTTTCTCCCTCTTCCATCGGAGATTGTGATTCCATTCGCAGCCTATAAGGCGGGACAAGGTGACCTCAACGTTTTTATTGTTGTTATTATGGGCACTATTGGAGCTCTTTCAGGATCTTTGATCAATTATACACTTGCTTATTATCTTGGCAGGCCCATCGTTTACAAATTTGCCGGTTCAAAACTNGGCAGGATATTCCTNTTATCGGAAGAGAAGGTTAAGNATGCTGAAGANTATTTTATCAGGAANGGNAAAACATCGACATTCATTGGCAGGCTGGTGCCTGGTATACGTCATCTGATTTCNATTCCGGCAGGACTTGCGAAAATGAATCTTCGTGATTTCATGTTATTCACGTTTATCGGAGCAGGCATATGGAATATTATNCTGGCAATTATAGGATATTATTTATATGCTGTGAGAGATCAGATTTTCCCTTATGTCGGCCATATTCTTCTTGGTGTAGGTGTTATATTTGTTGTTTATCTGATAATCAAAGCCAGAAAGAACGNTAAGAAATCCTAAAAACGTAAAGANAAGCAACTCAATCCGCCATCTATCTTTNTGAATTCCGAAACATTCAAGGCAATGGTTTCATATCCTGCCTTTTCAATTTTCTTTCTGGTTTTTGGGAAACNTTCGGGAACAATAACTTTCCCATTGATCCACAAAGAATTTGCAGCATAAGATTCNTCTTCATCAATNATTATCCGNTTGTAATTCTCAAATTCTTTTGTTTTTATAAATTCACCACACACAAGCATATTATTGTTTTCAAGATAAGAAACACCAGATTTGAGATGNAGCATTTTTTTCAGATAAACTTTTGATGCGGTAAGTTTATATTTTTCAAGGATATTTATTAGCTGGTCAGCTCCGTATAAATTAGTCCGGTTAGAAATACCAATAAAAAAATGGGATCCTGCCATCATCACGTCTCCTGCTTCAAGTGTTGCCGGACCAGATATCTCTTCTATTGATTGGAAGTATCCTTTAAGCACTTCCCGCATCCCTTTTATCTCTCCTCTTCTGGAAGATAATGCTGGCCTTGTTATTACCGCACATTGTGATGTACAAAGAGCAGTATCTTCAATAAAAGTTGAATCGGGATACAATTCTTTCTCGGGTAGTACCTGAACAGATAACCCTAATGATTCGAGAGTTTCTATATACTTTGAGTGTTGTTCAAGAGCAAAGAATAAATTGGTTTTCCAATGGAGGCAGTTGTTATCCCATTAATTATTGCCCGACCCGGGCGGCAGACAATTGCGCTTTTGAACATTATTCAGGATTAACCTTTTTTTGTAAAAATTATTTATTTCTAAGATTTTTAGCAGTTTCGTAAAGAATTCTGTCTTCTTCAGTTTCGGGACTGATCTCCAGAAAATGAGGCGCCGGTATTGTATTTTCATCGACGTGAATGAAGGTGACGAAGCCATCAACCAGCGGTTTTTCTGCTCCATTTTTTTCAACATGAACATACGAGGTAATACTTGATCTTCCAGCATATACAACTTTGGACGAAAACTTCAGGACATCACCCGATTTTGCAGGTTTCGTGAAGTACATCCCATGTATCTTAAGGCATACTACGTTCTGTGGATTAAGCAGAGACGCAGCTGCAATAAATCCTGATTCAACAAACCACTCAGCTGTTCGGCCTGCAAAGAGAGTCCCGTGATGGTTAAGGTCTTCGCTTTTNACTAACCTCATTGTGACCATGCATGATGGACAGATTAACTTTGTTTCCATTTGATTTTTTTTCAAATGTACTGATATTCAGCGACAGGAAATGATGACTTGTATCAGGTGTTAGCTATTACTTTTTTTGTTTCCCGCTGATTACGCAGATCAACGCAGATTCAAACGATATTTCTGCGAAAATCCGTGCGATCAGCGGGAAAATTTCAGACGAAATAGTTTTTAATAATAATTCAAGTCGTCTCTGTGGACCAGATCGGGAGAAAATGCCTGAAGGCAGACAGCAATATATTCAGCACCTCCTTCAAACGGAGTACTGTATTGTACCCATTCGCCCTTTGAAGTCATTATCCCCTGCCCTGCAGAGATCTCGAATTCCTCAGTCCTGGTAGTTATCCTGAGTTTTCCTTTTAGTACAAGTGTATATTCATTGAATTCTGGCTGCTGACCAGGTTCTATCCAGCCTTCAGGACTGGTCATATGGGCAATACTGACTTCAGAAGTTTTGCTGTTTACTTGCCCGAAGAATTCCCTTATGATCTTTTCCTTGTTGCCGGCGGCTTTTATAATTGATGGAGATTTAATGAACTGCGCCATATATTTATGTATTTATTATCAGTCGTCAAGATACCCAAATTTNCCATTATTAAAATCTTCATATGCCTGTTTTATTTCATCTTTGGTATTCATAACAAAAGGTCCGTATGAGGCTATTGGCTCATTGATCGGCTCACCGCTGAGAACCAGTACCACACTTTTCTTAACGGCTTCAATTAATATTTCCTCTCCGTCATGTTTGAATAGGATAAAATGGTTTTCAGGTGCGATCCCGGTTTTATTGATCCTGATTTCCCCTTCGATCACAAGCATACCGGTATTTTGGTTTTTGTTGAAAGCGAATTGGGCTCTGGCTCCTTCAATAAGTCTTGCATTGAAGAGATTTACAGGAGAGAAGGTAGATGCAGGTCCTTTTTTGCCATTATATTCACCAGCAATTATTTCAACACTGCTTACTCCGTCACTTAACACGACCTTTGTTATGTCTTTGTTTTCTATTGNCTGGTATTTTGCAGGAGTCATTTTGTATTCGGCCGGAAGATTGACCCACAACTGAACCATCTGCAGAAGGCCTCCTTTTCTGCTAAACTCTTCTTCGTGATACTCCTTGTGAAGTACACCGGCTCCGGCNGTCATCCATTGTATGTCTCCTTCAGATATTACTCCACTGTTCCCTGCACTGTCGTGGTGTGCTANCTTTCCNTGATAAGCTATGGTAACAGTTTCAAATCCCCTGTGNGGATGTACTCCGACGCCCCTNGGCTTCTCAGAGGGAGGAACCTGCCATTTAGCACCATAATCAAGAAGGAAAAAAGGACTCATACCTGCCATTCCTATTTCAGGTTGTGAAGGGAAAAAATTATGGACTTTGAATCCGTCACCTACCATATGATAAGGTGGTGGTGGCAGAATAGCTTCAATGGATTTTGNGTTATTATTCATAAAGATTTTATCTACTCAACAATTGGTCGGTCAAATAGTTTCCATTTCCTTTTTTTTTACTTGCCAACAGGGCAGGCTGCAATACACATTCCACATATCCTGGCATCCATTCCAAGCCGCGACCTTCCAAATTCTGCACACTGCCTGCGACATTTATGAGGATCAAAAAACTCATCCCTGCCAACAGTAATATCCCATAATTTACCATTTGCAGCCTTTGGAGGACAGATATCAACGCATTTATTGCACTTCCCGCATCTGCTTAAGTCNACTGAACCGGATTTAGATATAACCGGAGATTTAATTAATATTGAAACCAGACGAAGTCTTGGTCCGAATTCTCTGGAAATAAAGAGATCAGTTTTCCCAATCCAGCCCAGGCCGGCTCGTGTAGCAACCATTTTATGTGATAGATCTGTACTCAGAGTTTCAGAATAGATAGTATCGAGATCTGATATTGTTACAGAGGGACTTATATTAAATGTCTCAATACCATTATTGTTCAGGTCAGCAGAGATCACTTTTGCAAGAAGAGCAAGATTTTCATTTACCTTTTTATAGTGAAGATAATACTCATAAGTAGGTCCATCAATGATCTTATCAACTATATCAGTATTCAGCCTGAGTCCAATTGATATTCCAAAATTGAATCCTATGAATTTTTCCTGAAGCAAGCCTGTGAGATCTGCAAATCCGTATATGTAATCTTTAGGCGGGAGGAGGTGTTTGTTAATTATATTTTCGATAATCCCTGTCATACTTACTTAAGGTGATTAGGGCAGGACTTTTTCAGGTAAAAGAATTTCTTGTAGTTCTTCCATTTCCTTTTGAGCATCCTCAAAATTAGAATATCTGTTCAGCACAATTTTTTTTGATCCAACCCTGTTAATGAGAAGCAACTCGATATCTGTGATATTCATGTCAAATTTTACATTTGCACGACTATAAGTGGTATACTTTTTTGTTGCCTTTATAATATTAAATCTGGTGAACTGGTTAGCATCAATCCATTTTCCGGTTCTGAAGATTCCGAATAATGCGGTATAAGGTTTTAGTCTTTTATTATCAGTATCTATAATGGTACCATTGTAAGTAAATGCCATAAAAAATCCTGGTATGAGCAATGTGAGTGACAAGAGTGAGTAGTTTACGGCAACAAATGCACTGATAATGAATACATATCCCATATAACTCGAGGATGGACCGAAGAACTTGCCTAAATTATTATTGATTATGGTCATTTATAATTGCTTTAAATTTGAAACATCCTTAATGGTCAGTTGTTTAACTATTTGAGAAGGATTCCTCTGAGCCACTTTTCAGCCATAACTGGCCAGCTTTCCGGGGCAATCTTCCCGGGTCGGAGACCATAGCCATGTCCACCGGTGGAAAGAAAATGCAACTCGACAGGGAGTTTTGCAATTCTTAATGCTCCAGCCATGACGAGTGCACTGTTTCCATAAGGGTCATCAGCAGTCTGGAATATGAATACCGGGGGTACATCTTTACTCAATTCCAATTCAGGTGTAAGAGTTAAGTTTGGTCCCTGATCGAGATAAGCCGGATAGATCAGCATTGTAAAAGATGGTCTGCATGACAGGCTGTCAGATTTATCAACAGGAGAATAGGTTTTCCTGTTAAAAAGAGTGCTGGCTCTTGCACTTAAGCTTCCTCCTGCTGAGAATCCCATGACACCGATCTTTTCAGGATTGATATTCCAGTTTTGTGATTTGTCTTTTACTATTCTGATAGCACGTTGGACATCCTGTAATGCTCCTTCTTTTTTATCGGGTATCCTGTACTGAAGAACGAATGCAGCAAATCCGAGTTTGTTCAGCCAATGGGCTATTTCGGTTCCCTCCAGGTCGTAGGACAGTATTCTGTATGCTCCTCCCGGACAAACGATCATTGCAGCTCCGTTTTTGATAACAGGATCGGGTAAGAAAACTTCAATAACGGGATTTGTTACTTCTGAGTAACGGAATACATTACCCCTTTTGGATGTATCAACAACAGGCTGTTGCTTTTCCTTTAATTCTCCAGGCACCTTCCCTGGCCAGAGATAAATGAGTTCATTTTTTTGAGAAAAGGAGCTAATTGAAATGAAAAGCAAAATGAAAAATGAACAGATATTTTTCATAAGTCTGTTGGTTTTGAGTATGCATTTATAATTATGATCAACATTTCCTGGAGCTGCCTTACCTTGTGGTGTACTTCTTCAATCCATTTTTTCCTCACCCCCTCCCGTCCCCCGCCCCCAGGAGGGCGGGGGAGGCTACTCCGGTTATAAATTTATTGATTTGTTCACTTACGAATTCTTGATTGAATAGAACCTGTTCATTTGTGAATCTTAAAACAGTTATTCCAAAATTTTCCATTACCCATGTACGTCCGTCATCATATTCCTGAGATTCATTGTTGAAATGAATGCCACCATCGACTTCAATTACCAATTTTAATTTGTGACAATAAAAGTCGGCAATAAACATATAAATTGGATGTTGTTGACGAAAAAGATATCCTTTTTTCCTGTATTTTCTTAGTAAAGTCCATAAAAGTCTCTCAGAGTCTGTGGGGTTTTTACGCATTTCTTTGGCCCGTGAGAATAGGTCAGCTTTGGCTCCAAAGTACATGTCACGATTAACAGATTTCCCAAGATAAACCATCATATTGAGTTTTAAGTCCCTCCCCCCTGGGGGAGGGATTTAGGGAGAGGCTTTTTATTCTACTATCTCAGCATTATCGAATTTCTGATTCTGAAAATGGAATCTGCTCGTTTTTACTTTACTGGCTCCCTTGCTGCCAAAGAAACCCCACCCGCCGCTGCCGAGAAGAAACCCGAGTGCATAAAGGCCTCCATTGTTATTCTGGGCATACATTGTTATCTTATCATTAAACAGCATGCCAATAAAATCGAAGGGTGCAATAAATCCATGCCATAATCCTCCGAAAAAACCATATGTATGTCCGGAAAGACATTGTTTAACAGCTTCATTATTAGCGCATCCTGATAATGCGATTAAAAGTAAAATAAAAATCATGAACAGGTTATTCCTAGTTAAAATGGAGGTTTTCATTTTTTCACATATTTAGGTTACAAAGTTCGCTGCAAAGGTATATCAGAATAAGGAGAGGTCGATCGCCTGACCCGAGTATTTTTTTTCGTGATCCAGCAGCCATTTCTTCCTCTTAAGTCCTCCTCCATATCCGGTCAGACGTCTGTCGGATCCAATAACCCTATGGCACGGAATTACAATAGATATCCTGTTCGACCCATTTGCATTGGCCACAGCACGCACAGAATCGGGACTTTTGAGTGCAGTTGCCTGTTCAAGGTAAGACCTTGTAGCTCCAAACTTAATATTCAGTAATTCCTTCCATACAGCCTGCTGAAATTCTGATCCCGGAGTAATAAGAGGTATGGTAAATTCTTTTCTTTTTCCATCAAAATATTCACTGAGTTGTTTCCGTATTGATCTCAGGTGCTTGTTTTCACCTTCTTCAATCGTTGTATTAAGCAGTCTCTCAAGATCTTTATATTCAGTAGGGAGTGCCCTTCTGTCATGGAATTCCAGAAGACATACTCCTTTGTCAGTAGCCCCTGCAATCATCTCTCCGAGAGGTGTTTCTATTTTGATAATTTTAATCATAGCAGTATAATGCTCCTTGAACTAAAAACAGATCCTAACCTCTGTGGGTGGGATTCTATTTATAAATATCTCTCCCTTTTCTGCTGTCGCGGAATCTTCGCTTCGCTTCGATCTCCCATTATGCTCTTCACCTTTTCTCAATCTTAACAATCTGTCATTGAAGTCTCTCAGAATTTGATTTAATATACTTCTTGTTCCTGAATCTTAACGCGGACCAGTTTTCATCAATCGCAACCATTCGGATACCGTGAAAACCTGATTCATTTAGTATAGTCCAACCATGATCGCGGTTGAGATCAGATTTGTATTTTTTTGAGGTTTTCTTCGGATAGCAAAACCACAGGACTCCATCAGCTTTAAGATTGTGAATAGTCCCTGGTGCCAATTGTTCAACTTCTGAGACACTTTTTACAAAAATTATAATAAAATCATAAGGATAGCGTGGATCTATCTTCTGGTCAATGGTTACATCTCTTAACTCAGCAGAAATTGATTGAATGAACTTCTCTTCAGAATTTATGACTGAGATCCTTTTTTGTCCCTTATAGTTAAGTTTAGCTAACAGGTTTTTCATTTCGTCTTGTGGATTTAAATGCTAATTTAACAAAAAATTGATATATAAGTTAAAAGATCTTACCTTTGCGGTGTCATTGAATGGGGTGCCTTATAACAACGGGCTGAGATCATACCCTTAAACCTGATCCGGATAATGCCGGCGGAGGGAAAAAAGAGTATCAAACAAATCAGCTGATTATAATAACCTCAATTTTTTGATTTTAAATATTTTTATCATCAATATTATGAGGAAACTGGTTTGTGTATTAGTATTTGCAGGATTACAGAGTGTGTTACAGGGGATGGTAATTCAGAATATTGATAATTCAGTAAAGGGAAAAGTAACTGATGTCAATAAAACTGCACTGGCCGGGGCAACTGTTACTATCGAAAACACTACTGTTGGAACTCACACTGATTCGGAAGGAAATTATACTCTTTCTATTAAGAAAGATCTGGCGTGTAAACTTCGGTTTTCTTTTATAGGATATGAAACGCAGGTATACGAACTCAGATTAAAAGGTGATACTGTTCTGAATATAACTCTTCAGTCAAAATCAATTATTACTGAGGAGGTTTTTGTTAATGCTACCAGGGCAGGTGCTAATACGCCAATGTCGTATTCATCAGTAACAAAAGAAGATATTTCAAAAGTTAATACGGCCCAGGACATTCCCTATATTCTAGGTTATACCCCGTCGCTTGTTGTTTCTTCAGATGCCGGTACAGGAGTGGGCTATACATATATAAACATAAGAGGAACCGATTTGAACAGGATCAATGTAACAATTGACGGAGTTCCGGTAAACGACGCTGAATCTCATGGAGTATGGTGGGTTGATATGCCAGATCTTGCATCCTCTGCAGATAATATTCAGATTCAGAGGGGTGTAGGGACATCAACCAATGGTGCCGGCGCCTTTGGTGCAACAATAAATTTTCAAACTTCCGATCTGAGAAAGGAACCATATGCAGAGGTCAGCTCCTCTTATGGATCCTTTAATACATCAAAAAACACGATTAACTTTGGTACAGGATTAATAAATAATAAGTTCGCTATTGATGGACGATTTTCTAAAATCTGGTCAGACGGTTATATTGACAGGGCCTTCAGTGATTTAAAATCTTTCTACATCTCAGGAACCATATACGGAGAAACAAGTATTCTGAAATTAGTTATTTTTTCAGGAGTCGAACATACCTTTCAGGCCTGGAATGGAGTGCCTAAAGATTCCCTTAAAACGCACAGAACTTTTAATGCATACACTTACAAAAATGAAACAGATAATTACTGGCAGGATAATTACCAGTTGCACTACTCAAAAGCAATAAGCAGTGAATTAAGTGTCAGTGCCGCTATTCATTACACAAGAGGCAAAGGCTATTATGAAAATCTTGTGCCAAACACAAATTACAGTTCATTTAATTTACCAGATGCAATAATTAATTCAGATACTGTAAGAACTACTGATTTTATAACTCAACGATGGCTGAGAAATGACTTCTATGGTTTTACATATTCATTTAAGTACTCAAAAAATAAAATAAATGCTGTCTTAGGAGGAGGATGGAACCAATACCTTGGTAATCATTTTGGAGATATAATCTGGGCTAAAATTGTTGCTTTTGAAGGTCAGAGCTATCGTTGGTACCAGGGTACCGGCAATAAAAAAGATCTGAATACTTTTTTAAAGATAAACTATTTGTTATCAGATAAAATCAATCTGTATGGCGATCTGCAATTCCGGAGAATAAATTATATAATATCTGGTTTTGATGAGAATCTGAAAAATGTAACCCAGAGTCACCTCTATAACTTCTTTAATCCTAAAGCCGGTTTTATTTACAATTTTAATAAAAATCATAAAGTTTATGCTTCATTTGGTGTCTCACAAAGGGAACCTGTCAGAAGTGATTTTACTGATGCAGATCCCGGAAAAACTCCAGTACCGGAAAAATTATTTGATTATGAGACTGCATACGAATATCATTCATCGGGGAAAATGTTCAGAGTTAATTTATACTATATGGACTACAAAGATCAGCTGATATTAACCGGGAGGATAAACGATGTGGGATCGGCGATAATGACAAATGTGCCAAAAAGCTATCGTCAGGGAATAGAGTTTGAGACTGGTATCCAGGTACTTAAAAATCTAAGCTGGAATGCCAACATAACACTGAGCAAAAGCATAATTCCGGTTTTCACAGATTATACCGATAATTGGGATACCTCGGTACAGGATCAGCAATCATTAAAGAATAGAACGATTTCATTTTCTCCTTCAGTAATTGCTGGTTCAGTTATTGAATATAATCCATTCACCGGTTTTCAGGTGATTTTGAATTCCAAATATGTAGGCAGACAATATATTGATAACACTCAAAACAGTGAAAGGATGTTAGATGCCTATTTTCTTCAGAATATATCTTTTTTCNNCACTATTAAAAGTAAAATTTTTAAGGAACTGACATGTCAGTTTGCCGTAAATAACCTGCTTGATACAAAATACGAAACTAACGCCTGGGTTTATAAATATAATGAAGGGGGATCAATTCATGTTATGGACGGATATTTTCCTCAGGCTGGTATCAACTATATGTTTAAAGTTGGTATAAAATTCTGATGTTATTTTAGAGACCAGGTATTAATGAGTTGGATATTAAATAATTACATAGAAATATTCGGAGCAGTTACAGGAATTATTTATGTTATTCTTGAAATCAGGCAAACCATCTGGCTATGGCCTGTAGGTATTCTGACTTCTGCTGTTTACATCTGGATTTTTTTTACGAGTAAGATTTACGCAGATATGAGTCTTCAGGTTTATTACCTGGCGATAAGCATACTTGGGTGGTACTGGTGGGCTAAAGGCTCAGGGCAAAAGAAAGAAGAGGAGAGTGGGAGATCGAAGCGAAGCGAAGATTCCGCGACAGCGGAAAAGGGTGAAACTGAGAAAACAGAATTGCAGGTGACAAGATTAAAACTGAAGACTGGTGTTATTCTTGTTATTGTTTTTGTTTTGCTTTATACCCTGATGTGGTTGGTCCTTACCTGGTTAACTGATTCACCGGTTCCGGTAAGGGATTCATTTATTACCTCATTATCAATTATTGCCACATGGATGCTGGCACGAAAGATTTATGAACATTGGTATTTATGGATTGTTGTAAACTTTGTATCGGCAGTTCTTTTTTTGACGAGAGGACTCTATCCGACAGTAATTTTATATCTTGTGTATGGAGTAATGTCGTTTATAGGACTAATTGCATGGAAGAAATCAATAACAACTGGAACATGATTGATTATCAGACCGAATCTTATACTGTTATTGTTGCTGATGGTACCTTTCCGCAACATGAGATCCCTCTTGGTTACCTGAAGAATGCAAAACGGGTAGTCTGTTGCGATGGGAGTACACAAAGTCTTCTTCTCTACGGAATAGAGCCCGATGCTATCGTTGGAGATCTGGATTCACTCAGTGATGAACTGGCAAGCCGTTTTGCAGATCGAATTTTCCTTGATGAAAATCAGGAGACCAACGATCTGACAAAAGCCGTGATGTGGTGCATTGAGATGCGATACAGGGATATCGTTATAGTAGGAGGCACCGGGAAAAGAGAGGATCATACTATTGGGAATATCTCTCTCCTTGCTGATTATATAGGTAATGTTAATGTTATAATGGTAACTGATTCAGGAATTTTCAAACCGTTATTAAAAAGTTCTGAAATATTGTCTTTCCCCGGTCAGCAGGTTTCAGTTTTTTCAATAGATCCGGAAACAGAAGTAACATCATATGGATTAAAGTATCCACTCAGTCAGACAAAGCTGACAAACTGGTGGTTTGCAACATTAAATGAATCGCTCGGTGACAGATTTTCGCTTGATTTTAATGGCAGGTTGATTGTCTACCTGAAATTCAAATAAAAAGAAGGCCGTCGCCCGATGGCAAACGGCCTGTTAAATTAAAACCTGTGTAATTTCAGAATCTGTATCCAAGTGTTATTCCCATTCCTTTATTACGAAGATCAGGTTCATTCTTATCAACTTCAGAGAGGCCCATTTGATATCTGAGCTCAGCTATAATTGCTCCGCCATTAGATAATTTATAAGATACTCCTCCACCAAAAATGACCCCCAAGTCAGCCTTTTCAGCCTGATTATCTAATTCTGTGTTCGTGGTGAAATTTCCTGTTTTCATCTTTTCATTTGCCGATGTCAGATATCCGATGTAGGGACCGGTAAACAAAGAAACACCCCAATTATCTCCCAGACTTTCATCATGGATGTTCCCTCTTATAAGAAGAGGTACTGAGATATAATTAAATTCTTTTCTTTCAACAGATTCAGATCCGTTTAGGTTTGAGATAAACTTCGCACCTTTTTTCTGGTAGTTGAGTTCAGTCTGGAAGGAGAGGTTATTACTGGCTCTGTATTCCATAAATCCTCCGACCAGGAATCCCTGGTATAACTGAACATTATTCCATAGTTGTCCTAGTTCAGCCTGTGTTTCAAGGTTCCCCGCAGCATGTACTCCAAATCTGATCTGAGCTTGCATAGTCTGGCAGGTAAACAGTATTGCTGTTAATCCTGCAATAATAAAAATCTTTGTTTTCATTTTTTTATTTTCAAATTAAAGTTTAAATAATAATTACATTTTCACTCCTGACTTACTGCCCCGTTGCTAATCTTTCCCGAACTTCATTGAAAGGATGGGAAGAAAGCTCGCCTCTCAGATGTGCCGAAAAATTAACCTGGTAGCCATAAGTAATACAGGCGGTGAGGAAGTAAATCCCTGTTTGTATCCAAAGTGTCATGATCTCTTTCCTGGTNTCGAAAATTGACGCTCCCAGAGAGTTCATTTTTATATATCCGAAAATTGCATTTGACGATGGAAATATTTCACGTACCACCAGCCAGATCTTCCCAAAATTTGATAATGGCCAAATAATCCCTGATAAAAACAATAATGGTATTGAAGTAAAAAGATAGAGCATCATTGCACTTTCCCTGTTTTTAAAAATAACCGACAGAGTTAATCCTAAAAAGATACTTGAAAGTATGAATGGGGTTATCAGAGCAATAAGTTCAACAAATCCTGCTGATTGTCCATACCCAAACCATTCAGGAATCATGCCCAGCATATATACGCACAGCAGGGCATAAATTATAAAATAGGCTGTCGCTTTTCCTGTCACTAATCGCAGTGTTCCCATGCGCTTACGATCCAATGGCACCAGTGTACCAAAAATATGACGTTCGCGGGCAGTGCCGGCCAGTATACCGATTGCAATAATCAATGTTTGCTGTATGATAAGGATAAGCGCTGCAGGAATACCATAACTGGCAAATCCTCCTGCCTGATTGGCCATAGAATTATCAATAAATTTAACAGGCTCAGCAGTTATTTCCGCCTGTTTCTCTGTTAATCCGCTATTCATCAGGTTAGTTATCTGAATTTTATTACCTGTTTCAAGAGCTACGAAACTTGTACCGGATAGCATTGCTTTATAGTAAAGGAAGAATTCCATATCTGCATAAGCTGAAATTGTTGTCTGGCGCTGCAAAGCAATATCAGAACTGAAGGATTCGGGATTTGTACGATACCTCGTATTTCCCTTTTTTTAAACATCAGAATGGCTTCTTTCATTGAAACACTACTTGCAGTTACTTTAAGGTCGGGGGTAGCATCAATGTCCCTTATGAACTTGCGGCTNTCNGANGAATGCGACATGTCAACAACTGCAACAGGCAAATCGCGAACAACTTCAGGATAATAAATAAAGGAATAAAGGAGCGGGTAAAGAAGCGGNACAGCAAAAATTAATATCATCACACCTACATCCGAAAATATTAGCTGGAGTTCNCGCATACAGATCCTGGGTAAACTGCGGAATCCTTCCCTGATCTGACTGAATAAATTTATATTATTGTTTTTCATTGTATTTGGTTAAAAATTGCAATACCTGGCCCCAGCATAATTTACTGGTTAAGGGGTTGTTTTCGGATTGTTTTACTGGGTCTTATGTACATTTTCAATAAAATTCTGATAGATTAAGGCCGATTTCAATCGTCGGATAATAGTTAATGGGAGAAATAGAAATATCATCAGAAACAGGTATGATACAATTGAATATTTTAGTTCGAATCCGGCAAGTATTTGACTCTGAAATATATGCATGTAGTGCCTTACCGGGAAACCGCTTGCCCAGTATTGGAATACCGCAGGCATTGCATCTACAGGAAAAGAAAATCCGCAAAGCGTCAGTGCCAGTATTCCATAAAATGCTGCCATATTAAGTGAGTGGCGCATCATAGGAAGTAACCCGATACAGAAAACCCCGATAGCCTGATATGCCAGAATGAACATAAGCGATCCAAGCATTAGCCACCCGGTGCTTGTATACATTGGTATTTGCATCACCTTGTAAAGCATGAAGTTCTGAAACATCATAATGAAAAAGAATATTATTGTGTATGGTAATAATTTGCCGGTGAGTGCAATAAAGACAGATCTGTCAGAGAGACGCAACCATTCTCGCGATGTACCTTCTTTTATCTCGATACCGATACAATACACTGTCATAAGCAAGATAAATAGCTGCAACATAATTGGCAGTATAATAGTGGAAATATATACCGGGTAACTTGCAGTAGGATTGAACAACTGGTGTGTGTTAAGCTGAACAGGCTGAACCTGCGACAAAATATAATCTTCTGGTTGACCCATTGCTTCACGTTTCTGAATATTTATCCCTCCCGATATTGTATGAAGAATCAGTGTTAAATCGTTCTGCATCAATCCGCCGGCAATTAGGAATCCGTTGTGATAATAGTAACTGATTACCGGTTGATGCGATGCAAGAATATCAGCCTGTAGGTTTTGGGGCAGCACAACAAAACCATAAATGTTGCCAGTTCGCAATTCTGACATAGCTTCGGTTTCCGATTGGAGGTATTCCGTCACTTTACTTAATGGAGTAACATCGATTGTACGTGCAATTTTGCGTGAAGTGGCTGTGTTATCAAGGTCAACTATCGCGATAGGCATTTTTGTTGGGACACCTTCCTTCAGAAGCGATGAGAAAAACAAAATTGACAGGATGGGAAGTACAAGTACAACTATGAAGTAAAGTCCGCGCGACGACATACGTGCAACTTCCCGCTTCATGACTTCCCAAATACTTGTTATGAGTAATTTCATTGCATTAAATTTCAGTACTATAATTCTAAAGGACAAAAGATTATAAATTGGTCAGGCATAGACTATAAAAACTCCTGCCGCCCCTGTTTACTTAAGTTTTTCATAATCAACCATAAGACTCATACCCGGACGCAATCCTTCAATTTCAGTAACAGGTTTTGCCCGTACCTCAAATGATTTTACATCAAACCCACCGTTATTTTTTGTTGCTTTAAATGTGGCATAACTTGCCATAGCTTTGATATAGTTAACTTTCAGCCGGATATNTTTGGCNCCAAGAGCCGGTACAGTTGCATCAAACTCCTTTCCCATTTTAATGCTGGGCAGTAAGTCTTCCCTGATATTGAAAACTACCCAAATATCGCTGAGGTCAACAATATTCATTATAGGAGCACCCGATCCGACCAATTCACCTTGTTTTGGGAAAATGTCTGAAATTTCACCTTTTATCGGTGAAACCAGCATCGTTTCCGAGATGTACGATTCCACCTCAGAGACAGCTCCTTTTGCACGGTTTACCAATGCTGCAGCGGCAAGTTTATCTTCTTTTTCGGCTCCGTTTATTGCCATATCATATTGTGATTTTGCAGCCCTGGAAGTTGCAATTGCGGCCTGGTAATTGGCCTCAGCTTCATCACTTTTTTGAGCTGGGACTACACCCTCACTGAACATATTCTTTACACGGTTATAAGTTTTTTCCGCTAATTTCACTCCAACTTCAGCTTTCTGCCATAACTCATAAGCCCCTGCTATTTGTTCGGCACGTGCACCTTTTATAGCTTTCTGATTTTGAGCAGCTGCTGCATCTTCGGCAGAATTTGCCTGCATAAGTTTTGCATTTAGTTCAGGAGCGCTGATTAGAACCAGGGTATCACCTTTATTTACGGTCATGCCCTCTGATACTGTGAATTTGTCGATACGTCCGGGTACCTTACCAGAAACACGTACTTCTGTTGCTTCAGCCTGGCCTTGCAATATAACTGGCTCGGGTTTTAAGACTATCCATCCGACTAGACTTACAACTGCTATTACCAGGAGCAAGGTTAAAAATGCTATCAGCATTCCTGAATGTCTTTTGTTAACTGTTTTCATTATGCTAAAAATTATGGGTTTGATGATAAATTTTATTTATGTTACGATTTAATTTTTATTGGATATTCGATAATACAAGGTCGCCTGTGGCTTTGTAACATTCAATTACAGATTGACGTTGTGCAAAAACTGACTGGAGGTATTCGAGTTCTGCATTCTGCATTTCAGTTTCGGTTGCCAGTCTTTCGGTAATATTTATCATGCCCTCGTTGTATGACTTTTGAGCAAGTTCGAGTGCCATACGGGCTGCAATCCGTTGTTTATCCTTATAAGTTACCTGGGCTATTGAAGCCTGATAATTTGTTGAAACTTTTGTTTGATTGAGTTCCAGTAACTCGTGTGCTTCTTCCCTGGCGTTTTCAGCTTTCATCACTTCAAGTTTTGCCTGACGAACCTTAGCTGAGCCTCCTGAACGGTCAAATATTCCCCATTTAAAGCCTGCACCTACCAGATAGGTGGGGCCCAATCCAATATTATTAATCTTCATGTTCATAGGGACCGGAGCATTGAAATCGGCTTTAGCGTTGAAAACGTAATCATAACGGGCTGATGCTATTGCCTGAACTTTAGGCAGGTAATATGATTTTTCTGATTTCAACAGATATTTCTGTGCTTCAACTCCGGCAGTTAAGGCACGTAATTCTGCCCTGTTATTGATATCTGAACCTGAGTTGGCGAACAGCAGAAGTTTTAATTCCGGATTCATGTTTTCAAAACTGGTTACTGATTTGCCCGTGAGTTGCGATAACTTTTGGTAAAGCAGTGTTTTCCTGCTTTGGTACTCCGATAGTTTTGCCTCTAGGCTGGCGTTGGCAACTGCAATTTTGAGTGTGTCGAACGATGTTGCTAACCCGTTTTTCAAAGCCATGGCAGCATATTTTTTTTCAGCAGCCAGTCTTACAGCCGATTCGTCGAGCACATGTTTCGACTGGATGAGTAACGCCAGCTGGTCATAATAGGTTATTACCTCGCTGATTACATCTGATTTACATTTATCTGAGAGCGCTTCCTGTGCTTTAATTTTTTCAGTTAGTGCCTTAGACAGATTTGGAACCTGGCCCCCGCTATACAACAACATTTTGGCGGTTAGATCAATTCCAAAATAATTACCGGATAAATCTCCGTCGAGATTGTTAGAAATGGAAGGAAGTTGTATCCCCTGTTGTGTCAGCAGAGTCTCCAGCTTAGTAATTTCACCGGCCAGTCCTGAAAGGTTTGGAAAAAGTACAGGGAAAGCAGGATTCTTCATAAATTCCTGTAGCTTACTTATGCTTTCGAAACCTTCGATATCACCGATTTTTGAATTTACAGTTGAATAGGCATATAAATATTTACCTCCAAATTCGAGTTTTGGGATGTATGACGACCTGACTGCATTTTTTTGAACTTCGGAAATCTGCTTATCATAATCCTTGTCTGCTACCGCACGATCTTTATTTATTGAAAGTCCGATGAGCTCTTTAAGTTCAGGAGAAACCTGCAACGATTGTGCATTTACTTTGCACATTATCGTGCTCAGTGTGAAGATCAGAATAAGAAGAGGAACTCTTGTTTTCATAATACTTAAATTGAATTTTTATCAATCTGATATTCAGGAATATAACTTTGCATTTTTATTCGTAAAATCAGATCGATCAGTTTTTATTATTTTTATTCTTTGTATAAATCGACATATTGTGTATTAGACTAAAACGATTGAACGGTCGAATAGTTGATAAAAAAATTATCGTGTCATAACTCCATTAAAAAGAATATGGATCAGGTTATCAAGTCGGTGGTCGATATTTTTTTCCTCCCTTCCCCAGAACAAAGGAACTTCCATGCCTTTCAGGGCTGTAACAATGGCAATGGCAGCCAGAGATATATCTTTTATATCAAATATACCATCCGTCACACCTTCTTTTAATATATTTTCCATCATCCGGATTTCTTCCAGGTCTGATTTTTTTCGAATTTTTTCGATAAAATCGAGATGGCTAAGGTATTCGTCCTTTATTGCACTATAATAGTTTGCCAGTTTTTCCACCGCATGCATCCTGACAAGCACATGCATTTTTAGCTTAGTGGTTGGGCTATCTGCATCTGTGTTTGCCTTAATAAGTTCCTGATTAAGTATTGAAGCCTCTTTTTCAACTACTGCCTGGAATATTTTCTCTTTACTTGCAAAATAGTAGTAGATTGAACTTTTACCTTTGCCTTTGGCATTGGCTATTTCGTTCATAGTGGTTTTTTTAAACCCGAATTTAGAAAAAATCTGGCGTGCCACATCTACAATTGCTTCCTTTACTTCATCTTTATCTATCATGGCTCAATCAAATTAATGCTTTTACTTTTTGTTTGAGGCTACAAAGTTAAACAAGCCAATATTATAAAACAAGTAAAATCGACTATTTAAGACTAAACGTCGAAAAGTATTTTTTAAAATACACTAAATCAAATATATACTAAATGAGAAAAAATTAAAGATAGTTGCATTATGATTTATCGTGTAATAATATTTCTGAAAAATATGTGATTAAAATGTCATGCCATGGCATGACTAGGTACATTTTGGAATTATTTGTAGAGAAATTTATCTTTTAACTATTCCATAGAAAAGGAAATTGATCAGATTATTCAGCCTGTTTTCGAAGTTTCCGTGTTCTTTGTTAATGAAAAGTGGAATCTCGAGCCCTTTCATAGCTGTTACAATAGCTACAGCGCTGAGTTGCGGATCGTCAACAGTAAACTTTCCTCTCTCTATTCCATCCTGAATGATCGCGGCCACAACTCTTACTTCATCCTTGTCATAACTCTTGCGGATCTCCTCTATGAATTCAAGGTGGCTCAGGTAATCACTCTTAAGGGCTGTATAAAAATTTGTAAGCTTTTTGAGTTTACGCATCCTTACCGAGATATAAACTTTCAAACGCTCAATCGGATCATCAATTGATAAAGTACTGATTCGCAGTTCCTCTTTAAGTTCATCTGCTTCCTTCTCCACAACTGCTTTAAAAATGTCCTCCTTACTGCTAAAATAGTAATATATCGATGACTTCCCCTTCCTGGTTGCAAGCGCGATTTCTTCCATAGTGGTCTTCTTGAACCCGAAGTGGGTGAAGATATTGCGTGCAATTTCAATTATCTTTATTCTGACCTCGTCTTTTTGTGCTGACATTCTTTTTCAGTCTAAATTGAAAAATTGTTCATTACAAGATAAAACAGAAATAGCCATTAACCAAATATCTTATGGGCTATTTGATAATAATGGTCGAATCGCCTCAAATGATAGTTTTTTTGATTACATAATCTTCAACTCTTTTACCAGATATATAAGTTGAACGCGGCTTTTAACATTGGTTTTAATGTAGATTCTGTGGGTGTGATCTTTAACAGTCTGCAGACTTATAAAGAGTTTTTCTGAGATTTCTTTATTACTTAATCCATTGCATATTTCACGGACTATATCAGTTTCGCGTGGGGAAACTTCAAACTTTTTGCAAAAATCTTCAAGTGAAATGTTCTTATCGGTTTCTGAGGAGAAGACTGTAAAAAGTGTACCGTAGTTAAGGTATATTGGCAGAAAAGTGTTCCCGGCAAAGAATGCAAATGTGAATATAATCGCCACATAGGGTTGCGAGCTGTAAAACAATAGTGGTATACACTGTAGAAACATTACAACTGATATTCCCAAACTAATTCTCTTTCTGTCATAATCATGAATAATTTGTTTTCCTTTTCCCGTGAATAGTATAATCATAGAGGAAAGCAAAGAATAGAGGAAATTCATTGAAATGAAATAGTATTTTATAAGTGATAATGGATGTAGTGTATTAGTTTTTGCAATGACATAACCTATAATAGTAATAACTGAGAAATTGATCAGAAGAAACCATATTACAAACCAGTTATTGTTCTTTCTTCCCGAGATTCCAAGGGAAAACTGTATCAGCATCAGCCAGGCAAAAACAAGAAATGGCAATCCCAGTAACATAGCTATATCTGAGAACCTTGAAAGCAGTTCGCCGGAAATGTAGGTCGATAAAAAGGCTTTAATAACTACCTGTCCCCATATGCCATAGAATCCGAAGGTAAATATAAAGACCTGGAAGTAGAGAAGTGTTGAAAAGATTTCGTGGCGATACCTGTTCCTCAGCCTTGAAGTAAGTAACACACCACCTGATGCCAAAGCAACCGATAAAATAAAAAGTAAATATCCCAGGTAACTCAACATTTTATAAAGGTATATAAATCCATTTAAACCGAAAGTTCAAAAGTAGCCACTACCATAGTATTGTATTACATACTAAAGTAGGAATTACTAAAATCACTACTATAGTATGAAGCCTGAGAGAAATCAGCGCCTTAAATTTGCTTCATAAAAGTTTTGAATTTCTTTAATTTTAAATTTAAACAAAAATGGAAACAAATAATGATTACAGACTTGTCCCTGGTTTCGGAAACAGCTTTTCTGCCGGTTGGAGAGTCATGACAGATAATTTCCTCAGGTTATTTCTTGTAATTTTAATTCTGGCTATTATTGCAGCACCACTTAGGATGTTCAACTTTAAATTTGATTCATCCGATCTGCATAATTTACCCTGGAATATGGGCTATAATCTGGGACATCATTTTAGCCATCCCATGAATTTTCTGCCGGTAATAGGAGCATTTGGAGTATTCGCAGCTTTCATCGGATTTCTGGCAATACTGTATTCTTTTCTTGTGAAGCCAGTATTTGAGTATGGAGGTAATATGATCTTCCTGCAGGCAGTTCGGAGGACAAAACCCGATTTTGAATATCTTATTAAAGGTTTTATGGAGAATTACCTCCATATAATTCTTGCAAATCTCCTGGTATTTGCTCTGGTGGTTTTAGGACTATTTGCTCTGATAGTCCCGGGAATAATAATTGCATGCCGTCTGGCTTTTGTCTCGTATATTATAATGGATAAAAAACTCGATCCTATTGAGGCTGTGGAATTGAGCTGGAAACTTACGAAAGGACATGGATGGCAAATCTTCTTCATGGGTTTTGCCTCCATATTTATTGTGCTTTTCGGACTCATTATGTTAATTGTAGGGATATTACCTGCAATAATGTGGATAAGCAGCTCATTTGCCGCACTCTATGAATCAGTGCTCCGGGAGAAAGAACCTAAAGTTGAAACTGTAACGGCACAAATAGTGTAATGAGTATCGGGAATTAATCAGCAATCATAATTGATTTTCTTCGTTTACCCCGACCCCATGGGGAGCGAAGAAAATCAATTTACTCCCCTTGGGGCCGGGGTAGATAAATTGATTTTCGAGCGGTTTTGGATTTTGTATTTATCATTACTGATAGTCATTAATAGGAACATAAAAATCCCCTTTTTCAGGGATATATCTTGAATAAATTGCTTGTTATTTTACAAATCATTGTCTAACCTCAAAGTTTAAAAGACAGTGTTAATAAAAAAGAAAACCTGATCAGTCAAAAAAATGAAATACAACGCGGTTTTATCCTATTTGTTTATTAATTTTAGATCTGGACCTTACTTACTATTCCTTCACGCAAACCTGTTGATCAAAATAGAGCACTGTACTTTACTGGCATTAAATAGAAAACCGATATTAAAATCCTATATCTGCTATCAATTTATTAACCAAATCAGGAACCAATATGAAATCAGCATTTAAATTTTTCATTATCGTTTTCATGATCAGCTTTCCTCAAAGTCTGAGCAGCCAGGTCAAAATAGATCTTAAGAAACAGGTAATAACCATTGACAAGAATGCAAAAGCAAATGTAAATAAAGATACTCCGAAGAACCAGGGACAGAATGCTAAACAAACCCAGGCAAACCAGAATAAACAGGTTACTCCTGAAAAGAACGAAAATAAAGCTGATGAAGGAGTAAAAGCAAACACAGATATCAAATCAGGAACCCAGGAACAGCAATCAATGCAATCCTTTTCGAAATATGACTTCGTAGCAGGTGAAAAAGTGCTATTGTTCGATGATTTCAGCCAGGATGCTGTTGGTGATTTTCCGGCATTGTGGACCGCAAATGCTGCCGGAGAAATCAATACATTGAATATTGCACCAGGGAAATGGCTCAACCTGAATAGTACGGATGGAAATTATTTTCTTTTGAAAAGTATTGATTTCCCAAAGAATTTCATCATTGAATTTGATATAGTTCCTAAAAAAACCGGAGGTCGTATTGCTGCCGGTCTTATATTGTATGGAGAAGAGAAATCCAAAGAAATGGATAATAACCCTCATCCCGGGAGTAGTGGAATAATTATCTCAATTGAAAAAGAACGTTGGAATACTATGGGATACAAAACAAGCGAAAATACTGCAATCACCGGATCATCAGCAGTAAATCCCGTAGAAGCGGAAAAAGTGAATCATGTCATCATCTGGGCTCAGAACAGAAGATTTCGCATTTATCATAAACAGGCAAAAGTGTTGGATATGCCAACAAATGTTTTTGATGGAACAAAATTCAATCGATTATGTTTCAGATTATCAAGAGGTGCTTCCTGCGGTTCATACATATCCAATATCAGAATCACCGATGCATCACCCGATATGCGCAGCAAACTTCTTACAGATGGGAAACTGGTTACATATGGCATATATTTCGATGTGAATAAAGATGTGGTGAAACCCGAATCCTATGGTACTTTAAAGGGAATTGCTGATGTATTGACAGAAAACGCTGACGTAAAAGTGAAAATAGTCGGACATACAGATAGCGATGGTGCCGATGCTGCAAATTTGGATCTTTCAAAACGTCGCGGTGCATCAGTGAAAGATGCCCTGGTAAAAGATTTTGGTATTGACGCTTCTCGTCTTGAATCGGATGGAATGGGAGAAACTCAACCTATCGCTCCGAACGATACTCCAGTCAATAAGGCTCTGAACCGAAGAGTTGAACTTTTAAAAATATAGGATGTTACGGTTTCTATATGCTCAGAATGAAATCGATGCAATAATGTAAATTATTGATAGTGACATTTATTATTTGTTATTGTTTTGTAACTTTAGTCTCTAATTTTAAATATCTTAATTATGAAAACAAGATCAATTATTCTTATACTGGTACTGGTAATATTTTTGCCATCAAAGTCAAATGCTCAGGCATGGATTTTACGAAGAGCTATTGACAGAAAGATCGAACATAAGGTTGACTCGGCAGTTGATAAAAGTGAGAAGGATGATGCCAAGAAGAGGCAACAGGCCGAACAGAACCAGACTGACAAAACTACTACAACAACTACTGATAAAAAGGGTACAAAAGAGACAGGCCGTGGTCTGTTTGGAGCGAAGATAGATACAAAATATGAAGATGAATATAAGTTTACCGGCAGGATATATATGCAGATGGAAAATTATGATAAGAAAGATGTTGTAAAATCTGACTATTACACTTATTTTAATAGTAACACTCTGAATGCCGGTATCGAAATGCTTCCTGTTGATGCAAAAAGCGGAGATAAAACTTACCCAACAGTTTTCCTTTTTGATAATGACAACAGGTGCTTCATGATGATTGTTGAGACTAAGGATTCTAAAACCGGTATGATCTCAACCATGCCATCCGACTCAGCTATGGCTGCACAGGCAAAGAACCAGAAAGAGGCAAATCCACAAAAGGCGATTATAACAAAAACTGGAAATTCGCGGGTAATAGCCGGATACAAATGTGATGAATATAAGGTTGTTGATGCAGATAAAGAAGGCTATTCAAATGTATGGATGACTAAAGATGTAAAACTAAAAGCTGATAAAAAGTACTGGGGCAAAGCCGGAGTTCCAACTTATTATAACTATCCTGGATTTGAAGGGGCAATGATGCTTGCTATGGAAGGATTTGATAAGAATAACAAACCCACATTAAAAATGGAGACCAAAGAGATTAATGACAAATTTGATCATTCTATATCTACAGTTGGTCTGACATTTATGAAAATGAATTTCGGGCAAGCTGGAAAGAAATAAAAAGAAAAATCCATTAACCGCAAAGGACACAAAGAGAAGAAACGCAAAGAGCGCAAAGAAGAAATGCAAATATTGCTTTGCGAACTTAGGTTTTATCCCGATAGCTATCGGGACTTAGCGACCTTTGCGGTTATTTTTTTTTAGCTTATTAATTTAGTTTACGGAGTTTTGCAAATCTCAGAAGCAGCTTCTTGCTTCCGTCTTTTTCGAAATCAACAGTGGCAGTTGTATTTGGAGGTTGCCCTTCAATAGATATTATTAATCCTTTGCCAAACCTTTCATGTTCAACAGTGTCTCCCTCAGAGAAGAGTGATGAGTCACTTCCGGTAAAAGGGATATTGGTTTTATTCTCCTGCGCTGTAATCTTCTTAAACCTTTCTTCTTTTGAATACGAAGGTGTTTCTTCGCGAAAAGATGAAGGTTTTACTACCGGTTGTTTATTGTTGAAAGGTTTTCCACCAGTCTGGGGATAATGGAGAAACTTCTGATCAATCTCACGGAGAAATCTACTGGGGCTGCATCGCTCAAGATTACCCCATTTATACCTGTTAAGTGCATAACTGAATGTTGCCTGTTTCTCAGCACGGGTCACAGCTACATAAAACAGTCGTCTTTCTTCCTCAAGTTCACGGGCACTTCCCGAAGACATTGGTGAAGGGAATAATGTATCTTCCATTCCTACGATATATACATGCTTGAACTCCAGTCCTTTAGCAGAATGCATTGTCATTAAAGTAACCTTGTTCCTGTCTTCTTCATTTTCAGTATCCTGATCAGTAAGTAATGCTACATTTGCCATATAGGCCTCAAGGATCGATGGTTCTCCATTAGTTTCAGCTGACTCTGTAAAAACTTTTATAGCATTCAGGAGCTCTTCGAGGTTTTCATATCGACTCACTTCTTCAGGGGACTTTCCCTCCTTAAGTTCTCTCATGATTCCGGAACCAAGGGCAATTTCCCTTGCTTTCACAAAGGCATCCGTTGTATCAGAATTCAGTCTGAGATTATTGATGACCCCAGCATACATCAACAGTTTTCTGGATGTTCCTGAATTGAAATGCTCAGGATATTTTAAGGCCTCCTGCAGAATGCTCCATGGAGTCGTATTAGAAGATTCAGCCAGTTCAAAAACTTTCTGAATCGTAGTATCTCCTATGCCTCGTTTCGGATAATTGACAGATCTTTTCAGGGCTTCTTCATCTTCGGGATTGATTACCATTCTGAAGTAGGCCAGAACATCTTTTATCTCTTTTCTTTCATAGAAGGAAAGGCCCCCATAGATTTTATAAGGTATGTTTTTACGCCTCAGGGTCTCCTCAAAGATCCTCGATTGTGCATTTGTTCTGTAAAGAATTGCAAAATCTGACCAGTTAAGCTGTTGGGAAAGTTTTTTGTCGAAAATGTCAGAGGAGACATTAAATCCCTCCTCTGAATCCGTGAGTGCCTGCATTACCTGGATCTTTTCACCTGGTTCATTCATTGAAAAGACATTCTTCTTTATCTGGCCTTCGTTATTAGCAATAATTGTATTTGCTGCATTTACTATGGTTTGCGTTGAACGGTAGTTTTGTTCAAGCTTAAAGAGCTGGTAATCAGCGTAGTCGTTTTTAAACTCAAGTATGTTTTCGATCCTGGCTCCTCTGAAAGAATAAATACTTTGTGCATCATCGCCGACAACACAGATATTCTGATGAGACGCAGCAAGCTTTTTGACAATAAGATATTGTGAATAATTAGTGTCCTGGTACTCATCAACGAGCACATAATTAAACTTTTGCTGATATTTGTCCAGTACGTCAGGGAAATCTCTGAAGAGAATATTCGTATTCAGCAAAAGGTCATCAAAATCCATTGCATTTGCCTTGAAACAGCGGGCAGCATATGTTCTGTAGACATCAGAAAGCAACGGCATACGGCTCGACCTGTCATATTCCTGCATTGAAGCATCGGCAGCATACATGCCTGAAGTCACAAGGTTGTTTTTTGCTGTGGATATTCTTGAAGCGATGACACCTGGTTTGTAAATATTATCATCCAGACTTAGTTCTTTAATAATAGACCTCAGAAGACTCCTGGAATCTGAAGAATCATAAATAGTGTAATTTGATTTATACCCGAGTCGTTCTCCTTCCATTCTTAAGATCTTTGCAAAAATAGAGTGAAATGTACCCATCCAGAGATATCTGGCTATTTCCTGGCTCACGATTCGTGTTATTCGCTCTTTCATCTCTCTGGCAGCCTTATTAGTGAAAGTCAGCGACAGTATCTTCCCGGCGGGAACTCCTTTCTGAAGCAAATGAACTATGCGGTACGTAAGCACTCTTGTTTTACCGGCGCCTGCACCGGCAATCACAAGAGAGGGGCCTTCAGTGTTTATAACTGCTTCTTTCTGAGATTCATTCAGATCATTCAGATAATTCGTTGTCATGCGGTTGTTTGAATTACAGCGTACCGGGCCGGGCAAATTTAGTAATAACAATTTCAGGTATTCAATTTACGGGAAATTAAAATAGAATATTTATTAACAGAACATATTATTATGGCAAATTAAAACCTTAAACCGCAAAGTTCGCAAAGATTTAATACCCAAGGACGCGAAGGTTTTCATGGTTTTTCTTAGTGTACTTTGCGTTTCTTCCCTTTGTGATCTTTGCGGTTAATGGATTTCAAAATATTTAATCATCTTAATACATCTTAATTTATTATAATTGTATTAAAATATATTAATGTACAAGAAAATGAAAAGATTTGGACAGGTAATAGGAGTAAGGCCCGAACATTTTGAGCGCTACAAAAAATATCATGCCGCCGTATGGCCTGAGGTTCTTGATATGATCAAAAAATGTAATATGCAGAACTATTCTATCTTCTATAAAGACAATATGCTATATGCCTATTTTGAATATACCGGCAGTGATTTCGCTGCCGACATGGCCAGGATGGCTGCCGATCCCAAGACCCAGGAATGGTGGTCAATAATGGAGCCGATGCAGAAACCGGTTGACACAAAGAAGAGCGGCGAATGGTGGGCCAATATGGAAGAGGTATTTCATATAGATTGACCCGGATTATTGCCCTAATTTTATTATAATTGTACCAAGGAATACCAAAAAGAATCATAAAGCGTTTTAATTACAAAGATCTGACGGGCTGTGCGTTATTTTTTGTTTATATTTTTTTTATTATTTCCGGTCATTTCTATGGCTCAGCTTTCGGCACCTGGAATGAGCGCAGTCCGGTATACTTCCTACCCCTCGGCTCCAACAGTTAAAGATCCGGTTTTTATATTTTGTAACTCAACAGGGACTCAAAAAGGAGAACTGGATGCAGTTAGTCCGGGTGGGACAGGTCCGTATAATTTTGCCTGGTATAAATGGAGTGATCTGACAAAAAGTTTCAGCCTTCCGGTTAAAACCGAATCGGGCGTATCCGCATCATCGATAAATGATCTCGACGAAGGTGGATACCGCGTGATTATAAGTGGAGGATTTAATACAACACTTACAGGATGGATCTTCATCGATAAACCTTTTTCTTCGGCAGTACTCCTGAACAGAACGTGTGATTATGTTGCATTAAAAGGACTGGCAGCTATTGATACTTTTTATTACAGGAACATTTCTAATGGTATTCCGGTGAAATTAGGAAACGGAGTTAAATTTTTATGGTCGTCCAATCCCTCATCGGCAATTCCATATCCTGATTTTTATTTGAACCCTCAAACCTTTGATCCGCCTCTGGTAGATGTTACCTATAAACTGCAGGTGAGCGATAGTTTTGGATGTATAAGTCAATCATCATTTTTTTATCAGACTATACGTGTTAAAGCTGATTTCGTTGCTGATCCTTATCATGGAGATGCTCCACTTACTGTAACCTTAACAGATAAGTCAATCAGAGCTGTGAAGTATCTGTGGGAATTTGGTGACACAGTAACTTCAAAGCTTGAAAACCCCGATCCTCATATATATTTTAAGCCCGGTGAGTATTCGGTTAAACTGACTGTCGAAAGTGATCTGCATTGCATTGATTCAATGAAATCTGAGCAGAAAATTGTAGTTGATCCGTCAGAACTTAATATTCCAAATGTATTTACCCCTAACGGCGATGGGCTGAATGATAATTTTATTGTTGAATCTAAATCGCTCAGGAATATAAGTGTCGAAATTTTTAGCCGCAGTGGTCTGAAAGTTTATTCATTCTTTGGTGAGGGAGACCTGCTCAGACAGTGGAAAGGGTGGGACGGCAATGTTAATTCTTCATCAGTTAAAGCTTCTCCCGGCATCTATTTTTACGTTATCAGGGCATATGGCTGGGACGATATAAACTATGATAGTAAAGAGTATAAGGGATTTGTTTATCTGTACAGGTAACGGCTCAATGGCTTAACGGCACAAAGGCGCAAAGGCAAAATCCATATTTAATTTCAAGAGTAAAGTATACGATATTATCAGCGCTTATAGGTATATTTCATAATACAGAATAAATTCACCATCTCCCCTGTAGTATCGTTGCGCCGTTGTGCCGTTGCGCCGTTGTGCCATTCTCCCGTTGTGCCATTTCCGCTGCGCGGAACTGTGTCGCTTCGCTCCTTGTGTGCCATTGCACCGTTGCGCCTTTCTTACTGCCACACTCCGATAATCAACCCCATAATAGTCAGGCTGAGAATACTGTACGTTGAATTTATAAGAAAATGGACCAGAGTTCTCGACTCAAACAGGTAGCTGATACCCATAAAAGTGAAAACCCAGCCCAGCCCGGCCATAAATCCGGCCATAGCTCCAAATCCTGCACCGGCTTTTGCACCGATAAACATTGCAAGGAAGAAAGATGCAATGAGTGAAAGAACAAATCCAAGTCCGAAAACTTTAAACATGTTGTTGTTCTTTGTAGACTCTACAGTTATCCCGGTCTCTTTCATCCATCTTTTAACAAACATGAGAGGCGAATACCAAAGACCCCCTAATACGAAAGCACTGACTGCCGCAACTACTATAGCACCCCAGTTTAAGCTGTGAAAAGCATTTTGCATATTCATACGATTACTTTTTTATAAATAAACAACGTACTGTATAAAAAGTTGTTGAGAAATAATAAACTTTTTATGACCGTCAGATCTCTTCCAGGAAATGATTCTTTTTTGCTCAGATTGTAATTTTCCTTTTTCTGGCTTCAATATTCCATTGTCCGGTAATTTTATGATCATTTACAACATTAACAGTATCATACCTGTCAACGGTGGGACATATATGCCATGGAATACCGTAAACCAGATCTGCCGTCCTGTATTTATCAGCCGAAGATGTTCTGAGCACCATGTGTTCTTCATTATGACTAATGATTGTGTAGCTCTTCATTCCAAAAAAACTTATTCTGGGTTGAGGCATTTCGGAAGCAACTGCTTTGTGTCCAAGGTCGAGGCAGAGTAACTCTACTGCAGGTTTGCTTATAACTCTTGTCAGTATTACTGCTGCATGTTGAAAGTCCATATCAGGATATGAAGAGCTCGATTCGTCCCACAAAATAAATGTTCCCGGACTACATTCCACGCCTTTTCGTTTTGCGTGTACAGGAAATGTGGGCGAGCCTCCGGCAACAATATTAACCGGAGAAATGCCTTCACTTTTAAGATCATCAATGAGGCTGATAACAGGTGCAAATGCTTCATTGCATTTGCTTTCCCTTTGGAGAGGATCAGGGTCGTTAATATGACCGTCGTAGACATGAAGTCCCGCTGCGACAAGCATTGGTGAATCCAGTATTCTCTTGAAGAATCTGGCTGCTTTCTTTCCAGGCATAACACCGGTGCGGTTCATGCCGTTGTTTATGTCAAGCCAGACATGAGTTTCGAGATTTGTCTTTCTGGCCATATCAGAAAGTTGAATAATAATCTCATCATTATCTGCAATGCATGAGATCTTTGTGTTTCTGAATGCCTTCTGTAATTTAAAGAACCTGTCAATGTTAGGACCCACCGGCTGCATAGCGAGCAGGATATCGGAAGCTCCGCAACCCGCCAACATTTCAGCTTCGGATATTGTTGCACATTTAAATTTTTTAATGCCATATTTCATCTGCAACCTGATGACTTCAGACATCTTATGGGTCTTTACATGTGGTCTTAGCCTGTCAGCACTTCCGGCAATATTAATGGCTTTCTTTATATTAGCTTCAATGCGATCGGGATATATCAGGAGGGAAGGGGAACTTACTTCATCAGCATTATCGATCTTGTACCAGCTATTATCTAAATCAGGACTGCTTTTCATTTTACTATTTGAGTTCAAACATTGCTTCAATTTCAACTGCAATATTCATTGGGAGAAACATCCCTACCGCACTGCGCACACCAACTCCATTATCTTCTCCGAAGACATCGGCCATCAGTTCGCTGAATCCATTTATAACAGCCGGGTGACTTTCAAAATCAGGAGTGCTGTTGACCATACCAAGAACTTTTACAATCCTTTTAATTTTATTCAGTTCTCCAAAATGTGCCTTAATAGTTGAAAGCATTGTCAGACCTACCTGTCTGGCAGCCAGTTTGCCAGCATTTAAGTCCAGCTCCGCACCAAGTCTTCCTTTAATCATGGTTCCATCAGATTTGAGGGGTACTTGTCCTGATACATATAGAAATTTATCAACCACCACGACTGGTTTATATGCTCCGATTGGTTTTGGTGCGGGAGGCAGGATGAGACCTAACTCAATGATCCGCAAATCTATATCCTGTTTCATAATAT
>JGI20214J51088_10000394_pt1 | contig 30817 bp, 32 predicted proteins | sample WetSurMetagenome_FD_51088 | JGI IMG/M metagenome (IMG submission 51088) | reverse complement strand
CTTGACAAAGGTTGCCGAGGGAAAAATAGCGCCGTCCTTTCCACTCAGAAAAGACTCCACAACGGAAGAGGTCGTCACAAAATTCAGGAACGGAAGTAATGAGAAATTCAGCCACTATTTTGATTAAGATATGAAAAACAAGCACACCAAACTGGCTAAGCAGATCAAGCATTTGCAAAGTGGGCCAGCAACAAATAAGCCAACTGTTAAACAGAGGGAGGGGAAAACCTATTCTCAGATAATTGAGCAGGCAGTCTTACGCACCAGGACAAGTATCTCGGATTGGAGAACTGCAATCAAGATTGCAGAAAATGTTTATAACCCGAAGCGTGTAAAACTTTATAATATCTATTCAGAAATCATCCTGGACTCATTACTTACTTCTCAGGTTCAGAACAGAAAATTGAGAGCAATAAGCTCAAAGTTTGAGCTTATTGATGCCAATGGTGAGGTTGATGAAGACTCATTAAACCTTATAATCCAATCTAAGTGGCTAAGTCGACTTCTTGACGATCTACTGGATACAAACTATTGGGGCTTCACAGTTATTGAGTTGTACACCACAGTTGGAGGCGAACTTGATTATAGACTTATTCCTCGAAAGCATATAATACCTGAGCAGGGTCTTATTACTAAATGGGAAGGAGATCTTGAAGGAATCGCATATCGTGAAATGCGTGAATATGGGTCCTGGATACTTGATTTTGGTAAGCCTAAGGATCTTGGACTATTCAACAAAACAGTTCCTCATGTATTAATGAAACGCTTTGCCCAAAGCTGCTGGTCCGAGCTCTGTGAGATATATGGTATCCCACCCCGGATCGGTAAGACTAACACTCAGGATCCGGAGATGCTTGGACGTATGGAACGTATGATGCGTGAAATGGGATCTGCAGCATGGATGATTATTGATGACACTGAGGAGTTCGAATTTGCCCAAGGTGTATCTACCAAAGGCGAGGTTTACGAATCACTCATCCGGCTTTGCAATAATGAGATATCACTTCTCTTCTCTGGAGCTGTTATCGGTCAGGATACAAAGAACGGTAATGAGAGCAAAGAAACCATAAGCATCGGATTGCTTGATCAATTGGTAGAAAGTGACAAGAAGCAAATGGTTGAGTGGTGGAATTCCATTCTATTGCCGGCTCTTTATCGTATTGGATTCCTTCCCGAAGGGTTAACATTCCGGTACCCGAAACAGGAAGATCTCGCAGCGCTATGGAAAATGACAATGGATGCTGCAGAAAGATTCGATATCCCACCTGAATATATAAATGACAAATTTGGCATCCCGGTTAAGCCAAAAACAGGGTTAAATGACTCTCAGAAACTATCAAGGAGAGATGGAAGTTTTTTCGATTAAGCCCCGCTGATTTTGCTAAATTGCATGTCAGGTTAGGGGCTTTGTATGATACCCTTTCCAGTTCAAAAAAGAAAGGAATGAAGTTACCGGAAAATACTTTTAAGAAAGCGATGCAATCGATGCATCAAAAAGGAAGCTTTGGCGCTGATATGCTGGCTGAAAAGCCTTATGTAGATCTGATTCAAGAAACAAATCTAATCTTCAAGGAGGCGATAAAACAAGGCATGGCTTATGATATCCCGGCAGCCATGAGGGCGAAGTTTGAGAATGACATTTTTGTATTTTCCGGCTGCAAGAGTTATGTTGAACTCAAGGAGGCGTCATCACTTCTATTCGATAAGGAAAAGAATCAGGTGAGATCCTTCAATGATTTCTATAAAGAAGTTACTGCAATTGATGACACCTATAACAAAAGTTACCTCGAAGCAGAATATTACTTTGCAGTAGGTTCATCTCAGTCTGCATCTCGTTGGGTACAAATTGAAGAGGACGGAGACGAATTTGATCTGCAGTATAGAACTGCAGGAGACGATAAGGTAAGAGAAGAGCATGCAGTACTTGATGGCACTACCTTGCCTCCATCAGATGACTTCTGGAACTATTATATGCCTCCTAATGGTTGGAATTGCAGATGCGAAGCAATCCAGGTAATTAAAGGTAAATATGACCGAAGCAATAGCGCTGATGCTATGGCAAAAGGTAATGATGCTACTGAGGGCAAAAATGAAATCTTCAGATTTAACCCGGGTAAACAAGAGGCGATTTTCCCTCCGCATCATCCATACTATAAAGTGAAGGATCAAATTAACGATGTCCTGGACAAAATTAAAAGCGATTCCGAGTCATCCGGAGAATAATTAAAGGGGGTTTAAAATGGACTTTAAAAATGATGTCATACTGAAATCCCTTAGACACCTCAAAGTAGAGCTCATGGATGAGTATGATAAGAACTTCATCCGAAAGGCCTTCTTTGATGAAATATGGCAGGAGGTTAAGCATGACCCTGGCATCGGATCTCTAATGAATAGACATGGCATGCTAAGAAAATCCTGGCGTTCTGATGTTGTAGGGCAAACCATTGTTTTTTCAAGCTCGGCCATATACGCCAAAATACACAATGAGGGCGGTAGGGTTAATATAAAGATGCATGTAACTGACAAAATGCGCCGCTGGGCCTGGTACATGTATAAAACCACGGAGGATGAGAAATACAAGGGACTGGCACTAACAAAGAAGTCAGAAATAAATATCTCTTTTATAATGCCTAAAAGGCAAATGGTAGGTCACCACGTCAAGGTTGACAGTGCTGTAAAAAAAGAACTTGACAAGAACATCAAGCCATACCTTGATCATACAATGGATAAAATATTCAAAAAGAAATGAAACAATTACTCCTTGATGTAAAGAACAGGTTATCTAGCTCAAGCAGCTTGAAACATATTGACACCGACTGGGGTCAGCTGGATCTATTAACTCCTCCCGTCTCTTACCCTTGTGCATTGGTTGATATTGTGCAGGGTCAGTTTGAGGATGAGTCAGAAGGGTTTCAAATTGGAATACTCACGCTCTCAGTGAAAATAGCAGATGTAACCCTCTCTCCTGGGAGTAAGTCAGCATCACTGTCTCAAAAGGATAAAGCCCTTTCAATCATTGATTCAATATCTGAAGTAAACTGGCTCCTTCATGGCTGGAGTGGATCTGATCATTACGGCCCACTAACCAGGGTAAGCATAATGAAAAATGCACGACAGGACGGCATAAGAGAATATGTGGTAAGTTATAAGGTTCAGATTACTGACGATTCAGGAATAGAACAGGGCAAAACCATCAAGAAAAATACCGTCACTTTCCAGTTGGAGAAGGAATAGACTCATTTTTCGTTTCCAATGCCTTTAGCTCTTGCTTTGCCGGAGTAGCTAGATAGTTGTAATATGTCCGTTCGCTAACATGATACCTGGGATGAATTAAATTCTTGTAAACCCAATCTTGAGATACTCCCTTCCGGGTGTGTTCAAGGGTGATGTTTTGAATGGCAATAATTAGTCTGAGTTTGTTCTTACGATTATAAGCCATAAATTAACATGATCAGCAGGGTTCTACACAAATATTGTATTTAATTCCTACTTACTTATAGTCTCTTATAAGTAGTTTCAAACAATTACACATAAAAACGGGGGCCATTAGGCCCCCGTCTCGCTTCAATAATAGCTAAATTCTACAATCAGAAAAAGTGTGTTTTTTTAGTTCGTTGACTATGCAAGTTAAATGATTAATGGCCGTAAGTCAAGAAAAAAGGCTGAATCTTTTAAAGAATCAGCCTCTTTAATATTAATGGTGTTTTGTTTTATTGTACAGTCGTTCCTGTTGCAGCTGTGGTTGTCGTTTTGGAGCTTGTCAAATCATTGATAAGCATCAAAGCGAAGGCCGCCAGTAGAACTAAACCGATAAGTTTACTTGAGTCGAAGTAAACGATGAAAGAAGCAAAGCCTCCCAGAACAATAGTGGCAAAGCGCCAGTGGAAAAACTTCCAGATAGCTTTACATACATCTTTCAAAACGCTCTTAACTGTAGCAGCTTTGAAATAATCCTTAACTTTCTTTACCAGGGCAGTAACCTTGGATTTGATTTCATTGAATGTTTTCATTCTTTCTTTGTTTTTTGTTAAACATGTTTTGCGGCTTGTGCCGTTATATCTTTTTCCTATGGCCGATGAATAGCTCGAATAAATGCTTCGATGGTAGTAAACTATAAGGGACTCCATGGTATCGAATATTGGAGCACTCTTAGGGTGACACAAGTAATATTTAAAAGAAGGTTCACCAGAAACACCATAGCCGAGTTTAGGTACCGAGACCTCTTCAGTGAATTCCTTCCCATGAAGTGGTCTGTATTTACAGTCAAACCTCCCTTTATAAATGCGAATTGATTTGTTTGTAAGGTTGATATGAAGCTCCTCACTGTAATTGATTATACATACATCTCCTATCTTAATTCGTTTCTTCATATTACATTATGTGGTTTTACTTTACATCATTATTATGGTTGCGGACGCCAAGACTGAAAGCACTATCAGGAGAAAAATAAAACCCCAAATTCTAACCTTATCAGCAGCAGAGGGGAATTTAACCCGGAGATCTTCAACATTGCTCATGCTATTAATTGCCTTAAGAGTGATGTGCGGAACTGTTTAGGTAAGATTTCAATACTTACATACTGCCAGTTTGCAAAACTGCGAGACCCCATATTCTCCGCATAAGCAACCTTTAATACCTTGTCAATTGTCAAGAGTCTGGAGAGAACCGGAAGATCGTCCTGGTCATTCCAGAACCAACAAAGCTCTCCCGCTTGCGGTACACGACATCCTTTGCGTTCAGCATCAATTTCAGCCTCAAGCCTCTGTGCACGTGACAACAGAGGTGAGTATTTTCCTCGATAGTCTTTATTATACTGGAAATAATCAGGTACTTTTCTGACAGCTGAAAGAACTGTAGCATGGACTCTATTTGTCTTAATGCCAATTGCTGCCAGAGTCATCTTTGCATTGGATCTCAGAATATACATTATTAACTGCCTTGCCTCACGTGCATCTTCATTCCTGCTTTCAGACAGTACTATTTCAGGTGAGAGATTTACATAATCACAGACAAGTTTTATATATCTATCTGCTATGTTTTCCATAGTCTTAGATTGTTTAAATGGCGATTAAAGGATGATTCTGCTTAATGCAACTCCTGTAAGACCTCCTAACATTGCTCCGGAGGCATACACGATGCGTTCTCTCAAGGTGCTAATGCAGATTTGCTTTACGTTAATTGTCCATATATATGAAATGCCAAACCCACAGATGGCTATTCCAAGCCAGGCAATCCTACTAATGAAGTAAGTGTTTGCACTGACCAGAGCCACCTGCAGGTAAGCTGTGAGGAAAAGCCTTTTCATATATCGGTATATTTAAGGGCTACTCTCCGTAATTTTCCTTTTTCGTCCCTGGCATCAACATAAATCCCCATAGATCCGGGCTTTGTTCTTACAGCCTTGTCAAACAGATCCATTGCCCCAAGGAATATTTGTGAATTTGTACTTAGTTTTTTTGAATTCTGTACACGCTCACGGTATTTGCGGAGCTGGAGCACTTTGCCCATATCAACCTTCCCACCGGGAGAATATAGGAGGGCATTAACAAGATCCCGCAGAAACATTACAGCTTCACTTTCGTCAAAGCTTTTAAAGTACTCTTCAAACTTTTCCTTTACCAGATTAGTATAAGTTGTGTCGAAGTATACGTTATCAGGCTTAGTAATCTTAACCGTAATGCCTCCATCAAAAGATGTGAGAGTCATACCATCACCGGGCTCTTTCCTGTTCTTGATTTTCGCATCAAGTATTTTTGCATCGTAAACCTCTCCATATGCTGTCCTGGTTAATTCGACAACCTGGTTGAGGTATTTCTCAGCAAGCAGTGCAGCATCGAGTATCCGCTGCGTATGCTTTTCTTCAGTGCGCAATACCGGGTTAATGGCGTATGTTGGCACTTCATGGTTTTTGTGGTCGATCCACGTTTTTCCTTTCTGTCTCATATTATTCGGTTTAGTTTGATTTTTCTTGGTATTCCTCCTTGAGCTCTTTGAGCTCTTTCTGCATCTCTTCAGTATCGTGTTGTACTGCTTTGAAGGTACTTTTCCGTTTATTCATCGAATCTGCAAGCCATTTCTCCCGCTTGCGGATAAGGTTCTCAAGTGAGCGAATTTCATCCTCCAGGACGGTAAGCTGACTTTTACACTGTTGACGTTCTATTACTGTCATTTTGATAATTTGTTAATTGCATTGACTTAATTTCTGCTCAGATTCGCATTTTTCACGGTCCTTACGCAGTATTGCTTCGAGCTTTGGTATAAGTGCCCGCATCTCTTCATTTGTGAGCTCATAGAGCCTCTTTCCGGCAATACGTTTCTGCTCCATGAAGCGGTTAACACAATTCCAATCGGTAGTATTGACACCATGCTTCTGGAGCCGGTGAAGGATTGCAGAGCGTAACTCCTTTGTTTCTATTGTTCTATTCTGAGTGTGCTTATTCACTTCAGCTTGCATCGCTGCAAGCATCCGTTTATACTCTTCCGGGTACCTTTTGTAGAGTTCCCTTAGTGATGAAGTATGCATCCCACTAAATTGTAATACAAGGCTTTCTTTTTCTGCTCCAGGCATCTGCTTCAGGAGACTGAAAAACCTTTCATGACTTACTTTTTGCGCCATTTGTAGTTGATTTTAATATGATAATTCACCCCAGTACTCACGTGCTTTCTCTTCCCATATAGTCACGAAAGATTTGGGTTTTGAACCTGATATACGGCTTTCAGAAAAAATCCGGTGACCCTCAACACGCATCTTTACATCAGCATCATAGCGAACATTGTCACCAAGATTGCCCTTTGGGTTCTTCCCATCGGCCTGGCTGATGAATATCAAAAGCTTATGCTCTGAAAACTCTTCCTTCAGGTCGTAAAAGAACTGGCTGCCGTACATACGCTCGAAGATCTGAAGTGAATCAAAGAAGATAACTCTTGGACTCTTAGGCTCCCGGAGTTTCTTAACCATTGATTCCATATTTTCGGACCGTTGGGGGATTAAAATCCGTTTACGTTCAGAAGGTAATGCTTCAGCCCGGTGAAAGGCCATTTGTAGTGTGGCTGAGGCATTTTCCTCCTTACTCCAGTATATCGCTTTTTCAAAACGGGTCAGATATTTCGCCAACTTTATGGCCCCTGTGGTCTTACCATTGCTGCTTGCTCCCCACATGATCCATATACCACAGATGGCCGGGTTACCTATAAGGTCTCTCCACTCTCCAGTAAAGGTCACACAGTTGAATTTCTTATTAAGAAACTCATCAAGGTTAAGCATGCGTAAGGCTCTGTCCGTTTTGCGTTCCATTTAAAGGCTATTTAAAGGGTGAGCCCGTTAATCATCCTGAAGAACTTCTCATCAAGAGGTGTATTCATTACCTCTGCTTTTTCAAAGGCAGGTACCAGATAATCGTGTAGCATACGATAGTCTTCGCATACACCTCTGATAAGAGCCTTTAACCCTTCATCTTTGATGTCAACGAAGAACTCCTCGAAGGTGTGGTCGTCGTTAGTCTTAGGATCTATTCTCCTGATATCGTTCAGATAAACAGTGTTTGCTTTGAACCTTGATACAAACTGAGGAATCCCAATTGCATCACGCTTTTTCATGCGCTCAAGGTTGCGAATGAGTTGAGGAGTACCGATAAGAATAATGGAGCAGTAATCCTTTACCTGGTCATAGAGTGCTTTTATGGTTCTCAGTACTGGCACTGATGCATTCTCCGCCTCATCAAAAACAATAAGAAGCCCATTTTCTGTTGTATCAATGTTCCGGATCTTGCCTGCAATAGCTTTCAGGCATGTAACCTTGCTTGCTTTTCTTTCGACATCAAATGCCTGGCAAATTTCATCCAGAAGAGAGCGTACATTATGCAGAACACTCAACGTAATAGCCTTGGTGTTGACCGGGTTCACTACTTTGAAGCGTTCAAAGGCATATGTTTTCCCGCAACCGGATTCACCTATGATCATGCCTTTAATGTTGTTCTGTTTTGCCTCTTTAAGACGGGAGATAGTTGCAATAAACTGAGGCGTATTGCGCTTTGGCCATATTACTTTGTCTGTTTCAAAGTCAATAGCCTTTGCAAGCTTATTCCATTGTACTGTGCCAATGATTGCACCATTATCGTAATTTAGATCACCTGAAAGCATTCGGCTCAGGTACCCTGAACTTACCCCGCTCAGGCGTGATAATTGATTTACACCTCCTTTTTTTTCGCCAGCCCAACCACGCTCAACAGCGTACCGGTTGGCTGCTTTTGAAATTTCAAGTTTTGTTGAGTCTTTCATATTGTTAATCGTATTGTGCCAGATCGGCGTTTATAGTTAAGTATTCAAGATGTTTTCTTTCAATCTCTTCATTTATGCGTTTACGGTCACGCTCTGCCTTGCGGTGCTCTTTAACCTCAGTCCTCTGAACCTCCATATCAGGTTCATCATATTCACCATGTATAGGTGTTGTACCTGCGGTTTCATTTTCAAGTTTTTCTGAGATCCTCTCAATTGGTTCTGTGAAGAGCTTAGGAACTGACTTCGTTTTTTCACGGGTTATCTTGTCAAACTGTGCAGTATATTTATCCTGGTTAGTTTTAATGAGAAGATCCTCTTCGGTACGTTCAATGATTGCTTCATTATATTTCTGCAGAGGCAAGCAGGTACAGATGTATCTCTTATCCTGGTACAGGTAAACCTCCTTGACTTCGTTACCTGGAAAATAATGTGCCTGGACGGTAGTTCCCCGGAGTGTCTTCATCACCTTTGGACTAGGTAACATAAACCTCTGTGTTGCCACTTCAACCCACTGGCTATTGTGTATCTGGGTCATTTTGTTGACCTCCCCAATATGATAAGCCAGTACTGGTAACTGTGGCTGTGGTAAGTTTGGATTTACATTTTCAATAAGTACCTCCCAACGGGTTTTATTCGGGTAGAGCTCCTGATCAGGATGCAGACTGTCATTATAAGTAGTGCAATCAGCCTCTTCGTTCTTAATAATGTTTTTGACAGTGTACCGCTTCGGGTTCTTGTCTGTGTTGAGTATGTTTGCCTCAAGGCGTGCGAATGGTCTCCTTAAAAAACCTTCACGTTTGGCTTGTACCTGGTACTTCTTTTGCTTAATCATGCCTTCAGCACGCTTACTGATTGGCATACCACCTCGGCAGAAGCTGACGTTTGTAAACAGTGTCCCGGCAGTTAGAAGATCTGCTTCAAAGTTGCCATCTTCATCTGTATAACCAGTCATTGTGTTTGCCAAGTGCTGTTCGCACTCTATCTGCCCTGGTATGCCCCATCCGTTACGCACGCACAGGTACATGAAATCCTTTAATGCATCTACCAGAAGATTCACACTTTTATCAACAGCGTAAGCCCGTCCTACAACAGCAGTGCTCTGCGTGTCAAATATCTGATATGCCCAAACACGTGTGCCATCAGGACGCTTAAATGGGATGGCGATATCATCCATTGTAAGCTTACTGAGGGAATAGACAGGAGCATGACGGTGATTGTGTGGACGATTCTTTGCAACCCAATAAAGCTCTGCATTGCGCATCTTGGTTGAAGCATTTTCATTCTCCCACTTTTTCTTAAGCCAGTTATTAGCGGTACCCTCGCTGATGGTGATTGGGTTGCCCTTTTCATCAAAGTAGTCAGCAGGATTAAGATACTCACCAGTCTCTTTATCTACGATAGGCTGTTTTCCTGCGAGGAACATAAGGTAAGTATTAAGAACACCTGTCTGATAAGGCTTAGTTTCCATACAATAGATACCAAGGAGGAGCTTCTCAATCTTTTCAGTGACTTTAAGTGCTGATTTATTGCCGAAATTCTTATGTACCAGTGAATAGTAACCTTCACTTTTATAGTTCTTATAAACACGCTCCAAGGAGCGAGGGTTATCATAATTAAGTGTGTGTTTATATGCCTGCCGGTCTATACCTTTTATTGCGGTGTGCATCTCTGTCATGATTGCTAATAGAGACGTGCGGCCACTCATACCCCGGTGAATGCTCAATCTTGAGGTAGCTACCTGATGAATGGCATTAAGTATTATAGCGTTTGCTGTGTATTCTGCTTGAGTAGGAAGCGACAGAGATTTGTTATTGAATTCACCATAACGATAATCAGCAAAGTATTTTTCTGCTTGTGGATCATGGCTTAGTATTGGTATGATGGCATTGTAGGTATGTACTTCTCTTGGTTTGTATCCGAGTTTTGCCTCTACCAGGTCACTCAGTCCGCATCTCTCTAACGATGCATATTCAACCCATGCCTGTTGGCCCCGGTGACCGTTAACAAGAACCTTAATCTTTTCTTTCCAACATTTCTGTTTATAATTGGAGTAGGAGATCACATCCAAGTCCTTGTATAAGGCCTCTGCTCGAATTGCGAATATGCCGTTTATAAAATCGAACATCGTTGTCTGTGTCTTTTAAAATGCCTGTCTCTCCAGGCTGTCACCGATCTCACTCCCTACGGTCGGGATGCCGTCTCTTTCGGCCCGCCAGCTGACTTCTGTCAGCTCTCTTTTCTGGAGGTTTGGTTCCGGAGCCGGTTTCGATCCTGCAGCATCACGCCTTTTTCCGGAACTTTTGCTTAATTTTAAGGCTGTCAACTCTAAATATTAAGCTCTATGGATGAAGACTTTATTTCGAAACTTGAATGGATATATGACGTTAAGTGTCCTATTTGTGGTTCAAAAGCCAGTTTTAGAATTACTGGTATCAATAAATTTGTATCTGATATCTGTGGCCATCCTGAGATTGAAAAACTTATCTATGAAAGAGAAAATCAATGTCATTTAGGAGATGAGGATTCTTCTGTTTGATACCATTTTGGGGGCAAATAATAAAGCCCTTCGATTTTAATATGGCATCTAACAATATTATCAGGGATATCATCAAGAAAAACCCTGATATAATTTTCAAAATCATCCTTATTTACTCCGGAGATCTCTTTGTGTATAACTCCTTTCTCTTGAAATCTCCTCATAGGGCCATTAGGCTGTGATGTTACGTATTCAGGATTTACCTTTAAAACTCTTTTCAAAGCAGTGGTGACTTCCTTCTTAAACTGCTCTTCTTTCACAAGTTCTTTCACAGCAGGATGTAGTATCCTTTTTATCAGTTTTTTCATATTATTGAAGCGTAACTGCTGTTTTGTTCCATGAAAGCCAGAACTGGCCATTGCAGTAGTATGCAACCTGAGCACCGATCTGGTTGGCCAGATATATAGATGAATTGTGTTCTGTACTACCAATATTACATACCAAATGATCTATGTTCTCATGCTCTCCGGATTCGGTCCGGATCCTCGTCGCATTTTTGGTCAAGTCAATTGCATCCTTCATCATCTGGATCGCAATCGCACTTCTTTCTGAGTGGGTATAAGTGACTATTGTTCTCATTTTGATTATTTATTTGGTTTCAAACTCTTTATTAAATCTCTCATTGAATTCAACTCGCTTAATAGCGAGGTTGTACGCTAGCAGACGCTTGCCACGACGTGGAATTTTGTTGTAACTAAGCAGGATGCTCACGGTGACTTTATTTTGTGCCAGGTCACCGGGTAATTGTTCGGCGATCCACACCTTATCACCGGCTCTGAGGCCCATTTTTATCTCCGCTATTGTTTTATTCATTTCTTTTTCGATAACTTTGATTAAACAAATATATAGATAATTATCTACACAACAAAAATAAAATTAGATATTTTTCTACACTGTGAGTCAAATTGTAGATAGGATGAAAGAAATTGCCGATTTAAAAGGCATTTCAATACGACAGGTTGAAGCTTCAATTGGTGCTTCAAATGGAGTAATTAGTAATGCTATTAAAAAAGGATCAGATATTCAAAGTAAATGGGCTTCGATATTTATCGACGCATATAAAGAAGTCAATCCTATTTGGTTTTTTACTGGTAAAGGAGAAAGATTCATTAAAGATATTCCACCACCCTTGTTAAACGATGGTCATAATGACCTGCAGGTTCTTTTACAAGAAAAGGATAAGATAATAGCTGCTCAAGCACAGACAATAGAAGTTCAGGCTCTACTTATTAAGAACCTGCTGAAAGAAGAAAAAAGCTCATCCCAAAATGAGCAAAAAAGAAAGGCCGGTTAGTTCATATAGGACAAAATAATAATCAGCCGGGATCCCTGGTATACACTTCAAAAACGAACTCCGCAAAAATTGTATCGATAAACCGTGGCAAAATGACGGTTTTTACTGTCTCATTATGCATCAAAATTGCTTACAGGCTTGTATATCTGTGCGTTGCGACAAATTGTATTATTGTATAGTAGCGTTTATGCAGTATTATGTACTCCTCTTATTTCTTTTTATGCTCTTTTTTCTCTTGTTTTATAGTATTATCTATTATCTATAAACCGGTTTTTTGATGTGTTTTGTAACCCCATTAGTAACCCCATAAGTAACCCCATAGCGTTTTAACGCCATTTATGGACAAAAAAAAAGCCCTGAATAACAGGGACCCTTTTGAGTCAGTTTAAGAAGCTGTCAGGTGTTTCATGAGGCCAGTATTGGCCAAGTATCTTTCATGGTGAGGTAAATTAAAATATGGATTTATTAATAGCTTGTATTGCGACTTAAAATTAAACTGTAATTAAAGCATAATTAAACTTCTGTACAATTCGTTTTTCAAAAATTGACACGTCATTTTAGTCTCTCTATCCCAGTTAATGCCATGTTCATCGAACTCACTCTCAAATTTCACTATGTACAATTCGTTTTATGCCCCTTACATATCATGCCCTGATCTGCAATATCACTTTTGTCTGCCGAGGTAAGCAGCAACAAACCTGATCTCGCCCCACGTCACTTTGTCACCCAGAGCCTCTTTAACCCGACCTACCCTGAGATCATCGTTACCTTTAAACTGAGCAATAATAAGATCTGCTTTGTCCTGTGAGATCACTTCGTCAAGCTGAATCTCACCTGTGCCGACCCAGTACGCCAGATGGTTCTCAATGGTGGCAATATTCAGATTTCTTTCCTTAGCAATCTGTTCAGCCGTTTTACCCTCTTTGAAAAGACCGAGGCTTACTTTTTTTGTCTCTTCTTTGATTTTTTCAGGTTTTTCTTTCTCGTCCGCCTGTGCGGAAAGCTCAGCTGACGGTTCAATGTTTTCGTCATTACAGTATGAAACAATAATCTCAAGGAGCTCTTCGCCAAACTGTTCAGTCTTTTTCTTTCCCATACCTTTTACCCGCTTAAGCTCAGCTGATGTCTGTGGTGCAAAATTGGCCAGGGTGACCATTGTCTTTTGCGGCAGTATCATATAATGAGGCACCTTTTTCTCTGCAGCCATGGCACTGCGCCATTCTTTCAGTTTTTTGAGCAAAACAGGGTGTCTGACAACGCCTGAAGTATCTTCTATATGTTTTACTGATGCCGCTCTGGCAGGAGTGACGTCAATAGCTGCTTTGGCTTTTGCCTCGAGATAACCGCTGACAGTGAATCCTGATCCGGCATGTCTAAGGCAGGCCAGCCTTGATGATCCTTCTTTTCTTATACGGTCTATCGCTTCTGTGACAGATTTGCGGATCGCCCTGTTATCCGTTTCAACAGAAAGACCTTCAAGGATATCTTTTAACCCGGCTTCAATCTTTCCCGAGAAATATTCACATGCTTTTGTTATCCTTTCCTGCAGAGGAGAATTTGATTCAACATCAGAACCCTTTTCAAGAAGCTGCAACAACTGAGGTTTGAATTTAGCGGCTACGTCAATCAGGTCTGTACCAATGCATGCCGAAGCGTTAGTGAGTATCTCATTTAAGTTTCCCAGGATACTGTCGTGATGTTCATTAACTATCTTCAGACAATAGTTTATGTTGCGTAACAGAGGAGTGAAATCAAACAGTTCGGTAAGCAGCTGCCGCTGGTAGGCTTTTTTTGACTCTTCTAGTTCTCTCTGATCAGGTTGGTTTTGTTTGGTCTCATTAACAAAGCCCGAGATGGCCGGATCATCAATGATACTTTGCTGGCCGATCATCTTGCTGAGCACAACTCCTTCGAGGGTGCGGCACCTGCTGAGTGCAACATAAACCTGTCCGTGGGCAAAGGCAGCATGAGCGTCAATTATGGCCCTGTCAAAAGTAAGCCCCTGGCTCTTGTGTATTGTTATGGCCCATGCCAGCCTGAGCGGGTATTGTGTGAAAGATCCTATCGCAGTCTCCTGTATCTCTTTGGTTTCTTCATCAATGGTGAACTTCATGTTCTGCCACTCAGTCATCTCCACCCTTATAGGTGATTCGTCGCCGGGACACTGAACCACAATGATATCTTCAACAAACGCGGTAATCTTCCCGATCTTGCCATTAAAGTAGAGTTTATCGCGCGAATAGTCGTTCCTGACGAACATCACCTGCGCACCAACCTTGAGAACCAGCTCACTTGCCGTAGGATATGATAGTTCAGGGAACTCATCCTTAATGATGGCTTTAAATATGTGCGTTTGACCCGGCAGCTTATCAAGCTTTGAATCGTTGATAGTCTGTGCCTGGTGATTGTGAGTGGTAAGGGTTATATAGCCGCCGCCGGAGTCGGGGTCAAAATCAGAGAAATATCTTTTGTTGAGTTCATCCAGCACCTCTTTGTCTATCTTATTATCACGGACCTTATTAAGCAGGTCAATAAACATCTGATCACTCTGGCGGTAGATGTGTTTAAGCTCAATGGTCAGATAATCGGTTGATCGCAGGGCCCTGCTGCTGAAGAAAAAGGCAGAGTCGTAATATGTATTTATTATTTCTCTTTCGTCATCTTTCACTACCGGAGCCAGCTGTTGCAGGTCGCCTATCATCAGCAGCTGTACGCCTCCGAAGGGCAGATAGCGGTTTTTGTATCGTCTCAGCGCATTATCAACAGCATCAAGAGTGTCAGCCCTCACCATGCTTATCTCATCAATGACAAGAAGGTCGAGGCTCCTGATGATGTTTATCTTTTCGCGGCTCATCTTATAATCAGGCAGTACCTTTTGTGTTTCAGCACCCGGAGGGGTGTTCTCTGACCCGTAAGCTGCTGGGACGAAGGGGTGAAAGGGAAGCTGGAAGAAGGAATGGATGGTGACGCCGCCTGCATTTATGGCTGCCACGCCTGTGGGAGCCACCACAATCATGCGCTTGGGAGATGACCTTTTAACATCATGTAGGAACGTAGTTTTTCCCGTGCCGGCTTTACCGGTGAGAAAGATGTTTCTGTTTGTGTATTTAACAAAGTCAAAGGCCAGCAGCAGCTCCGGATTGGTTACGGTATCCATATTATTGCAGACGGTATAAGATAAAAAGCAAAAGTATTAAAAAAGGATGAGATGTTGTTTTGTCTGCGACCATTGAAAATGCATTAAATGCGTGGCAGGGAACTCTGGTTAATCACGGGAAATAATTTTTTAATTCGCAATGCACGAAACTAATATTGTAAATTATTATACCTTTAAAACTCCGGATTACTATCTTATGAAAGATTTCAACTCCTATACCAGTGAAGAACTAATGCGTGAAATAAAGGCAGACAATATGCTTGCTTTTGACGCACTGTATGGGAAATACAGCAGGAAGCTTTATAAGTTTGGTTACTCAATATTAAAGTCAAAAGAGGATTCAGAAAACCTTATTCAGGATGTTTTCCTTAATTTATGGGAGAATCGTCGCAAAGTAGAAAAAAACGCCTCTGTCCAATCATATGTTTTTACTATTGCCTATAACTCAGCTATTTCCATCCTCAGAAAAAAAGCAAAGGATTTTCAATTCATTGAGTATCTGAAATCTCTCCAGGAAAACCTTGAAGACCCTGTCAATGTAGAACTTGAATATAATGAACTGGCTGTTAAGCTTGATGAAATAATCAACTCATTGCCTGCACGTCAGAGAGAGGTCTATTTATTGCACAAAGTAGAAGGCCTTAAATATGAAGTGATCGCCGAACAGCTGCATATTTCAGTAAATACTATAGAAAACCATATGTCACGTGCCCTCAGGACAATTCGCGGGAAGTTGGGAAACTATTCCCTTTTTGCTATCCTTTTCTTTTACCTTTTCGTATAATATAGTATTGAAATCCAGAGAGATTCAATTATTTTACAAAAATTATTTATTTAAAGTAGTGGTAAATGGCACTGATTGCGTCTTACTATTAAAAAGCCTAATTCAATAAAGTTGAAAAGAGCTTTGATAATAAACAGAAACTATATCATTTTAAGTTGCAGCCCGGGAGAGTTGTGGCTTGGTTTGTTTTGTTGAGAACAATTATATGTTACAATCGGATTTGCTTGTTGTTAAAAGAGAGACAGATAATGGAAATGAATAAAGAACTGCTGGAGAAATACTGTAGCAATAGTTGTAATAAAGAGGAGTTAAGTGCTGTTCTGGCATGGTTTGAAAAGTCTGCCGTAACACCAGAGGGGAAGTCTCTTTTGCTTAAGATATGGGATGAATTGCCGGATGACAGCAGCAATACGGATGTAAATTTTGACTCGTTGCTTTACAAGATACATCATGAAGTTAATTTAAGAGAATCAAGGAGGCTGTTACAGATATCAGATCATGACCCGGTTAAGTTTAAAAGGAGGGAGAGGTTCTATAATGCTTTTATGAGGGCAGCTGCAATACTTCTGTTGCCTGTTCTTGGTTTTGGATTGTATTTTGCGTCCGGATATCTATCGGCAAAGCATGGTCATATTTCAGTCAATCAGTCATATAATGAGGTTTTCTCTTCTGTAGATGCTATAACCAAAGTTGATCTGCCTGATGGTACAAAAGTTTGGCTTAATCATAGCAGTTCATTGCGGTATCCTGCAGTATTTCAGGGGTGTTCACGTAACGTTGAGCTGTTGGGTGAAGGATATTTTGAAGTGGCACACAACTCAAAGATTCCTTTTATTGTAAAAGCAGGTGATGTTCAGGTAAAAGCTACCGGAACAACCTTCAATGTGATGGCATATCCTGATGATGAAAGGGTAGAGACATCACTTATAGAAGGACAGGTTGAATTGCTGAGGGCCGTCTCGAGGGGTAATGTGGTTCTCCTGGCAAAAATGAAGCCTAAAGATTTTGTAGTATATCAAAGGAATAACAAGGAAATAACTACCCGCACTGTTGATGACGACAGGTATTTTTCATGGAAAAGCGGGAAGCTTGTTTTTAATAAGGAACCGATGGGTGAAGTTGTTAAGGAACTCAGCCGATGGTTTAATGTTGATATTCAGATAACAGACCCCAAATTGCTTGAGCTCACATACACCGCCACCTTTGAAAATGAGTCACTACCACAGGTAATGGAGCTTATTGCAATGGCTTCGCCGGTAAGTTATTCAATTTCAAACCGTAAAGAAATCAGTCCGGGGGTATTCTCCAAAAGGAAAGTAGTTTTAAGCAAACGAGGTAATTGATAATAGTAATCTAAAAACTAAAATGATATGCCTATGGGAACAGTTTATTTAAAAAGATAGCGGGAAAGTGTTTGCCCACCGTCCCGCCAGACTAAGTACTTGATTTTCGCAATAGAACATTAGTAACCTTAATCCAATCAAATCTATGAAAAAATTTCGAGATTATTGTGAAAGGAATTTAACCCCATTCCTTTCAATAAAAACCATCAGAGTTATGAAGCTAACCGTAATCCTATCAATGCTGACAGTTATTCAGCTCTTTGCTACTGATGCATATTCACAACTGACCAGACTCAACCTGGACCTTAAAGAGGTAACAATTGCCGATGCTCTTAAAGATATTGAGGATCAGAGCGAGTTTTATTTCCTCTATAGTCCAAAACTGATTGATGTAGAAAGAAAGGTGAACATCAGTGCAAAGGATGAAACCATCAAAGATATTTTGACAGATATTTTCAGTGATAATGTATTATTTACTGTTTATGACCGTCAGATTATTCTCACACCCAAGGAGCAGTCGGAAATGCTTATAGCATTCCAGCAGCAGTCGGTTACCGGTACTGTAAAAGATAAAAATGGTGCCCCTATTCCAGGGGTTATTGTTCTTGTAACGGGAACGACCAAGGGTGTAACAACAAACGCCGACGGTAATTTCAGTATTGAAGTTCCGGCCGGATCAAAGAGCCTTACTTTCTCATTCATCGGAATGAAACCGCAGGAGGTAATGCTTGACGGGAAGACAACCTTTTCTGTTACAATGGAAGAGGATCTTGTCAATATTGACGAAATAGTTGTAACGGCGCTTGGCATAAAACGCTCTGAAAAAGCTCTTGGTTATTCGGTTCAGACCGTCTCCGGAGAGATCATACAGAAAGTCAGGGGCACTGAACTTGCCACATCTCTTACAGGTAAGGTAGCCGGGCTTCTTGTTAAAAACTCGTCAGATTTTGGTGTCACTCCTGACCTTACTATTCGTGGTGAGGTACCTTTGCTTGTCATTGACGGGGTGGCTTATGCAAATAAGACACTCAGTGACATAGCCTCAGAAGATATAGAATCAATCAATGTATTAAAAGGAGCCACAGCCTCTGCCTTGTATGGTTATCGCGGCGCAGGGGGGGCTCTAATTATAACCACTAAAAACGGCAGTACCAATAAGGCCGGCATCAGCCTTGATTTCTCAACAAATACAATGTTTACCGCAGGCTTTCTGGCAATTCCAAAGAAACAGAGTATATATGGTCGCGGAAGCAACTATACATATGATGAAAACTCTGATGAGTCATGGGGACCGGTAATGGACGGAACTGTCAGGGAGCAATGGGACCCGTTCCTAATGGATTACAGGAATTACCCTTATCTCCCCGTTGGGAAAAACAACTTCCATAATTTCCTGGAACAGGGGTATGTGACAAATAATAATTTAAACATAGCCTATAATGGGAATCTTGTATCTATCAGGAGTTCTTTCAACTGGACGCAGAACAAAGGGCAGTATCCCAATTCTAAGCTGGATAAGTACAGCTACACATTGTCAGGAGACATAAACACATCAAAATTCAAGCTGAGTTCAAATTTGTCTTATTCACAAAAACACTCCCCGAACCTGGGCTCCAATGGCTATACCTCGTATGACCCAATGTATTCTTTACTTATATGGTCAGGTTCTGATTATAATATTCTGGATTACAAAAATAATTACTGGCTCAAAAAAAATGAGGTTCAGAACTTTACCTACAGGTGGGGTTCAAACAATCCTTATTTTGACAGATATGAAAGGACGAATGAGGTCTCCAGAAATATTTTCAATGCTGACGTGTCAATGAGTTACCAGATAACAAATTGGTTAAAAGCCAGTTTGCGTTCGGGCCTTGATTTTTATATTGATCGTGGTGACCAGAGGGTTTCATGGGGCTCCTATACATCAACGGGAAATACACCTATACCCGGCAATCCATATACATGGAATGGTGCCTGGACCGGCGCTTTTAACACCGGACAAACTCAGGGAGTCAGTATGAACAATGATGTATTGCTGACCGGGAATAAGTCATTCGGTAAGTTTAATGTAGATTATCTTGCAGGAGGAACAATATTCTTTAAAGATGATTATAATATCTACGCCAACACGGTTGGAGGGATTTCGGTTCCTGCATTTTTCTCGCTTAAGGCTTCGGTAGATCCGGTAAATGTCTCACAGAGTACACTTCGTCAACAGGTAAATTCACTGTTTGGACGTATTGCTCTGTCATGGAACAAAATGTTATACGTAGAAGCAACCGGACGTAATGACTGGAGCTCAACACTGCCGACCACCACGCATTCATACTTTTACCCGTCAGTGTCAGCAAGCTTTGTGATTTCGGAACTCATGCCTGATACAAAAGACTGGCTTGACCTGTTGAAGGTCAGAAGCTCATGGACGATGTCAAAAACGCCTCCTTCAATTTATGAAGTTGTCAGCAGCTATACAATCAACACCGCTATCTGGGGTTCGCTTAATGGTGTAACCTCCCCTTCCAGCTTATATGGCAAAGGTCTTCTTCCTGAGAGTTCAAGTACAGTTGAGGTAGGTTTACAGGGCATAATGTACAGAAACAGGTTAATGGTTGACCTTTCATATTACGATAAGAAAATGTATGACTTCCTGGAGTCAGCTCCTTTGTCTTCAGCTACAGGTTATACCGGAAATTATGTTAATACTGATGAAGTGATCTCACGTCGTGGCTGGGAAGTAACGATAAACGGCACACCTATTAAGAATCGCGACTGGCAGTTGGACTTAGGTTTTAACTGGACTACATATAAACGTATATATACCCAGCTGGATGCAACATATTCAGATGTTAAACCTTGGATAAAAGTAGGAAATCGTGTTGATGCTCTTGTAAGCTATGACTACCTGCATGATCCATCCGGGAATCTGATATATGATAACGGAAGGCTTCAGTCAAGTCAATATGAATCTAATTTTGGATGGACCGATCCGGATTGGGTATGGGGTCTGAACGCTAATATGAGATATAAGAATTTTAGTCTGTTTATGTCTTTTGACGGCGTGGTTGGCGGACTTATGAACACGAGGACAGAAAGTTACATGTGGCAATCAGGCGTTCATCCTGCTTCTGTTACGGAAGCCAGGGCAAAAGACGTTGCTAACCCCGGTTCATTGAACTATATAGGCAAGGGCGTAAAGGTTGTATCAGGCTCTGTTACTTATGACAGTTTTGGTAATATCACCAGTGATACACGCCAGTTCGCAACCAATGATATCGCATCAACCTATAAACAGTCTGTGATAGACATGCACAACAGTAGTGCCTGGGGCGGAAATGGCAGTCGTGCCGATACTTATTCCAAGACCTTTGTTAAGCTGCGCGAAGTTACTTTAACATATACTATCCCGGAAAAATTCCTGAATGGAAAGGCTAAAGCTGCATCGGTAAGTTTAGTGGGACAAAATGTATTTCTTAAGTCAAAAGATTTCAAATATTCTGACCCGGATGGTGGAGTTGAAGATTTTGCAGACCCATCAGTAAGATACCTCGGATGTAGTATTAAACTTACATTTTAATCGTAATGAACATGAAAAAGTTAAAACTTATCTATATAGCTATAATTTCTCTTGCAATTGTAAGCTCGTGCAACAATTTTGAGAAGTTAAATACAGACCCTGACTCACCCTCAACAGGAACACCTGATATGCTTGCCACACAGGTTCTGAAAGACTCGTACAGGTTCTGGAACCCAAACCAGTATGATTTCTCTACCGGCAATCTATGGTGCAAGCATATAGCAATTCTTGAGACAAACCCCAACCCATACCAGTATTATTACTCTTACTGGCCTTATGGTTCGTTTGATGCATACTTAAGATTAACTAATCTCAAGCGAATGGTTGAGTTGTCTCAGGGAACGCAATATGAATCATCATTCAAGGGACTGGCACTCTATTTAAAAGCTTCTGCTGCTTTTGGAATGACTTTGGATATGGGTGATATACCTTATTCTGAAGCAGGAAAAGCAGAGGAGGGGATAACCCGGCCAAAGTACGACAAACAGGAAGACGTGTTTGCTGAAATACTCACTGACCTTAAATCGGCCGAGGATTACTTTGCCAACGGGGTTAACTTTGGTGGCGACATTATGTTCGACGGAGATGTTACCAAGTGGCGCAAGCTTTGTAATGCAATGCAGTTAAAGGTTTTGCAGACTATAAGTAAAAAAATCACTACTGAGCAGAAAGCCCGTTTTGCAGAAATAGTTGCTGCAGGTAATTTAATGACCGGCAATGATGATAATTTCCAGCTGGTTTATACCGAAAACTCAAACTCAAACCATCCATTCTGGAACGGTGAAGACATGAGAATTTATTGTGGAGTGTCAAAATTGGTGGTTGATGAATTAAAAACCCTTAAGGATCGCAGGTTATTTATATTTGCTGAACCGGCACAAGCCCTGATCAATGGCGGCAAATCTGAAAATGATTATGATGCTTATGAAGGCGCCCCTACAGAATTATCTGCCGAGTTGCTGGCTCTTAATAATGATAATGGGAATTACTCATTGTTAAATAAACGCTACGTAGAATATAAAGCCGGTGACCCTATGCTCTGTTTCACCTATGCCGAACAGTGTTTTATCATTGCTGAAGCAATAGAAGAGGGTTGGGTTAGCGGAACAGCACAGGACTACTACGAGAACGGAGTTAAGGCAATGCTTTCTTACTATATGGACCTTCCTTCAGCATCAACGAACAGGCATGGTATGGCAATTGATCAGACTTACATTGACAATTACTTTACCGGCGCGGCCGCTTATGCAACATCAGGTACTAAAACAGATCGTTTGCATCAGATATGGATGCAGAGATATCTGATAGATTTCTTCCAGGGCAATGGATTAAATTATCCCCAGTTTCTTCGTACAGGCTATCCTGACTTTCCTCTGGATCCGGCCACCAGTATGAACCCTGATGATAATTCTGTGTACCCAAAGAGATGGAAATATCCAACCAGTGAACAGGTAACCAATCCTGTAAATTACCAGAAGGCAATTGATGAACAGTACAGCGGCTATGACGGGATAAATCAAACCCCGTGGTATTTACAATAACGGTTAGACAAATTTCATTAACAACAGTTAGTTCAGGTGTAGTTGTAAAAGAAGGAGGAGCCGTTTTAGTGTCTCCTCCATCTTTTCATTAACCTTAAGTATGCACTTGTGTGGCAAACTCATTAAAAAAATATAAAATGAATAGAAATATAATCTTCCGGATAGGTGTTCTCATATTTCTCACGACAATGGGATGTACCGGAACCGTTTCAAAAAAACACCTTGACGCAAAAACAGAGAACGGCAGATGGAAACTGGTCTGGAGCGACGAGTTTAGTTACAAAGGACTCCCTGACAGCAGCAAATGGGACTATGCCGTTGGAGGATATGGCTGGGGCAATAATGAGGATCAATATTATCTGGCTAAATCACCTGAGAATTCCTATGTAGATGGTGAAATATTACACCTTGTAGCTTTACATAAAGACTATGAAAAGTCAAAGTACACCTCCGCCAAGTTAACCACATACAAAAAGTTTTCACTTCAATATGGCAAAATTGAAGTAATGGCAAAAATTCCGGCCGGTAAAGGCACATGGCCTGCAATATGGATGCTCCCTGAGACCATCGAGACTGGTCAGGAAGAATGGCCGTTATGCGGAGAGATAGATATCATGGAACATGTTGGTAAGAACCCAGGCTTTATTCATGTTTCACTGCATTCAAAATTGTATAATCATATCCTGTCAACCCAGGTAACACATTTTGAAAAGATTCCTGATGTTTTCGATAAGTTTCATAAATATGCATTGGAGTGGTCGCAGGACAGTATGAGATTTTATATCGATGACAAACTGTTTTACGGTACCAAAAAAGGCGAAGATGGCAGAGTTTCAACAAATGAAGGATGGCCTTTTGACAAACCTTATTTCCTCATTCTTAACCTTGCCATTGGCGGTAACTGGGGAGGAGAGATAGATAACTCAATCTTTCCGGCAGAGATGCAGGTCGATTATGTAAGGATTTACAAGAAAGCCGGCAAATAGATTCCGTCAGGGAAAAACGACAGCATTTTTTTCTTTTGATTTTAAGGATATTTTATGCATAAATCATGAATATAAAAATATTACTATTGGTTTTTGTTTGCACTGCAGCTATCGCTTTAAACGGACAGGATACGAAGGATTCTGAAATGGATCTGTTCATCTCCGGTCTCATGAATAAGATGACTCTGGAAGAAAAGATAGGGCAAATGAATCTCCCCAGCAATGATGAAATAATTACAGGTATTGCCAGGAATAGTAATATTGCTGCCAAAATCAGAAAAGGGGAAGTAGGAGGAATCTTTAATGTTACCGGCGTGAAGCAGATAAGGGAGACACAACGTATTGCAGTTGAAGAAAGCCGTATGAAAATACCTATGCTGTTCGGGCTGGATGTCATCCATGGATACAAGACCATCTTCCCTGTTCCGTTAGCGCTTTCCTGTACCTGGGATCTGAAAGCAATAGAAGAGAGTGCGCAGATTGCGGCAACAGAAGCAAGCGCTGACGGCATATGCTGGACCTTTAGTCCGATGGTAGATATTGCCCGTGACCCCCGATGGGGCCGTATTGTTGAAGGCAACGGTGAAGACCCCTGGCTGGGAGGTCAGATAGCAAAGGCTATGGTTCATGGCTATCAGGGACGTGACAACTCGTTCTCATCTGACACAAACATACTGGCTTGTGTAAAACACTATGCCCTTTACGGAGCTGCAGAAGCCGGCAGGGACTATAATACGGTTGATATGAGTAAGTTCCGGATGTATAACTATTATCTTTACCCATATCAGGCTGCCGTTGAAGCAGGCGTGGGAAGCGTAATGGCTTCATTTAACAGTGTGAATGGGATACCGTCTCATGGGAACAAGTGGCTTCTGACCGATGTACTTAGAAATCAATGGGGCTTTAAAGGATTTGTGGTTGGTGACTATGGCGGAGTAGGCGAAATGATTAACCATGGCATGGGCGATCTGCAAACGGTTTCGGCATTGGCCCTGAAAGCAGGTTTGGATATGGATATGGTTAGTGAAGGCTTTCTGTCTACCCTCGCAGCTTCAGTCAAAGAAGGCAAAATTGATGAAGAGCAGATAAATACGGCATGCCGTCGCATTCTGGAGATCAAGTACAGACTCGGGCTGTTTGCTGATCCTTATAAATATTGTGACGAATCGCGCGCTAAAAGAGATACTTACACCCCTGAACACAGGGCAATAGCACGAAAAATGGCTGCAGAAAGTTTTGTCCTTCTTAAAAATGATAAAAACGTGCTGCCTTTATCCCGGACTCAGAGGATAGCTGTCATTGGCCCGCTGGCTAACACTCATTCAAATATGGTTGGTACGTGGAGCGTTGTTGCCAACCTTGAAACACCTGCTACCTTAGTCGAAGGACTAAAGGCAGTTGCCGGAGCAGCCTCAGATATAGTGTATGCAAAAGGATGCAATCTTACATCCGATCCTGTTCTGGAGGCTAATTCAACGCTTAACGGACGTGATCTGCATCGCGATGACAGAAGTGAAGAAGAACTCAGGGTAGAAGCACTGAATATTGCTTCGAAGGCTGATGTCATCGTTGCAGCAATGGGTGAGGCTTCTGAGATGAGTGGTGAAGGCGCCAGCCGCTCTGATATCAGCATCCCTGAAGTACAGGAAAAACTGTTAAAAGCGTTGTTGGAAACAGGCAAGCCAGTGGTACTCGTACTATTCACCGGCCGCCCTCTTACCCTTGTCTGGGAAGATGAAAATATCCCTGCTATCCTCAACGTATGGTTTGGTGGCAGTGAAGCTGCATATGCTATCGGCGATGTGATTTTTGGCGATGTCAATCCCGGCGCGAAACTGACAACAACCTTCCCGCGAAGTGTGGGCCAGATACCTTTAAATTATAATCATTTTAATACCGGCCGTCCCTTTGGAGATGACAGCTACAAGAAATATTTCAGTAACTACCTTGATGAAAAGAACTCACCCCTTTATCCTTTTGGCTACGGCTTAAGCTACACACAATTCTCCTATTCAGATATTACCCTTAGTTCTGATTCAATGAATGCAAATGGAGAAATCGTTGCGTCAGTAACTGTAACCAATATAGGTAAAAGAGACGGAACCGAAGTTGTTCAGTTATATATAAGAGATATTGAAGGTAGTGTTACCAGGCCTGTTGAAGAACTCAGGGGTTTTAAAAGAGTTCAGCTTAAAGAAGGTGATTCAGAGACAGTTAAGTTTGCTATTACCCCGGAGTTACTGAAATTTTATAATGCAAACCTTGATTATGTTTATGAGCCCGGAGGATTTGATGTTATGATAGGCGGTAACAGCCGCGATGTCAAATCGGCAAGGTTCAACCTTAAATAAAGGCCTGCAGTAAAAACAGCTTATTGAACCAATTAAGTAATAAAAACAGAGGGTGAAATATACGTCAGATGGGTTTCCTTACGGTGTTCCTTTCTAAGTAACGCTGCCTGGCCTCTTCTATATCGGCACCCGGAGCAATATATATTTTTGTCCTGAAGTCAATAATGACTTCAGTTAATTTTGAAAGATCAGGTGATTTAAAAACAACAGCTTTTTTTTCGAACATAGTTTTCTGAATTAATTAAAAAGTCCCGCTTTTGGCGGGACCAAATTCTTTGTTTGATTATTATTGAAGACTAAGCCAGTTTGACATTTACTGCATTTAAGTCTTTCTTACCCATTTCAAGATCAAATGTCACCTCATCATTTTCCTTGATGGTGTCTACTAATCCTGATGAATGCACAAAATATTCTTTTCCTGAATCTTCGTCTTTAATAAATCCAAATCCTTTTAACTGATTGAAAAATTTTACTGTTCCTTTGCTCATTATGTGATATTATTAATTTGCCGCAAGATAGGCTTTTTTTGCCGGAATAACATATTTAATTTCAATATATTAACTATTTGCCTGATTTTCTTTGTAATAAAAGGTGCTCCGGTCAGTCCCAGGAGAGATGATTACAGGCTTTTCAAAGTCTCATCAACCTATATATCAGTCAGCTATTTTATTTAGAAATAGAGGGAATATTTTTTTCAGAACTTCAACAGGGGTATCGTACTTTCTGTTTACCCAATGATGCAATATCGTATCGTATTCTAGGGTTTCTGGTTTCGCCGTTACTGACTTTATGAACTAAATTTGTTGACTTTAGAGAGTATCGGGGAAGAATATTCTTTACTTTAGTAGCTGACTATGTGAAGAACACGGTTAGTTTACAATACAAAGTGAGATAATGAGAATTAATTTTAAAAGAAGAATTTTCTTTTCTTTCTTATTATTATCATATCTGTTATTGTCCTATATACCTCCATTTGGGTGGTGGTATTCATCTTTCGGCACGATTTTAATAATCCTGTTCAGCTATTTCATCTGGGATAAGGATTTTTTAAAACACATCGGGTTACAATTGGATTTAAAAACATTTACCGGGTCATTAATACTTGCTGCATTTGTCATACTCTGCGCTCTTATGATCATGAAATACATTGCTGCCAGGGATAATGTACAGATTAGGTTTACAAACTGGCGGGCGTACTACCATGATATATTTTATATTTTTAATGAAGAGATTGTTATTGGGGCAATATTGCTTTTTGCATTAGTCGATAAAAGAAAAATACATCCCATTATTGCTTCTGTTGGATTAGCTGTATTCTTTGCATTAATACATTTCGTATTTTATCGATGGATTTTTACTGCCAGAGGGATTATCGGGATTTCGACATTAACAACTTTATTTTTTATCGGATTTGTGAGGAACAGTTTAATCCTTCAAACGCGCCATATTGGTTATTCCTGGGCTCTTCATTTTGGATGGATGGCTGTGATGTTCGGGAGTTGGCATGTTGATTTGGATACCAATATGGGATTGACTGAACCCGTAAGATTTAATGCATATTTAGGGTCGGTTGAGATGTTGATTATTTCAGGTGTATTAGCAGTATTGTGTTTAATATACTGCATGAAAAAAGTACGAAAGAAGGAACTGAAAAACTAAAGACAAAATGAAGCCCGGTCCATAACATTGCATATATTTTATTGGGGTGAAAGTGCCAGTTTCAAAGGCATTGCAACTATTCAGGTTTTGTGTATCAGGATAGTGAAGTACTTCATAAATTCCCAACAAAACATATGCGTACCGTTAGCAGCAATTCACTGTAAGCCCTATGATTAAAATAATAAAAGAAAAAACAAGCCCTCAGCAAATCGATTGTTACTCCCAATATATTGACCAAATAATTGGTAATAAAGAATCTAATGACCCTAGTTATTCTAAAAGGGTTTTGGAAACATGTCATATTGCAAAATTCTTAACAATACTTGATAGCACTATTGAAATATTTTCCAAATCTGAAAATCCTGATTTTATAATTCGCAAAAAGGGCAAGCTTATTGGAGTTGAGCTTGAAACCATTGTTAACCAGGAATTTAAGAAAATAGAGGGTAGCTTAAAAAGTCTTATAGCAGATGTTGAAAAAGAATACAAGAGAACTCATTCAAATGAAAAAAGGTTATTTAATATTTACCTAAATGACAGTATCCACTATTCGAAGAGCAATAAAACCGCTTTGGTCAATAAGCTTTTAGAAATAATCAATTATTACTCAGAAAATCAAACTCTAATAGAAAATGATTTGATAAGTGACATTTTGATGATGGATCATTCTAGACTTGATTTTGTCTTTAATACGGGTGCCTGGTGGCAGCGGACTCTTGAAATTGAACCTTTACTAAATGCTATACACAAAAAAGAGTCCAGAATTGACGAATATAAACTAAACTCAGGTGCAGATGAACAATGGTTACTATTGGTGATTGGAGGTCTTGGGGAAAGCTCTTATGAGATTGGTTCAACAGAGTTTCTAAACCAACCAATAGACTCGAAATTCAACAAAGTCTTTATACTAGAAGACTTTCTAGCAAATATTTATGAGTTAAAATAGCACAGCAGCTAACATGTCGGTGCTACCGCCTTCTGTGCCGCGAATAAATAATGGACCCACAATGACTGAGTTTTAAAAAGTTTCAGGGCTCCAGGGTTCCAGACGTCGTGTTAAAGTGAAACCGTGATCCCGGCTGCAACACCGGTGTCCTTTTATCTTTTTACTTTTGTCTTTTTTCTTTACTCTCTCCGCTCTCAGACTGTATCACACTTCCGGCTCCTCCTCTCTGTTTTTATTGGAAATCTTTTTTGAAAGAATTAATGCGATGATGATAAGAATAAGCCGGGCAGTAAAACAGAAATTGACCACCTTCCATTCAGCTATCGCATCAGTCCATTTGGGTAATAAATAGATATTTTTCCGCGGAGTCCCTGACAACACAGCTTTACTGACATACTCATGATAGATATCTGTCAAAGCAAGAAACTCCATCACCATTAAAATCAGAAATACTATCATGATGAAAATAAGGTAATCTGCATAGACTTTTGTTTTATTCATGATTTTTGTTTTTTGGATTATAGAATGAATCAAAATTACTTTTGTTCCAAAGTCTCGTTAAATACAAATTTCACATAATCGTTATTGAAAGCAAAATTTTTAAATGGTCGTGCGATCGTGCAGCCATGCGGTCCTTCTTTCTCCCGATAGCTATCGGCATATCTTTTGTCTTTACGCTTTACGCTTTACGCTCTCCGCTCTCCGCTCTCCGACTTTACGGACTTTCAACTTTCTTTTCTATCTTAGTCGTGCAATACAGTCAATAATAAATTTCACAGCAGATGATGCCTGATTTAAAAATACTTGCAATAGTAATTTTATTGTTTCTACAGCCGAAACTTGTTTTTGGACAATCAAATATTTCGGGACATATCATTGATGAAACAACAAAGAATCCGGTAAAATTTGCGAATATCTGGATAAAAGACGCAAATATTGGAACAACATCAGATAAGGATGGATTTTTTTCATTAGTCATAGACAGCCTTTGTATAAATAAAAATGTGGTAATAAGCGCAATAGGGTATTCCGATACAATAATACCGGCAGACAAAATACAAAGCGAAATCAGGCTAAGACAAAAAATATATCAGTTACCTGAAGTTGCAGTTTCTCCAAAAAAGAAGAAAGTATTAATTATTAATGATCTGTCTGATACTAAATTAAATGCCGCTATAATGAACGATACTACACCACAGATTGTCGGGAGGTTTTTTCATTATGACGAGAGGAATTTAAGCTTTCGGTATATAAAAAGCGTAATAATCTATTCACATGATATTCACAGGGGGAAGTTTAATTTAAGATTATACAGTTTTGATACAATCAATTTGAAACCAATAAAAGAACTGGTGAATCAAAATATTATTGTTGAAACAAGATCATCCCTGATTGGAGGGCCAAAGCCTGTTGAAATTGATCTGTCAAAATACAATATAATCTTCCCCGGTGCCGGACTGCTCGTTTGTGTTGAATGGCTAATCTTACCTGAAAACCGGTATAAAGTGACTTTCACCTACACAGACAGCAAAGTAAAGAAAGTAGAGATAATGTATTCCCCTCAACTAAGTGCAACTTTGAATAAAGAGGGATATATGTATCAATATAAAAAAGGCGTTTGGTGGAAACCAGAAAAAAGAAAAACTTCTCTTATTATTACAGACGATGATTATTATTATTTTAATCCTGCAATTTCAATAAAATTAACAGACTAAACGGGCAATTTTTCTAACGTGTAACAGGGAGGGTAATAACCTTACAGCTATTCGGAAATTTCTCTGCCTGGTAAGTCAGATATTAAGATATCCTTATTATATTTGATAATCATCATGTTTTAAGATAATTAGTATAAAATGAAGACCCATAAAAAAACCAGTGTCTTAATCCTGCTGTCATTGCTTACCATTGGCCTTCTGGCTGGCTTTACTGCCAGAAGCGCAGGGAATCATTTTTCCCATCCTGAAAATGCTGCTTCCGATTCCATCTCTTCATTGATTGCCCTGAGCGACTTCTGGGACATGTACTACGATTATGGTTATAACATCGACATCCTTTCGGAACAACGTAATAAACCAGGCCCCCGCATCAGGTCCATATCTGTTTACCGGCTCAGCTCTTCAAGCAAGGATGAAATGCTCCAGGATTCCATCCTCCTCAGCAGGGAGGGAAAACCTGTTGTTAGAATATCGCCCTATGAATCGGGCCCTTCATATACATATTATTTCTATGATGACCGTGGAAACCGCTACCTGGATATCAATATAAGCAGCAGTAAGTATGATACACTTTATACCCTGCGGCAGTTCGACAGATATCACCATGCCGTAAAAGCAATACAATACAATATTACCCGGAAGGAGTTGCAATAC
>JGI20214J51088_10000393_pt1 | contig 30830 bp, 18 predicted proteins | sample WetSurMetagenome_FD_51088 | JGI IMG/M metagenome (IMG submission 51088) | reverse complement strand
CCCATGGTGTAGATGTCGGGGAAGCGTTCCCGGTCCTTCCTGGCCAGCCTGTAGGAGGCGCCTTCGGCAGGCGAGGCCTCCAGGTTGAAGAGGTTCCCTGTCTGCTCCTGGTAGCCGGCCAGGCGGTCTCTCATGAAGGAGAGAACCTCGACGGCCCAGTTCCGTGCCTCGTCGTCGATGATGTTCTTCCCGAGGAAATTGACGCAGGCCTCGTTCATCCCCAGGAGCCCGATCGTAGAGAAGTGGTTGGCCCAGTATGAGCCCGAGGAGCCGCGGACGGTCCTGAGATAGTGCCTCGTGTAGGGATAGAGCCCCTTCTCCGTCAGTTCCTCGACTGCGCGACGCTTCAGCTCCAGCGAGTCCCTGCAGATGTCCATGACGGCCCCGAGCCTTCCGAAGAAGTCGCCGCCGTTCCTGGAGAGCCATGCGAGCCTCGGGAGATTGATCGTGACCACGCCGATCGATCCCGTCAGCGGGTTGGATCCGAACAGGCCGCCGCCGCGCTTGCGGAGCTCCCTGTTGTCCAGCCTCAGGCGGCAGCACATGCTGCGGGCGTCCTCCGGGTTCATGTCGGAGTTGACGAAGTTGCTGAAGTATGGGATGCCGTATTTCCCCGTCATCTCCCAGAGCGGTCTGAGCTCGTCCGATTCCCAGTCGAAGTCCCTCGTGAGGTTGTACGTGGGTATCGGGAAGGTGAAGATGCGGCCCTTCGAATCGCCCTGCATCATCAGGCCGGCGAAGGCCCTGTTGATGGCATTCATCTCGGGCTGGCAGTCCCCGTAGGTGAATCCCGCGGGCTCGCCCGCCATCATCGCCTGCTTCCCGGCCATGCCGGCCGGCACCCTGAGGTCGAGGGTGATGTTGGTGAAGGGGGTCTGGAAACCGACCCTGGTCGGGATGTTGACATTGAACAGGAATTCCTGCAGCGCCTGGCGCACCTCGCTCTCGGAGAGGCCGTCCTTCTTCACGAAGGGAGCGAGCAGCGTGTCGAAGTTCGAGAAGGCCTGCGCGCCGGCCGCCTCGCCCTGCAGGGTGTAGAAGAAGTTCACGATCTGTCCCAGGGCTGTCCGGAGATGCCTGGGCGGCGCCGACTCGATCTTGCCCCGGGCTCCTCTGAAGCCTTCCTGGAGCAGCTCGGTCAGATCCCACCCCACGCAGTAGGGTCCGAGGACGCCCAGGTCGTGGATGTGGATGTCGCCGCTGTCATGGGCTTCCTTGATGAGCGGCGTGTAGATCCTGCCCAGCCAGTAGCGGGCGGTCATAGAGCTGGACAGGTAGAAGTTGAGCCCCTGGAGCGAGTAGTTCATGTTCGAGTTCTCGTTCACCCGCCAGTCCTGCCGCCCCAGGTAGTCCCCCACCAGCGCATCGAGGCCGCTGAACAGGCGCTCGACATCGCCGGCCTCGTTGCGCTTCTCGCGGTAAAGGATGTACTGCCTGGCCGCCGAGTGGAGATTCCTCATCATGAGGGTCTCCTCGACGAAGTCCTGCACCTGCTCGACGCTCGGTATCGATCCGCGCCTGAAGAAGCTCATGTAGAGCGCGGCCTCGACCTGGTCGGCTATGTCGGTGGCGCTCTCGCTCGTCTCGGAGGACGCAAGCGCCTTCTCGACGGACGAGACCACCTTCGCCTTGCGGAAGGCCTCGACCTCTCCGCCCGACTTTCTTACGAGCCAGTCCATGCCCATGATATTCCTCGAACCCGGCCGGTTTGTTTCTCCCCGTCCCCCGGGGGGATGAACGAAGATAGGCTGGAGCGGGCCGTCGTCAAGAATGGGACCACAATATCTGGTGTACTTTTGGAAGGACACAATCTACATATAGTTGCGACGATGGACAGGACCTGTCGGAAGGGACTCGGCGGGATGAGGCGATCGAAGGTGTTCGGGCTCGCGGCGGTGGCGCTCTGGTCCTCTGCGGCTGCCGCCTTCAAGCTCACCCTGCGGGTCTGCACGCCCCTGCAGCTCGTGCTCGGGTCGTCCGCGGTCTCGCTCCTCTTCCTTGCCGCATACTGCCTGTTCCGCGACGGACGCCTCCCGGCGTCGAGGAGCCTTATTGCAGGCGGTGCCGTCAGGGGGCTCATCAACCCGTTCGTCTACTACCTGGTCCTCATCAACGCCTACTCGTTGCTGCCCGCCCAGATCGCGATGGTGATCAACTATCTCTGGCCGCTGATGCTCGTGCTGCTCTCGGTGCCGCTTCTCGGCAGGAGATTGAGGCTTCGAAACGCGGCAGGAATGGCCGTGAGCTTCGGGGGCGTTGCCGTGCTGGCCTTTGCCGGGAACCCGGCCGGAGGTTCCGGACCGGCGGTCGGGGGCATACTCCTCGCGCTGCTCAGCACCGTCCTCTGGGCGCTCTACTGGCTCCTCAACATGAGAGACCGTTGCGAGCCCGTTGCCAGGCTCTTCTGGAACTTCGCATGGGGGGTCGCCTATCTGCTCGCCTGGGGCATCGCGACCGGAGAGGCAGGCCTTCCCGCAGACCTCTCCTCCGCAGCGGCGGGATGCGCCTGGACAGGCCTCTTCGAGATGGGGCTCACCTACGTGATATGGATGAAGGCCCTGTCACTGGCGGAATCACCGGCCGAGGTCGGGGGGCTGGTGTATCTCACCCCCTTCGCGTCGCTCGCATGGATCGCACTCCTGACGGGCGAGGGAATCGGGATCGCCACCCTTGCGGGACTGGCCCTGGTGCTCTCCGGGCTGCGTCTGGGCAGNGGAGAGGAAGGCTAGGCGGGAGGGGCGCCCGCGGTCACGACGAATGCCCTGTCGGCGTCGAGCCGGTTAGCACAGGCGTCGGCTATCCCGTCAGGGGTCACGGCCAGGAGCCTCTCGATCGACTTCGTGTCATGGTCGAGCGGGCGACCGAGCGCCGCGGTTCTGGCGAGATACTGGGCAACTGCGTCCAGGTCGCTCATGCCCATGGAGTGTCTTGCGACGGCAGCCGCCTGGGCCATCTCCAGCTCGGTTGGGACGACTCCCGCCGAGGCCGTGTCCTCCAGGACCCTCATCACCGCGTCGAGCCCGGCTGCAGCGGTCCGGGGCGACGTGGCGAGGTAGGCCAGGAACCTCCCCTGGTCTTCGCCTGCCATGTATTCGGTCCCCGCCGTGTAGGCGAAGCCCAGCTCTTCGCGTATGTGCCTTCCTATCCTCGAGCCGATGCCGTCACCCAGGATGAAGTTGAGGAGCCTGAAGGCGTGAGAGTGTTCCGAGTCGCGGCTCGGGGCGTCGAAGCCAGCCAGAACGACCGTCTGGGACTTGCCTTCCATGGCGAGGTCGTCCCTGGCTGTTACGGCAGGGGTCCTGCTCCTTCGGAGCGGTGGGAGGTCGGTCCCTGGAGACTTCCATCTGCCGAAGCTGCGCTCGAGGAGCCCGGGCACCGAGTCCGGGTCGAAGTCCCCTGCAACTGCGATGACGGTTCCCTCCGGTCTGCAGCACGAGGAATGGAATGCCCTGACATCGGCAACGGTTATCGAGCGAAGAGAGTCCTCGGTGGGTATACCCGCATCAGACGGAGGGTCCGACATGAGCTCCGCGATGCGCTCCAGCGCTCTCCCGAAGGGCGACTCGCGCTTCTGGACCACCTCCGTGACCTTCTCGTCGAGAACGCGGTCGAAATCCTCGACCCGAAGGGCGGGAGCCGTCAGGAGGTCGGACAGCACGGGAAGAACCTCCTCCAGGTCATCGCGCGGGACCAGGATCGTGCCCAGGGACTGCTCGGCGCCCGGCGAGAAGACCAGATCGGCACCGAGCCTCTCCAATCTGTAGCTGAAATCGCGGTACCTCTGGTCTCCGGTGCCGTAATGCATCAGCTCCACGGTCACGGCAGCCAGCCCGGACCTGGAGACGGGCTCGCGGCGGGATGCGAGCGGGGTCGAGAAGCATACGGCGACCACCGGGAAGGTTCTCTCCACCTTCAACAGGAACCTCGCGCCGTTGCCCAGGACCCCTGCGGTCGTGCCGTCGGACATGCTCCTGGACACAGGCTTCAGCAGCTCGCGGGGAACATCGATGCCTTCCAGGTCGAGCGCCGCCGGCGCCGCGACGTCACCGGGCGCGCCGGGAGCCGGCCTGGAGGGAGACGAGGAGGATGTGCCCGACGGGATCAGCCGCGCGACGGCGGCCCTCCTCCTGTCGAAGGCTTCTGCCGCGGCGGCCCGCAGGGATCCTGGAGTTGCCTCCCGCGCAACCTCCAGGGCCCATTCCGCATGGCCGGGGTCGTCGAACAGCACCGCGCCCATGGAAGCCTCGGCTGCAGCTCCTATGGGGGTGGCGTTGGAAATCGTATGCAGCGCGAGGTACTGCCGCCTGAGGTCGGACACCGTATTCCCCGGCAGCTCGTGCGAGGCCAGTGCCTCCAGCTCTCCTTCTATCGCGGCAAGCGCATCGGAGTGTGAAACGCCCGGGTAGAGTGTGGCCCTGACTACGAAGAGGCCCGGGACGGCGCCCTGCATGACCTGGGCCGAGACGTCCAGGGCGGTGCCGCCATGGACGAGGACCTCCTCNAGCCGGCTGGACCGTGCGCCCGCCAGGTACAGCGACAGGAGGTCGAGCAGAACTGAGCGTCTGTCGTCTCCGGCCGGGGCCTGATAGGCCGTCGCGAGGCGGGGCAGGTCGGAGTTGTGGACCATCTCCGCATCCCCCGGGGTCATCTCCGGGCGGGCTATCACGGGCTTGACGATCCTGGGCGCGCCTGCCCTGCCGAAGAGAGTGGAAACCTCCTCCAGGACCCTGTCGCCGTCGATGTCGCCCGCCAGAGCCATGACAGCGTTGGCGGGCGAGTAGAACCGTTCGTGGAACGACCGCACGGCATCGCCGCGGAAGGACCGGATGTCCTCCTCGTAGCCGATGATCGGGTGACGGTATGGATGGGCGCTGAAGGCCGTCCGGAACAGCAGCTCGTCGAGCGCGCCCGTCGGGCTGTCCAGGCTGGCGGAGCGGCGCTCCTCGAGGACCACCGCCTTCTCGGCCTCGACATCCTCCTCTGCCAGGAGCGGATCGAGGAGCCGGTCGGCCTCCATCTCCAGTATCTCGGAGAGCCGGCAGGAAGGGACCGCGGTGAAGTAGGCCGTCAGATCCCTCGATGTGAAGGCGTTCGATATGCCCCCGTTGCGCTGCACCAGCTGCCAGTATCGCGTTCCGCTGCAGCGGCGCGAGCCCTTGAACATCATGTGCTCGCAGAAGTGGCTCAGGCCCCTGTTCTCGTCGCTCTCCCAGAGGGAACCCGCCCTGTACGACATCACGAAAGCCGCCGAAGGGGCGATGTCCATGCTGCTCGAGACCACGGTGAGTCCGTTCGAGAGCACGTCGAGTCTCACACCGGGCATCAGTCTCCTCCCGAAGTGCCGCCGGACGGCGAATCTATGCGCCGGCCGGCGCGGGCGCCACACCTTCGGCAGGAAAGGCTCAGTCCGATGGGAGGGAGATCGCGCAGGCCCGGATCGGCGGGATGCCGTGGCCGTCGATGACGAATAGAAACAGTCCGTTGGGGCATCTCGAGAGGTCGACTGTCCCGTCGATGGTTCCCTGAGCCGTGCTCAGGAGAGAATCCCGGAGCTGTACGCGGCCCGCCAGGTCGAACACCGTCAGACGAACCCCGGCGGATGGGGGCAGGCCCTCCGCGCGCATCGACGTCCTTCCGCTGAACGGAGAGGCAAGGAATAGGGCGGGCGGGACGTCCGGAGGGGGGTCGGGCTCCACTGGAGGCTCGTCCAGGAACACCATGACATGGTGGAGTCCAGGACCCAGTCCGTCCACACTGGTGAAGAGCCTGGTGCCATGCATCTCCCAGGCCGTCGGATCCCCGTCGAGCAGGACATCGTCGACCGAGATGAGGGGAAGGAGCTCGGTGACCATCGTCTGCGAGCGGCTCGTGGAGCCGGTGAAGTCTATCTGGAGGGGATTGCCGAGGCCCTGCATCCTCCTGAACGTCAGGCCGGCGGTCTCCGACAGGAAGAAGCCGTACTCCTCGGGGAGCAGCCATCCGAAATGCTCGTAGTCGTTCTCGAGAGAGCTGCAGACGCTATCGATCCTGGCATAGGCTGCGGGGTTGCCTCCGTCGAGCATGTTTATCGGATGGGCGCCTAGAAGTGCGAACTTGCCACGCTGCATGACAGTGGAGAGGTAGGCATAGGGGTACATCATACTGCAGTCGCCCCACCAGACCGTGTTGGTNCCCCAGATCCCCCCNTCCGGCGTCTGGTAATGGGACATNTAGAGGTCGTAGAAGGGCTCGCCCCCCATGCTTTCGTACCATCTGACCCCGTTGCAGTAGAACGAGTAGCCATANGCGATGATGGCCTGGAGCCCGCTGAGGCTGGTCCTGTGCCCGGGGAACCTGACGGCCCTGTGCCGCGAGGTGTCCAGCCCGATCGCCTNGAAGTCCTCCCTTATCATCCTGAAGCGCTCCAGATGCTCCGCAGGCTGATAGGTGATGAACTCGTGAAACGGATCCCATGCCGAATCGGGGCTCGGCGTATGGTGATACCCGTGCGAGCCCAGGGTGACGCGGTCCGCCCATGGGTAGACCCCCTGGTCGATGTCGACGAGCCACTGAAGGTACCCGGGGGTTGCCTCCGTGGCGATCCTCCAGGTGCAGTGCCAGTGGGACCAGCTGCCCTCCATGCCCGGCTCCGCCCACATCGAGTCGCAATTGGGGGCGAGGATCGCGTCAGGCAGGACCACCCAGTTCATCTTCATGCCGGTGTGGGCCTCGAGCAGCGAGATGAGCTCGGCGCTGACGAACTCTCCGCCTGACGATGTCTCAGAGAAGCTCCAGAGAGTGGTGTCGGGCGGATGCCGGAAGGGGATGTCGTCGAACATCCATGCCGCGGAACGCTCGAGGAATCCCGGATGAGCGGACAGATAGGACGGCATAAAATTGGGACTGAACGATATCCTGAGGTTCACCGTCTCGGTGTAGCCCGCCGGGAGTGTGGAATGCAGCACCGGGCCGGCGGCGGTCTCACGGGGAGGCTCGGTGTCGAAGAACCTCAGAGTCAGATATGCGTCGCCCGGCTCCGCGTCGTCGCTGAGGCATACAACAGCCCTTGCCGGATTCGGGAAGACGAAGATGGCCTGCAGGAGTCCGTCTTCCCTCAGCAGCCGCACGATCTGGTCCCCTGTGATCCTCAGGAGGCCGTGCGATCCGTCGAGATCGACCGTCCTGTCGACTCCCGACTGGTTGGAGAAGGAGGCCTGNTCGAACGACTCGGCCGAGAAATCAGCCTCCAGCGGGTAGAGCAGCTCGGCAGTCCCCGCAGCCGAGATCGTGAATGCGATCTCCAGGCCCCGGCCGCTCAGCTCGTAGTCTATCGTCGACGCAACCGGCAGCTCGTTCATCGTCGCGTAGTCGATCATCCCGGGCGAGGAAAAAACGACTTCCGAGTCGGAGACCTGGATGAAGCTGCCGTCCAGGGGGATGTACGGCCCGCACTGGATTCCTCCGAACTGCAGTCCAGCCGCGATGTCGATGCCCGTGGCAAGGTCCGTGAGCTGCTTCAGCGACCCGGCCCTTACCCCGTCCAGGATCGGGGTGAGCACTGCCTCGATCTCCCCGTTGCGCAGGATGACCGGCCGTCCGGAATCCCCCGCCGTCCCGCGGACGATCCCGGCGAGCGCGAGATTGCACAGGATGGCCGGGAGGAGGTGCGTCATCTCGCTCAGTCGGTGTCCAGAGGCTGCAGGTCCTCTCCTATGCCGCCCGCGAAGCTGACGAACCAGTTACCGTCGAAGAAGCTGGCCGCGGCATCCATCAGCTCCCGGGCGTCCACCTGGAGGGCTGCTTCGAGGCTGATCCTGTCCCAGTCGGGCGGAAGCCCGGTCATGTAGCAGGACACCAGATTGTCAGCCTGCGACCTGTAGCTCATCCCGGACAGGGCGGCCCTGCCGACCGCACACGACTTCGCCAGCCGGAGCTCGATCGGATCGACCTCCTCGGAGGCCATCCTCCCGCACTCGCCGATGACGGAGGCGGCCGCGCCCGGCGCGAAGTCGGCCTTCGTGGAGAGGTAGGCGGTGAAGACGCCCCGGTCCTCGTAGGTCTCCACCCAGCTCCCCACGTCGTATGCCAGGCCCTGGTCGTCACGGACGAAGTGTCCCAGCCGCGAGCCGATGCCGGAGCCCAGAATCCTGTTCATCAGGTTGAACGAAGCGTACTGCGGGTTGTCATAGCCCGGGGCGGGTCTCCCGATGAAGACGGCGGACTGCGACTTNCCAGGCATCGGGACCACTGCCGTGTCCCCCCGGGCGGCCGAGAACTCGGGAAGCTCCACGCCGGGAAGCGGCAGGTCCGGGTCCGACCATGCCCCGAACAGCGCCTCGATGGAGGCGAAGACGGAGTCGGCGTCCACATCCCCCACCACGACTATGGCCGAGCCGCCCGGCCTGCAGCAGAGGCTCCAGAAATCCACCACGTCCTGCCTCGTGATCGCGGACAGGGTCTCGACAGTCGGGATCCGCGCCTGGGAGGGGTCTGCCAGCATCATCCTGGAGAGCTCGTCGCTCCCCGCCGCGAAGATGCTCTCACTCCTCCTGCCCACTCCGGCGATCTCCTCCTCGATCACGGTGGCTACGTCGTCGACTCGGAAGGCGGGCCGCAGGAGGAGGTCGGACACCGTCTGGAGGGCGACGGGCAGGTCCTCCGCCAGAACCGTCATCGTGCCGCTCGAATAAAGGTCCGACGGGTGGAAATCGATACCGTAGCCCAGGGATTCCAGCCTCGCGTTGAAGGCCTCGTAGTCGAGCTCCGGAGTCCCGTGCAGCATAGCGGAGACGGTGACCGCATCGAGCCCCGTCAGCCGGGCAGGGCATCTGAAGTCGCTCATCGGAACCGCGAAGGATATGCCGACGATCGGGAAGGTCCGATCCTCCTTCACCCAGACCGCGAGACCGTTGGGCAGGACCATNTGCACCGCNCCATCGCTGACGGATGTGCCGGGCGCCTCCAGCAGGGCTTCCGGTATGTCGAGGCCNTCGTAGTCGATGGACGAGGGCTCCTGCATGTCCACGGGGGCGTCCTGCCTCTGCCTGGGCGGGCTGAACTGCGCTTCGCCTTCGGGCGTCATGACCGCGAAAGTNGCGGCGCGAGGGTCGAGGTATCTGCCCGCGATGCCCAGGAGATCATCGGCTGTCGCCCGCTCGATGCGGGAGAGGTTGTCGCGCGACATCATGTGGTTCCCGTAGGCCGTCCTGTCGGACGAATACTGCAGGGCGAGACCCAGGGGACTGGAGCTGTCCAGCACCTGCGCAGCCCTCGCCCGCGTCCGCAGCGAGGAGATCTCCTCGTCAGCGAGCGGGATCGTCCGCAGCGTGTCGATCTCTGCCAGAATCGCCGCCTCGGCATCGGAGGGGGAGACCCCGGGCATGAGGGTGGCGCTTATCACGAACAGTCCCGGATCGATCCCGGCCTCGCACCAGGCTCCGGCGGACATGGCGATCCCCGACTGCACGAGATCCTGCTCCAGCATGCTGGAGCGGCCATCGGAGAGATAGGTGGCGATCATCCCCAGGAGGGGGCTGTCGGGATTGGCGCCGCCCGGGATATGGAAGGCCACGGCAACCCTCGACACCGCTGAAGGGGCGGTCAGCTCGACCCTGCGGGGCTCGACCTGGGCGGGTTCCATGGGGACGGGGACGTGGGGTGTGCCACCCGCCGGGATGTCCCCGAAGAATGCCCTCACTCTGGCCAGGGCGTCCTCGGTGTCGATGTCTCCCACTATGGACAGCACGGCGTTGGACGGGCAGTAGAACGCTCNGTAGTAGGACTGCGCCGCATCCCTGTCGAAAACGGAGATGTCCTCCTCGTATCCGACTATCGGGTGTCTGTAGGGGTGCGTCCTGTAGGCCTCCAGAGCGAGAGCTTCCCAGAGGATGCCGTCGGGATCGTCGACCGATCCCATCCTCCGCTCTTCGAGGATGACGTTCCTCTCCGCCACGACCTCCGCAGAGTCGAAGACGCAGCCCGTCATCCTGTCGCTCTCGATGGCCAGGGCGTCGTCGAGAAGGTGGGAGGGGAGCACGAGGAAGTAGACCGTCATGTCATTCGAAGTCCACGCGTTGGCCATCCCGCCGTCGCGCTGGACTATCTGCCAGAAGCGGGCCTTGGGCATATCTTCCGTGCCCTTGAACATCATGTGCTCGACGAAGTGGCTCATCCCCCTCGCCCCGTCGCGCTCGTTCCGCGATCCGACGCGGTAGGAGACGGCCGTGGCCACGACCGGCGCATAGTGGAGCTCCTGCGTGATGACGGTGAGGCCGTTGTCGAGGATCGTGACTTCGGGCTCCGACGAGGAGACGAGGAACAGCGAGGCGAGCATCAGGGTCAGGGTCATCTCGGGACTCTCCGATCCGCGGGGTTGACTGGAGGTCTGCCGCCGCCCCCGGCGGCGCGCAATGGCGCCGTGGGATCGGCGGTGTGGAGACGGCTTCGCGCAGAGGCTATATTCAGCTTTTCCCGGCTTTCTGCCCAAGGAGCGCCACATGTCGGACACACGGCTGGTATTCGTTACAGGCGGCGTGGTTTCGTCGCTCGGCAAGGGGATCACCGCCGCTTCGATCGCCCTTCTGTTGAAGCAGAGGGGCTACTCGGTCTCGATCCAGAAGCTCGATCCCTATCTGAACGTCGATCCCGGCACAATGTCCCCATACCAGCACGGCGAAGTATACGTCACCGACGACGGGGCGGAAACGGACCTCGATCTCGGTCACTACGAGAGGTTCGCAGGCATAACCTGCAACAGGAGCAGCAACTTCACGGCCGGACGGATCTACTCCAACGTGATCGCCGCAGAGCGAAGGGGCGATTACCTCGGAAAGACCGTCCAGGTCATCCCCCACATCACCGACGAGATCAAGAGGGCGATAGCGGAAGGCCACCGCGAAGGGGTGCACATCGCCATCGTCGAGGTAGGGGGCACCGCAGGCGACATAGAGTCATTGCCGTTCCTCGAGGCCATCAGGCAGCTCGCGACGGAGGTGGGGCGGGCGAGGGCTGTGTTCGTGCATCTGACTCTCATCCCGTACCTCAGGGCTTCCGGTGAGCTGAAGACAAAGCCCAGCCAGCAGTCGGCGGGAGTCCTCCGGGAGATCGGCATAATACCTGACATCCTCGTCTGCAGGACCGAGAAGCCGCTCGAAGAAGAGCATTTCGAGAAGCTCGCACTTTTCTGCAGCCTCCCCAGGAAGGCGGTCGTCGAGGAGAGGGACGTGACCGGCTCCATCTATGAGGTCCCGGTCGAGCTGGCGCATCAGAGGCTGGACGAGCTCCTTCTGGAGAGGCTTGGGCTGCCCGTGGGCAGGCTCGATATGACGGCGTGGAACGCCATGATCGAGCGCGCCGTCCACCCGAAAAGGGGCAAGGTCCAGATAGCTGTGGTGGGCAAGTACATGGCTATGAGGGATGCATACAAGAGCGTCTTCGAGGCATTGAGGCACGCAGCCGCGGGCGAGGATCTGGAGCTGTCGATCGCAGGCGTCGAAGCGGAGGACCTGACCTCCCCGGGCGGCCGCGAGGCGCTGGCGAAGGCCGATGGGGTGCTTGTCCCCGGAGGGTTCGGTTACAGGGGCATCGAAGGCAAGATCGAGGCCGTGAGATTCGCGAGGGAGAACAGCGTTCCCTTCCTGGGCATCTGTCTCGGCATGCATTGCGCCGTCATCGAGACCGCGAGGAACATCGCGGGTCTGGAAAACGCCCAGAGCACCGAGTTCGACCAGAAGACCCCCCACCCCGTGATTAGCCTACTCCAGGAGCAGGAGGAAGTGATGGACAAGGGAGGCACGATGCGGCTCGGCTCGTGGCCCTGCGTCCTCTCCGAGGGCTCCAGGGCCCTCGCCTGCTACGGTGTGGAGGAGATCGCCGAGCGACACCGTCACCGGTACGAGCTGAACAACGGCTACCGGGAGATCCTGCGCGAGGCGGGCCTGGCCATAACCGGGATCTCCCCCGACGGCAACCTGGTGGAGATGGTCGAGAGACCGGACCATCCATGGTTCGTCGCATGCCAGTTCCACCCCGAGTTCAAGTCCCGGCCGCTGTCGCCGCACCCCCTGTTCAGGGGCTTCATCAGGGCTGCCTTCGAGAGGAGCCTCTGATGCGCGAGCACTGCGGGCTCTGCGGAGTCGCAGGCGATCCGGAAGCCGTGGCGCTGGTCGCGGAAGGCCTCCACGCCCAGCAGCACAGGGGACAGGAGGCGGCCGGCCTGCTCGTCTCGTCTTCCGAGGGCCTCAAGGTGCACAAGGGCCTCGGCCTGGTCTCCCAGGTCCTCTCGACCATGCCCGACGGATGGAGGACGAGCGGGATCCCCGCGGCGATGGGGCATGTCAGGTACGGCACCTTCGGCAGCGGAGGCGTGATCAACGCCCAGCCTCTGCTGGTGAGGATGGCCGGCGTCCAGGTCGGCATCGCCCACAACGGGACGATCACCAACGCCGCCCCTCTGAGGGAGGACCTCGAGAGGAGCGGAGCCATCTTCACCACGAACTCCGACACCGAGGTCGTCCTCCACCTGATGGCCAGGGAGATGGAGGGCACGGGGGGCCACATACGCCATTCTCTCGAGCTGGCGCTGGAGAGGCTCGAAGGCGCGTTCTGCCTGCTCCTGCTCACACCCTCCGAGCTGATAGCCGTGCGCGATCCGCATGGGTTCAGGCCCCTCAACCTCGGCAGGATAGGCCATTCCGGCTGGGCCGTCGCCAGCGAGACGATAGCCTTCCCGCTCTGCTGCGCCGAATACGTCAGGGAGATCCGGGCCGGGGAGATACTCAGCATCCCGAACGGCGGAGGCGAGCCACGCAGCGGCACATTCGACGGCAGGGAAACCCTTTTCGGAGGACCCTGCAGGCTGTCCCAGTGCATCTTCGAGCACGTCTACTTCGCCAGGCCCGGGAGCCTGGTTTTCGGCGACAGCGTGTACGAAGTGCGCATCCGTATGGGTGAGACGCTGGCCGCCGAGGCGCCATCGGTCTGCGACACCGTGATCCCCGTGCCCGACAGCGGGATGTTCGCAGCACTGGGGTATTCCAGGAAGATGTGCGTCCCGTTCGACATGGGCTTCACCAGGAACCACTATGTCGGGAGGACCTTCATCGACCCGGCGACTGCCAGGAGGGCCGCCATGGTCACGAGGAAGCTCCAGCCGATCCCCGAGGCGGTGAAGGGCAGGAGGATCTGCGTGGTCGAGGACAGCATCGTGCGCGGGACGACCAGCAGGGCACGCATCCGCGCCCTCAGGGAGGCGGGGGCGAAGGAAGTCCACATGCGGGTCAGCTGCCCTCCCCACAGATACGGCTGCTTCTTCGGCATAGACTTCCCCGAGCCTTCGTCCCTCATAGCCAACACCCGCACCCTCGAGCAGATCGCATCGCTCCTCGAGGTGGACTCGCTGGCCTACCTGTCTCTGGAAGGCATGCTGAGCTGCGTCAGGGCTCACTCGCCCTGCGACTACTGCACGGCCTGCTTCAGCGGCCTCTACCCGGTGCAGCCGCCTTCCGACGGCATCCCCCGGCCCTGCGGAGGCTGATCGTGCGCGGCGGAGTGGCTATCCTCGATTTCGGCTCCCAGTACAGCCAGCTGATCGCACGGACCGTGCGCGAGCTGGGGGTGTACTGCGAGCTTTTCCCCGGCAATGCCCGGGCCTCGACCGTCATGCGCATGGGTCCCGGAGCGGTCATCCTGAGCGGAGGCCCCAGCAGCGTCTACGACGAGGGAGCCCCCATGCCCGATCCCGCTGTCCTCGAGGCCGGCCTGCCTGTTCTGGGTGTCTGCTACGGGATGCAGCTGATCGCGCTCTCGGAAGGCGGCAGGGTCGAGGGAGGTCACCGGAGGGAGTTCGGACCTTCGAGGCTGGTGCCGGTTCCTGATTCCCCTCTCTTCGCCGGAACCCCCGCGGAAGGGTTCCAGGCCTGGATGAGCCACGGAGACAGGGTCGTGGAGATACCCCCCGGGTATTCGGTCTGCGCCTCCACCGGATCCCTGCCCGTGGCAGCCATGGAGAACCGCGCGCTGCGAAGGTTCTGCGTCCAGTTCCATCCCGAGGTCAGGCATACGGAGAACGGCAGGCTGATACTCTCCAACTTCCTGTTCGGCATAGCGGGTCTCTCGGCCGACTGGAGCATGTCAGCCTTCCGCTCGTCGTGCGTGGAGGGTCTGCGGTCGTCACTGGGGTCCGGAACGCACGTGGTGCTGGGCCTGTCCGGAGGCGTCGACTCCTCCGTGGTCGCCGCGCTGCTTCACGAAGCCATCCCTTCGCGCTTCACCCCGATATTCGTGGACACAGGCCTCCTGAGGGCGGGGGAGCGGGAGGCGGTCGAGGCCACATTCAGGGGACATTTCGGCATGAACCTCATCACGCGCGACGCATCGAGGCTCTTCCTCGACGCCCTCGAAGGGGTGACAGATCCTGAGAGAAAGCGCAAGATAATAGGTGCCAAATTCATAGAGGTCTTCCAGGAGGCGGCCGCGCCTCTCGGCGCCACGCATCTCGCCCAGGGAACCCTCTACCCCGACGTGATCGAGAGCGTCTCGTTCAAGGGTCCCTCCGCCACAATCAAGAGCCACCACAACGTGGGCGGGCTTCCGGACAGCCTGCACATGAAGCTGGTCGAGCCCCTGAGGGAGCTCTTCAAGGACGAGGTCCGCTGTCTGGGCAGGGAGCTGGGTCTTCCCCCGGAGATCATTGGCCGGCACCCGTTCCCCGGGCCGGGGCTCGCCGTGCGCATCCTGGGAGAAGTGGTCGAGGAAGACCTGGAGACGCTTCGGGAGGCTGACGCGGTCTTCATCGACTACCTCAGGCGGAACGGCCTCTACGACTCCATCTGGCAGGCTTTCGCCGTCCTGCTCCCGGTGAGGACCGTGGGCGTCATGGGCGACTGCAGGACCTATGACAGGGTGATCGCCCTGCGAGCTGTGACCTCGACCGACGGCATGACGGCCGACTGGTTCAGGATGCCCCCGGAACACCTCGCGGCGATTTCCGCCGAAATGGTCAACAGGGTCAGGGGAGTGAACCGCGTGGTGTACGACATCTCCTCCAAGCCCCCGTCGACCATCGAGTGGGAGTAGTTCCCGGAAGGCGAGGGACAATGCCGAGATCATCCCGCAGATCAGGAGGCTCCGCCGTCAGGCTGGCGATGGGCGACTACTCCGGGATGGTCGCCGGCTCGCTCCTCTTCGGCATAGCCTACTCCTGGTTCCTGTTCCCCTTCAGGGTATCGCCCGGAGGTGTGGGAGGGCTGGCCCAGGTCCTCTACCGGGTCACCGGGGTCACCGAGAGCATCTGGATGTTCGGCTTCAACATCCCCCTCTTCGTACTGGCGATGATGCTCGTGGGCAGGCAGTTCGGCCTCAGGAGCTTCGTAGGCTCGATGCTCTCGAATGCAATGTGCTGGCTCATGCTCCCTTCCCATTTCTCGTTCCTGCCCGACTACCCCGACCTTGTGCACAACATCGCGGCGGCTGGAGAGCCGGCCAGGCTGGCTGTATTCCTCACGGGCCGGGATCCGACCGACATCCTCCTCGCCAGCATCGCAGGCTCGACCATACTGGGCATAGGCCTGGGCATGATCTTCAGGTACAGGGGCTCGACAGGGGGGACCGACATCCCGGTCGCGATCCTGCGGAAGTACACCGGTCTCTCCATAAGCACGGGCTACTGGATCGTCGAATCGGTGATAATCCTCACGGTCGGCGTTGCCTTCGGCGATCCTCCGCTGGTGATCTGGGCCTACCTCAACCTCTTCCTCTGCTCGCGCATGACCGATCTCGCGGCGGAGGGGATGCCTTATGTGAAGGCCGTGAGCATCATATCCAACAAACCCGACGAGATAAGGGACGGGATATTCGAGAAGCTCGACAGGGGGGTCACCTTCCTCAAGGCGGAGGGGGGCTACAACAGGAGGCCGAAGGACGTGATCTTCGTCTGCGTCCACAGGAGGCAGGTGAGGATTCTGCAGCATATCGTCAGGTCGATAGACCCGCACGCCTTCATGGTCCTCTCGGACGCCTACGATGTGATGGGGTACGGATTCCGCCAGAGGACCATCAGCTACGATGATCCGCTCGACTGATGACGCTTTGCTGCATCCCGGCCAGTCCTTATCTTCGACACTTCTCGAAACGGGGGGATTTATGGGCAGGATGACCTTTTCCTTGTTCGCCGCGGTCGCGCTGGTCGCGCTGGCATCCTCCTGCGGGGACAGCCCGGGCTCGGGCGGCATTGCCGACGAGGACTACTTCCCCTTCGCCATCGGAAACAACTGGTCGTACGACCGATACGGCACTATTGACACCCTTGGGGTGACATTCACCCTCAGCGGCCAGGCTCTGCGGGGAGTGGTGGGCATAGCCTACGAGGAGGGCTACAGCCTGATACAGGTCAACTCCGTCGCCGCGGACACGCTGTTCGCAGAGGGCCTGGACACCATCCCGGTCCCGCAGGGAGGCGTGGCCTTCTTCAGGATGGACTCCGAAGGCGTCTGGGCATACACCGACTCGGTGATGTCCGACTCCGTGCAGATNGCCAGGTTCCCCCTCCAGGCNGGCGACACCTGGCTCTTCTCGACCGATCCTGAGGCCACCGCGGAAGTNGTATCCATGACGGAGACCGTCACCGTCCCGGAGGGGACCTTCGATGATGTCCTCCACATCTCCGTGCTGCAGCAGGATACGCTGCTGAGCATGGTCCAGGACATGTATTTCGCCCCCGGCGTTGGGAACATCCTGAACGAGACCACTGTCTCCGCGGGAACCATCGTCGTGGCCTCGATCACGGAAGAACTACTGGACGCATTCCTGTTCTGAGCCCGGCGGCCGAAAGGAGGCCCGACTTGCTCGCAAGAGTCCTTTGCCTTTCCTGCGCGCTTGCGCTCGTCGCCTGTGGAGACCTCGACCATGGCGGGCCGGTCGAGCCGCCGGTCCAGTACGACTACTTCCCGCTCTCCGTCGGCAGCATCATGTCGTATCAGAGGGTCGGCCAACTCGTCACGGGAGGCGTCCAATACACGGTGTCCGGCACGAGGGTCTCCTCGGTCGTGCGAGAGGTGATGCACGCCTCGGGCTTCAGGACCTTCGAAGTCTTCGCCACCGGGCAGGACACGATGTTCGTGGACACCACCTATATCGTCGGCGAGCCCTACTCGCAAACCGAGTACCTCTATCGGAGCGCCGACTCCCTGCTCGCCTACGCCGACACCCTGACGACCACGGCGTCCTGGAGGATCCCTCTCGTGCTGCAGGTGGGAGACACCTGGACCTACAGCTCGCGGCCGCCTTCGACGGGCACCGTGGTGTCCCTCGAGGAGACGGTCTCCGTGCCGGCAGGAGTGTTCGAGCACTGCGCCCTTCTGCAGATCGACTACATTGCTGCCCAGGGATCGGGCCATCAGGTGCTTCTCTACGTCGCCCCGGACCTGGGGCTCGTGACCATGCACGATACGCTCGAGGACACGACCGGCACCGAATCGCACATGCTGGTCGATGATCTGGTGTCATACTAGGGACTCATCGGTCGGGCGCAGGAACAGCCGGCCCGGGCCGGCGGAGAGGGTATTCGATGGGCAATACCGACGCGACGAGGGGATTCTTCGGATCGCTCTTCGATTTCTCCTTCCACTCCTTCGTCTTCCCCAAGATCGTCAGCTTCTTCTACGCGTTCTTCCTGATACTGCTCACGCTTGCGTCGATCGCGGTGATCGTCTATGCCTTCGCCAGCTCCGACTTCAGTGAATCCTCCGGCATGCCCGGATGGGTCATGCTCATCCTGATGCCCATCGCATGGCTGCTCTATGTCCTCGTCCTGAGGGTCTGGATGGAAGTGGCGATCGTCCTGTTCAGGATCTACGAGAACACGGACAGGATAGCCGACCGGGCGGAAGGCGGGAGCTGACGCCGGAGGCGCGCACGAGGCTCGCGGACACCCACTGCCACCTCTACTGCGAGCCGATGGGTTCGAGGATCGATGAAGTCCTGGCGAGGGCCCGCGACGCCGGCGTGGAGTTCATAGTCCTGCCCGCCGACGAGCCGTCCTCCTGGGACTTCGTCGAGAAGCTCTCTGACGGGTCGTTCGTGCTGCCCGCCCTGGGGCTCCATCCCTGGATGAGCGACCAGCCCCTCGACATGGGCGAGCTGCGAAGGCGCCTTGCGGGGTGCGGAGCGGTGGCGGTGGGTGAGATCGGGCTCGACCGGGTTGTGGAAACCCCTCCGTTCGATGTCCAGCTCCGCTGCTTCGAGAGCCAGCTCGACCTCGCCATGGAAGTCGACCTTCCGATGCTCCTCCACTGCAGGAAGGCCTTCGACGATCTGGAGGCCGTCCTGCGAAGCCGCGGCGGGCATTTCCGGGGAGTCGTGCACGCCTTCTCGAAGACTCCCGACATCGCCGCCCGTTTCATCGAGATGGGCCTCCACATTGCATTCGGCGGCGCCGTGACGCGTCCTCATGCGCGCAAGGCGAGGTCGTCCGCGGCCGCACTTCCCCTAGACAGGATCGTGCTCGAGACGGACGCCCCGTCCATCGGGATGCTCGGCATCCCGCCGGAGTCGGTCGAGCCTGCCCATGTGGCGCTGGCCGCCGGGGCTGTCGCGGAGCTGAGGGGCCTGTCCCTGGAAGCTCTGGGGGAGGCGACGACCGGAAATGCGAGAAGGCTCTTCCGCCTCGCCTGAGGCCCGGTTCGAGAGAACCGCCGAGTTCTTCGGGCCGGAGGGCTTCGCGGCCATCAGGAAGGCTTCCGTGGCCGTGTTCGGCCTGGGGGGCGTCGGGGGCCATGCAGCGGTCTGTCTGGCGCGCAACGGAATCGGAGCCCTCCATCTGATCGACTTCGACCTTGTGAGCGAGAGCAGCCTCAACAGGAGCGCATATGCCGGCCCGTCCGATGTGGGCGCCCGGAAGGCCGAAGTCCTGCGGCTGTACCTCCAGAGGACCTGCCCGGACACGGATGTCCGCATCTCATGNGAATTCGCCGACCTAGAGAGCATCCCCGTGCTCCTGGAGCAGGATCGTGGCGGCTGGGTGGTCGACGCCATAGACAGCCTGAATCCGAAGGTGCAGCTTCTGCAGTACTGCGTCTCGAATGGGATCCCCGTCGTCAGCAGCATGGGAGCTTCGTGCAGGATCGATCCCTCGGCCATAAGGGTGGACGACATCTCCAGGACGGAGGCGTGCCCGCTGGCGAGGAAGGTCAGGTCGTATCTCCGCCGGCGCGGTGTGACGACCGGGATCGAATGCGTCTTTTCGGTCGAGGTGCCGCCTGTCCGACCCGGCCCCCCCGACGAGTCCGAGATGATCCAGAGGAGGGGCAGGATCCGGAACCGCCTGCCTGGTGCGGGCGCGATTCCCGGGATGTTCGGATGCGCCTGCGCGGCGGTCGTGCTGAAGGGGATCGCAAAGGCTGGATAGACGGTCTTCCCCGGTGCAGCGGGCTCCGGACCCTCTCGTTGCCTCCCGGGAAGAGGCAGCTGTCCGCGCGGCGCCACCCTTGCGGGGTAAGGAAGGTCAGGCCTCTCGTTGCCTCCCGGGAAGAGGCAACTGTCGGCGCGGCGCCACCCTTGCCGCAGGCAAGGGTGGCGGGGACGTGTGGGAATCGAACCCACCCAGGATGGTTCTGCACCCGACACCGGATTTGAAGTCCGGGAGGGACACCAGCCCCCTTCCGCCCCCGCTGCCGGGAAGAACATGGAAACACCACGCGCCGTGTCAAGATGCGTTCTTTACCTCAACCCCCCGGCGTTTTAGTTTAGGCACTACATCGGTTGCGGGAGGTGACGAGTGCCGGAGGATCTTCAGAGCAGCTACGAGAGCGTCATCAAGGCAGCCGGAGGCCAGGCCGAGACAACCTCTGCGTTGAATTCCCTCGCCGCGCGCTTCTCCATGATGGAGCTCCAGCAGGCGGCCTCCATTCTCGTCAGACTGGACATCGAATGCCTGACGGCCGCCGAGAGCGCCGCGGTCTTCCTCGCAGCCATGGACATAAGAGCTCTCTCGTCCAAGCTGCAGGGGTCCTATACGGCCATGGAGCTGAGGCGTCAGATAATCAGGGAGGACCCACGCCTGGCCGAGGCCTGGTCGAGGATCGAGGCCATCCCCGAACAGGCCCAGATACCGGCGCTCGCCAGGATCTCCCTCCTCATGGAGGTCGTCTATCTCCTCAACCGTGAGCTGAAGGACACCTCGATGGACATGGAGAGGGCGGATGGCTCCGAGATCGCGCTCAAGGTCCTGTCCGACGCTCGCCCCTCCGGGGCGGAGCTCTTCATCGAGTCAGGCGCGTTCTCCAGCTCGAGCTCCGGACTCCTGACGGAAGTCCTCGAGGAGCTCGACTTCATCCAGAAGGAAAGGGGCGTCTGGGTTTTCCGGCTCGACGAGTCCTCGGCCCCCCGCCTCGCCCAGGGCAGGAACCTCCTGGCCTACCGAAGCGCTTCCGCCAAGCTCTCTCCGCTGGCCCTGTCGAGGGCGGCTGAAAACCTAGTGAAGAGGCTCGGCTTCATCGTCCGCTCGACAGGGATGTATCCATCCGGCCACCCCGCCATAGCTCCCTCGGTGGAGGGTTTCCTGGAGATCCTCAGCCAGTTCTTCGCGGGAGCCCCTGTCGTCACGCTCAGCTCCATGGGCGGCGAGATGATGGTCAATGACCTCCAGGTTCGTCGCAAGGGCGGCTCGGTCGAGGGCTTCCTGAGGGACATGTCCGAGAGGGGGATAAGCAGCATCAGCTTCTCCTCTGGCGTGGACGGCGAGATGGTCCTCAGGTTCGCTGGGGTGTTCAACCGCTCCCCCGCCTACATCAAGGAGCACGGAGGCCTGGGGAGCCTCCTGGAGCGCCGGGAGATCTCGGGCATAGGAGTCGACCAGTACAGGTACGCCCTCGTGTCCAAGGACGGGAAGGTCGTGGGAGGGCCGGCGACTCCTGCCGAGGACACGACCCTCGAGAACATCATCTTCGCCGAGCTCATCGACAGGCTCGAGAGGGGCGACACTCTGCGCGACCTACCCGACGAGCAGCTCGGACTGGCCCTGAAGCAGATCCTGCAGGATTCCGCCGGAGGCGCCGAGCGCCAGCGCGCACTCCTCGCCGAGTTCGTCGCCGCTCTCGATCCGGGCATCCTCGAGAAGGGCCTGCTCGCCAGGCGGGACATACAGAAGGAAATCGCCTGGAGCGCCCTCCGGAAGATCATCAAGATGAGGCTCGAGGAGCTCGAGAGCGCCGACGAGGACGTCAGGCTCGAAGCCATGGACAGATTGCTCGACCTCGTCGTGACAGGCATCGAGCGCAACAAGGACAACACGGTGGTACAGATCCTCGAGAGCGTGTCGCAGCGGCTTCTCGTGGAGACCGCGCCGGACACTCTCTACACGGGAATCGTTCTCCTCGGCGTGGCCTGCGAGAACCTCATCTCACGCGGAAGGCTGTCCACCGCGGAAGTCGCGGCCGAAGCACTCGAGAGGGCGAGGACCCTCGACACCATACAACCCGATCTCGTGTCCTCCCGGAGGAGGGCGTTCGCTGAATCCATCAGGAGGATCGACACTCCCGAAGTCGGGGAGAAGCTGGTGGACAGCCTGCTCTCCTACAACGAGAACGTCGCCAGGCAGGCGGAGACCCTTGCGGCCCGGATCGTCCTCCGCAACATGACCTCGAAACTCCTCGACGTCTTCATGGAGCCCGACAGGCGCCAGAGAGCCAAGGCCTACCGCATCGTCCGCAGGATCGGCCCCAGGGTTCTCCCGGTTCTCCTGTCCAGGCTCAGGAGGCTGGAGAACCCCATCGAGTGCCCCAGGGACCCGGAGACCGGAAGGCCGCCGGAAGAGGACTGGTTCGTATCCCGCAACATCATACAGATACTCAGCGAGCTGAGGCTGAGCGACTCCGTGGAGATCCTGTCGTCCCTTTCAAGCGACGAGGACGAGAGGATCAGGGAAGTCACGATCAAGGCCCTTTTCTCGGTGGATCCCCGGAAGGCCTCGGAGATAGCCGAGGACATGATCCTGGACCCGTCGCCCCAGGTTTCGGAGGTGGCGATCGAAGTCCTCTCCTCTGGCGCGGTGGACCCGGACATGACTGTCCGCCAGCTTGTCGGGATCTTCCGTGCGAGACCTTCGACCCGCCTCCTGATCATGCGCGCATTCAGGAGGCTGTCGGGCAGCCCCACCCTGATGGCGTTCCTGCGAGAAGGCTTTTCCAGCCCCGACGGAGTCCCGTTCGGCGATCCCCAGGTGGCCACCGAGGCGCTCGAAGTGCTGAAGGCCAAGCCTTCGAGGGAGGGCGCAGAGTCCCTGAGGGCTTTCCTGGGGGCCGGCCAGGGGAGGCGTCTGCTGAGGAGGAAGGCACCGGAGCGCCATCTCCTGCAGGCCGCGGAGGAGGCTCTCCACCAGATCGAAGGTCAGCCGGGCTAGACCTCCTACTGCCACCAGGCGATGAGCCCGGGCTCCCATGCGGTCCCGAACCGCTTGTGGCTCGGCAGCACCCGCACCGAGAATCCCGTATTCCCCGAGAACCTGCACTTGAAGGTGCCCGTGTAGACGAGGACCATGCCTTCCTTCTGCTGGAAGACCATCCTGTCCGAAGAGCGCTCCTTGAGCATCCCCTCGGCCGAGATCCTCCCCGAGTGGATCTCCACCGCGAGATCGTCGGGCTCGAGACCGTCGGCCTCCAGCCTCACGGTCACGGGAACCTGGTCCCCGACCGTCATCACCGTCTCCTGGGCCGGGGACTCCACGCCCCTGACACGGATCGACGGCCATGCATTCCGGACCTTTTCCTTCCAGGCCGACAGCTCCCTCACCCCTGCCCAGGAGTTTGCGGAGAGGGCCTCCCAGCTCTCGAAGGAGGGGATGAAGAACCTATCGGTATACTCCGCCAGCATCCTGTTCGTGTTGAAGACCGGGCAGATCGCCTTCATGGAGTCCTTCATGATGCCGATCCACCTGCGCGGCAGGTCGTCGGCCGACCTCTCGTAGAACAGCGGCACGATCACATTCTCGAGCCTGTCGAAGAGGGCTTTTGCCTCGACGGCGTCCTGCGCCTCCGGATCGTCGTAGGTCTCTCCGGCCCCGATGTTCCAGCCGATGCCGGATTTCGATGCCTCGTCCCACCAGCCGTCAGGCACGCTGCAGTTGAGGGCGCCGTTCATGCCGGCCTTCATGCCGCTGGTGCCGCTGGCCTCCATGGGCCTCCTGGGGGCGTTGAGCCAGACGTCCACTCCCTGCACGAAGCGGCGGGCCATGTCCATGCTGTAGTCCTCGAGATAGATGAATCGGCCGTAGAAGCCTTCCTTCATGCTCGTGTGGACGATGTGCCTGATCATCTCCTTGCCGCCGTCGTCATGGGGGTGCGCCTTGCCGGCGAAGATGATCTGGACGGGCCTGCCGGGGTTTCCCAGCAGCTTCTGCAACCTCACCGGATCGCGCAGGAGAAGCGTGGCCCTCTTGTAGGTGGCGAACCTCCTGGCGAAGCCTATCGTCAGGACATCCGGGTTCAGGACGGGCTCCTCCGAGAAGCGGTGGAGGTTCATGCCCATGCTCGTGAGCTGCTCGCGCCATCTGTCCCGGACGTAGGTGACCAGCCTCTCGCGGAGCCTCACATGGCTTCTCCACAGCTCGGAGTCCGGGACGTGGTCGACGTTCCGCCAGCAGGCTTCGTCCCACGGGTTGCTGGGCCACCTGGGACCGATGTACCGGTCGAGCAGCCTGCTCATGTCGTCGGAGAGCCAGGACTCTATATGGACGCCGTTTGTCACGCTGCCTATGGGGACATCCTCCTCGGGCAGCCCGGGCCAGATGTCCTTCCAGATCGAGCGCGATACCTTCCCGTGCAGCCTGCTGACGCCGTTCCTGTACTTCGACGATCTGAGGGCGAACACCGTCATGGAGAAGTCGCCGTCGGGGGTGTTCCTGCCGAGATCGAGCAGCTGAACCGGCTCGAGCCCGAGCTCCTTCGCGTATGGGCCCAGGTAGGTGGCGACCATCCCGGGCGAGAATTCCTCGTTCCCCGCTGGAACCGGTGTATGGGTCGTGAATACGGTTCCGGACGAGACGAGCTCCCTGGCCTCCGCGAAGGAGAGGCCGGCCTCCCTGAGCTGCCTGATGCGCTCGAGGATGAGGAACGCGGAATGCCCTTCGTTGACGTGACACACGGAAGGACGCCTGCCGACGGCATCCAGCGCCCTCAGACCTCCGATCCCCAGGAGGATCTCCTGGCGGATCCGCATCTCCTTGTCACCGCCGTAGAGCTGGCCCGTGATCTCCCTGTCCTCGGGTGAGTTCGAGGGCAGGTTCGAGTCGAGCAGGTAGAGGACCGTCCTGCCGACCTTCACCATCCAGACGGCCGCATTCACGCTGCGGCCGGCCATGGGGACCGAGATGGTCGTATGCCCGCCTGATTCGTCGTGGACGGGGATGACGGGCGTATTCGAGTAGTCGTTTACGAAATATCTCTCCTGCTGCCATCCGTCGCTGTTGAGGTACTGGCTGAAGTACCCCTGTCTGTACAGCAGGGAGACTCCGACGAGAGGGAGACCCAGCTCGCTCGCGCTCTTCAGGGTGTCGCCCGACAGCACGCCCAGCCCTCCGGAATAGATAGGCAGGCTCTCGTGCAGACCGAACTCGGTCGAGAAGTACCCCACGAGGAAATGTCCCAGGATGCCCGGCCGCTTCTCGTACGTCCTGTCGAACCAGGTGGGTCTGCCGAGGTAGTCCTCGAGCTCCCTGGAGGTCTCGTTGAGATGGGAGAGATAGACGGCGTCCTGCGAGAGCTCCTCGAGGCGCCTCTGCTCCGCCTTGCCGAGGAGGAGGACCGGGTTGTGCAGCGTGCTCTCCCAGAGATCCGCGTCTATCCAGCGGAACAGCTCCGTCGCTGAAGGATTCCAGGTCCACCAGAAGTTGTAGGCGATCTCGCGGAGAGCGGAGAGCTTCTCCGGGATCCTGGGCATCACTCGGAAGACTCGAGTCTGCACCTGGCCATCCTTTCCCGGGCCGTCCGATCCGCCGGACGGGACGGTGCGCAAGCTAGGAACCAGCGGGTTCCTCGTCAAGAACGCACCCGTCCGTGCGGGAACCCTTTCACGGTATATAGATTCCCCTATGAGGGAGGAGACATCGGAATGAAGAGGGCTGTTCTCGCCTCGGCAATGCTGGCCTTCGCGGCCGGAGCCGGCTCGATGAACTGGCGGGTGGAGCTGGACGCCGACCTGGTCGAGATGCGGTCCTCGACGGAAGGCATCGTGCCCGCCTACCCGGGGATGGAGCTTTCAGGCGATCCGGGTTCTCCGCTGCTCCCCGTGCTGCCGGTGGTCCTGGTTCTACCTGCGGGAGCCCGCGACATCTCCGCCGAGGCCGTCATAACCGGGGTCGAGGAACTGCCGGGGCATGTCTCCGTGCGACCCGCCCCGCTGCTCAGACCCCTGGGCACCCCCGGCCGGCAGACAGCCGTTGCCGACCGCTCGATATACTCCTCGCGGGCCGCCTGGCCCGCCGACGTGATCATCGGACGACATGAAGGACATCTCTGCGGTTTCACCGTGCTGAGCCTGACCGTCCAGCCATGGCGCTACATCCCTTCCGAAGGCAGCCTCGAGATCTGCACGGGGATAGACCTGGAGGTCGGGTGGCGGGAGGGCGAAGCGCCGCTCCTCGGCCCGGTCCAGGCCGGCAGCGCCATGCGCCGCATGCACTCCCTGGTCGACAATCCCGAAGATCTGGCCGCCTTCAGCCCCCCGGTGAGGAGTGCTCTGGAAGGGGACAAGTGCTGGGTGGCGATCTGCGACAGCTCGTTCCTGGACGTGCTCGAGCCCCTGAGACTGCACTGGGAGCAGCAGGGCATCCCTTCCTCCCTCGTCACGGTGCAGGAGGCTCTCTCCACCCACTCCGGCGCCGACGATGCCGAGAGGCTCAGGAATGCCATCCGCGACCTCTGGGAGCAGAACGGCACCCTGTTCGTGCTCCTCGCAGGAGACGAGAGCCTGATCCCCGTGAGGATGGTCTACAGCGAGTGCGAGTCCTTCGTGGACATCGTCCCCTGCGACCTCTACTTCTCCGACCTCGACGGGACCTGGGACGGGAACGGCGACGGGGAGTACGGGCAGCCCGAGGACGGGCTCGACATGTACATGGACGTGCTGCTGGCGCGGGCGCCCTTCTCCGACTCCTCCGAGGCACAGATCTTCGTCGACAAGACGCTGGGGTACTCGGAGAGCCCTCCCGGCGGCTCCTGGTCGAGCACGGCACTCCTGTGCGGAGCGATGCTCTTCCCGGATTACGGCTACACGGGAGGCAAGGGCTGCGACAGCCTCGCAGCCGAGCTGCCTCCAAGCTGGAATGTGGTGAAGATCTACGAGAATCCGTCGATGGCGGAGGGCTCGGACACCCAGATAGCCTATCTGGATTCGGGCACCGGGTGGAACTACTTCGCCGGCCATGGCAACAACCGGGGCGTCTACTGGTCCTGGCCGCCTCTGTCGATGATCACCACCTTCATGGCCGACTCGCTGGAGAACGGTGACAGGGCCGGCATCCATACCAGCATAGGCTGCTACCCCGGTGATTTCACCGACGACGAGTGTTGTGCCGAGGGGCTGCTCTTCAACCCCGACGGGGGCGGCATCTCGGCCACCTTCAACACGGGCGTCGGGTGGGAGGGTTTCTGGCCCGAGCTGGGAGTCAGCGAGTGGCTCTGCATCCTCTACACCAGGGCGGTTTTCGGCGACAGGCTCCCGACGCTCGGAGAAGCCTTCGCCTCGGCGAAGGACCAGCGCGTCCCCCTCATGCACGGCGGCTTCGACAGGAACCTCCAGTCCCTGCTCGCGTGGTCGGCCTTCCACGACCCCGCGCTCGAGCCGCTCGGAGTCCCCCCCGACATCCACATGCAGCCAGTCGAGCTGAGCGTCTCCCTGCCCTGGCCGAACCCCGCCATGAGGGATGCGCCCGTGACCTTCGATGTCGACTACGCAGCGGGTCAGGCATCCGTATCCGTCCACGACATCTCCGGAAGGCTCGTCTGGAGCACTTCGCTCGGCGGCCCGTCCACACTCCAGTGGGACGGCTGCGACGAGGACGGCAGGCGCGTGCCGCCCGGCGTCTACATCATCTCCGCCCACAGGGGCGACCGCGGTGCTGCGAGGCTCGTGACGGTCCTCGAATAGCATTCCAGGCTGAGATGCAGAAGGGCCCCCGCTTCCGCGGAGGCCCTCCGTCGATCCGACAGCCTGTTTCTAGAACAGGGTCTTGATCTCGCCCCAGGTGGTGCTCTGGAGGGAGACGCCGTTGATCTCGAGCTCGGTCAGGTGCGCCACCGAGGAGGCGTCGGTCCAGCTCCAGAAGAAGGTGTCCCTGGTGGGGGAGTAGCACAGGCCGAGGGAGCTGCTGAGACCGGATACGGTCGGGCAGGGCGCCGTGCCGATCCAGGTGAGGGCACTGCCGTTGTACGAGTAGAAGTAGAAGTTCGCGGTGTTGTAGCAGCCGACCATGACGGCGAGGTTGCCGGCGTAGGGGAAGACGGCGATGCCGCTCATCTGGGTGGCGGGCTGGGTGATCGTGTAGGTCGAGGAGCCGGCCCCCGGGGTGAAGCGGTAGATGGTCTTCGTGGAGCCGCTGGTGGCAGCCTCCCAGTAGTTGCCGCTCGCGACGTTGAACTCCATGCCCCTGCCGTTGCTCCCGGCCGGGTTGGTTTCAAGCGACCAGATGCTCCCGCTCCAGATGTACAGCGTGCTGTTGGTCCAGTCGTTCGTGGTGAACATCTGGCCGTTGGGGCCGCCCGCGACTCCGAAGGCGCTGACGTTGGTGTCCATCAGATCCTTGGTGTCGGTCACGGTTCCGCTGGCAACGCTGAAGAGGTGGACCTGGTCGTTCGTGGCGTCGGAGAAGACGAGGTAGTCACCCGAGCCGTTGTTGAACCAGTCGAGCCCGAGGGTCTGGAATCCGGTCTGCCAGGTGGTCAGCACCGTGATCGTCAACGCGTCCGAGCCAGGATCGGGATGAGCCGGGATGACGGTACCCGGGTAGAGATTCCCGTCTGCGTCTATCGCAACGGCTACCCCGGCCAGGAACATGATCGCGCACAGTACAAACCTCATCACATCCCCCTTCCGAATCCGCGGAGGGATTCCTCGATGGATGTCCTCCACATTTGTACCCTACCGGGCTTCAGACCCGGTGTCAATTTACAGCTATCCGGATGTTCTGCGAGGTCCTGGAGCCCCCGGAGCCCTGGCGCATCGGGAATACTGCCGGGCCCTCGCAAGTAGAAGCATCAGGAATGTCCACAAAGGGGAGGATTCAGATGAGAGCGCTGCTGGTTTTCCTGATGCTGCTGGGGACGCAGGCTGCCGCAGGGCAGGACGAGGTCTATGGAGGCAGGCTGCAGGTCCTCGGGGAGGATGGCGTGGTGGGCGACCTCCCCCTCGAGCACACGGGCGTTGACATCTTCGTCACCGGGAATCTCCAGCGGGCCACCGTGAGGCAGGTCTACGGCAATCCTTACGCCGAGGCGATCGAGGCCGTCTACGTGTTCCCGCTTCCGGAAGACGGGGCCGTCGATCGGATGAACATGTACATAGGCGACCGGCTGATCGTTGGCAGGATTTTCGAGAGAGACGCCGCAAGGGCGATCTACGAGGAAGCCATCTCCTCCGGACAGACCGCCAGCCTCCTCGAGCAGGAGCGCCCGAACATCTTCACCCAGAGCGTGGGCAACATCATGCCCGGAGACAGCATCACGATCGAGATCAGCTATGTGGCTCCCGTCGCCTTCGACGACGGCCACTACACGCTGACCTTCCCGACCGTGGTGGGGCCGAGGTTCATCCCCGGTGATCCGACAGGGGCGGGGGGCACCGGATGGTCGCCCGACACCGACCAGGTGCCCGACGCGAGCAGGATCACACCGCATGTGGTCCCCGAGGGCATGAGGACCGGCTACGACATCACCATCACGGTGTCTCTGGACACGGGATTCCCTATCCGGGGGATCACCTCCCTCAACCATGACATAGAGCAGAACGAGAGGGGTGACGGCACGACCCTGATCCGTCTCGCTCAGCGTGAGGCGATACCGAACCGCGACTTCGTGCTCAGCTACCAGTCCTCGTCGAACGAGATAGAGGCGGGAGTCCTGGCAACGAACGGCGATCTCGGCGGGCACTTCATGCTGATCCTCCAGCCGGACCTGGGAGTGAGCGGAAGCGAGATAACCCCGAAGGAGCTCTTCTTCGTCGTAGACTGCTCCGGCTCCATGAGCGGGCAGCCCATCGAGGTGGCCAAGGAGACCGTCAGGCAGTTCGTCCGCGGGATGAACCCCGACGACACGTTCCAGATAATCCGGTTCAGCGAGGATGCGAGCGGGATGTCCGAGACACCGCTCAGGAACACGCCGTCCAACGTCAGGAGGGGAGTCGACTACATCGATGCCCTCGAGGGCGAAGGCGGCACCATGATGATCGAGGGCATCCGCTCGGCGATCGGCTATCCCGAGGACCCGGACCGGATGAGATTCGTGATCTTCCTGACAGACGGCTACATAGGCAACGAGGCGGAGATCCTGGGCGAGCTCCAGTCGACCCTCGGCGAGAACACGAGGCTCTTCAGCGTGGGCGTCGGCTCGAGCCCCAACCGCTTCCTCATCGAGAGCCTGGCCGAGGAGGGCCGCGGCGCGGCCTACTACGTCGGCCTGGAGCAGGACCCCGAGACGGCCGTCGCGGGCATCTACGACAAGATCAACAATCCCTACCTGGTCGGCATCGATATCGACTGGGGAAGGCTGCATGTCGACGAGGTCTATCCCTCGCTCATCCCGGACCTCTTCGCGGGTCAGCCCCTGGTAGTCGTCGGTCGCTACACTACGCCCGGCAGAGGCCCTGTGAGGATCACAGGCACCGTTGCCGGCAGACCCTGGAGCCAGCGTCTGGATGTGACCCTGCCCGAGCACGAGGAGGGCAACGACGTCATCGCCACCCTCTGGGCACGCAGGAAGATAGCAGATATCTCGAGGCTCCTGTACGATCCGTCCGGATATGAGAACTACAACCAGGAGATAGTCGACGAGATCACAGACGTGGCGCTCGACTACCAGATAATGAGCAACTACACTTCGTTCGTGGCGGTCTGCGAAGAGGTCAGGAACGTCGACGGGCGGCCGGTCACCGTCGAAGTGCCCGTGGAGATGCCCGACGGGGTCTCCTACGAGGGTGTCTTCGGCGAAGGCGAATCGAGTGCGGTCTACACAGGGGCCGCTGCCGGGCGTTCTTCCATGGCTTCGTACGGCGGATACGCTGTCGGAGGCGCCCCCTGCGCACAGACGGTCGCCTGCGAGCGTTCCTTGGACGACGCCGCCGGGGACTACGACTACTCGTACGGCTGGACGCCCTCGGCCAGCGTGACCCTCGCAGGTGCGAGCCCCTACCTGGGGCTTCTCCCGTCGCAGGTCAGGGCGGCGGTGCGCGAAGTCCTGGACGGCGTGGAAGAGAGGTATTCCGCGCTGTTCGAGGAGATCGGGGCGGATGGCGAGTACCCCACGGGCACGATGGTGATCGCCCTGGAAGTGGACGGCGCCGGAGAGGTCGTCTCGGCGACGGTCACGAGTGACGGCGTCGGAGACACCGGGCTGGCCAGGGCAGTCTGCGGGATCCTCGAGGATATCGAGATGCCGGCGCCGCCTGACGGCGCAGGCACGATCAGCGTGACGCTGACCTTCTCAGCGGTCTAGGCCGGGAGTTCGGAACGGCGGGGGCGGGCTCTCAGGGCCCGCCCTCACTGCTTCTGTCTGAACCGGATGACCCTGGCGGGATTGCCCGCGACTATGGCGCCGTCGGGGACATCGCTCGTGACCACGGAGCCCGCGCCGACGATCGCGCCCCTGCCGATG
>JGI20214J51088_10000391_pt1 | contig 30934 bp, 34 predicted proteins | sample WetSurMetagenome_FD_51088 | JGI IMG/M metagenome (IMG submission 51088) | reverse complement strand
CACGGTTCTGCATACGGGCTGTCACCTTGCGGTCAAGGAATTCGAAAAGCAGTGCATACATCACCAGGAATACAAAACCCGGGAACAAAAAGATATAGACCAGCCCGGGCAGCAGATCCGTCATTATGGCCAACGTCCCTCGTAACGGATCCGGCTGCGCTTACGAAGCTCATCAAAGGTAACGACCCCCGGTTTTCCTCCCGGGGAACTGATCAGGGTAATTCTTGATGTACACGAAAGACAGGGGTCTATTGCGGCCACGATCACCGGTATATCCGCAAGGTTCTGGTTGACGAGGCACATGGCGACAGATGTCCAGTTTGCAAGTGTTGGTGTACGGATATCGACCCTTTCCACCTTGTTCGTCCCGTTTGTCCGGATGAAATGCGCTAGCTCTCCTCGCGGGGCCTCATACCGTGAAAAGATTTCCCCCTCTGGTGCAGTTTTTGGGGCATTTACGCGTACAGGACCTTCAGGAAGATTCTCAAGGCAATAGCGGACGATACCGGCACTCTCACGAAGCTCCCCGATACGGACACATGTCCGTCCATACACATCACCATTCGTATCCGTTACCACGTTCCAGGGAATATCGCCATATGCAAGGTATGGGTCATCCCGGCGCACATCATAGTCAACGCCACTGGCTCGGGCAGTCGGCCCCACGGCACCATATTTCAGGACCTCCTCGCGGGTAAGTTTACCTACCCCCTTAAACCGGAGCAGCAGGGTCTGCTGGTCATTTACCATTTCAACATACCGGGCAATCCGTTCTTCAAGGTGCGGCAGGCGTTCTAACGCCGCAGCTACCTGGTGCGGGGCCAGGTCGCACCGGACCCCGCCCACTTCATTCATCCCGTAGTGGACCCGGTTACCGCTCATCTCTTCCAGGGTGTCCTGGACAACTTCCCGGTCACGCCAGGTCCACATAAAAAGGGTATTAAACCCGATTTCATGGGCAGCAACACCAAGCCAGAGGAGGTGACTATGCATCCGTTCCAGTTCTGCGATAATCGTCCGTATATACAGGGCCCGTGGCGGGAGATCAACCTGCATAATCTCTTCAATACCCTTTGCAAATGCCGTGGAATGTGAATGTGAGCATATCCCGCAGACACGTTCCAGCAGGGGGAGGACGCGGATGAAATCACGTTGTTCAGCAGCTTTTTCAATACCACGATGATTGTATGAGAGATCGATCTCAAGACGCACAATTTTTTCGCCGTCAGCAATCACCTTGAAATTAACCGGTTCTTTCAGGGCAGGATGATGGGGGCCGATAGGGACCGTTACTTCGGGCATATCAGGACCACCCCTCCTTTACTCCCCCGTAATTGGTATCAGGATTTTTCTTCCAGTCTTTCCGAAGGGGGAATTCATCGGGAGGCCAGTCCTCATTCAGGATAATTCTCTTTAAGCCCGGATGACCCAGGAACACAATGCCAAACAGGTCATGGATTTGCCGTTCGTATATCCCTGCTGGTGGAAGCAGACCGGACATCGACATAACCTCCGGGTTCTCGCGGGGGATTTCTATCGCAACAGATACCACGGTACGGTGAGGACCAATGAAATTGTAGATAAGCCCGAATGTCGTGCCATTGTCAACTGTACTTATAGTCACCAGTCGATCGCACCCGATCGGGCCAAGGACATCTTTAATTGCGTTAAAGACGTTACCGGGGGTTGTCGTGATCCTGATCCGGTTTTGGCGGACTTGTTCTACCGTCCCGTACTCCTTCATTTTTTCCATCACAAAATCAAGCGCTAACGGAGAGGTCATATTCTTTCATCCTTTTGTTCATCCGGTTCTATTTTGGTACCTGACAGATGCTGACGCCATTCTTTGCCACCGTGGGCCAGGTCCTCCTTTAAAAGGTTCAGGCATGTAATAACGGCATTCATAATCTCATCCGGCCGCGGGGGACACCCGGCAGCATATACATCAACCGGGACAACATCCTCCACGCGGTCCATTATATGATAAAGACCATGAAACGCACCCGCCGATGCCCCGCATGCACCCATTGCAATCACATATTTTGGTTCGGGGATCTGTTCCCATACCCGGCGAAGACGTGATGCCTGTTTGAGGGTAACATGCCCCGTGATAATCAGGATGTCCGCATGGCGGGGGGATGCCTTTACCAGGATACCAAACCGTTCAATATCAAAACGTGGCATCAGGCACGCTATTATCTCGATATCACATGCATTGCATGCCCCGCTATTGAAGACGGTAATCCAGGGCGATTTCACCCGGGCCCAGTTTACGAGACGCTGGCTAAAACTCTCCGGCGGGGTGGCCATTATATGGTATCACCTCCACCAGGATTTATTAAATCATTGATCGGGACATAAACCGGGCAGGGAGGTACTGATTGAATATTGACCCACATCCGTGTCATGAACCGGGTTGATCCGGAATTCGTACGCGGGTTCATTGTTCCCACCTCAATGCTGTGATTGCAACTGCCATGATCCCAAGGTAGCCGAGAGTCGCCCACAACGGTGCACCCGGGGGGGCAATAGCAATAAACAGTGCAGCCACGTGGACAACCGTAAAAAAGAGGGCCACGTAAAAGAACTGGTAGCCCGGGAGGAAGGTCCTGGCCTCCATCACCTCGCCCCCCACGTACGGCATCGCTTTATTGGCCGACCTGATGAAAACCGGGGCTATTGTTCGTGACCAGGCATAGACAAGGTAAACGGTCACGAGAGCGAACCCGAACAGTACCACGGGGGACGCGAGGAGATCCCAGGGGGCCATTGTTACGTGCCCCCCCACGTGAACAGCTGGTAAGCTGCATGTGTTATCCAGTCAAACGACTCGGGGAACAGGCCAAGGTATACCGTTATAATTGCAAGGCAGACAACAGCGGAGATAATACTTACGGGTATTTTTTTTGTATTTTTTACCGTAAGCGCTGAATTATCCACCCCCTTCCCCCGAAATAAGAGGGTTGAGATCACGGGAACATAGTATCCGAGGGATATCGCACTGTTCAACGCAAGTACAAGGGCGAGGACAACCCCGCTCATCATTGATGTGACCATCCCCGCCTGCTCGAGGAGCAGTTTGCCGAGGAACCCGCAGGTAAAGGGTACTCCGATCAGTCCCATCACAAAAACCAGGAACGCGGTTCCCAGAACCGGGTACCGTGCACCAAGACCCTTCATGTCAGCTACATTGAAGGACCCGGCCCGCCGGGCAAATGCATCTGCGGCCAGGAAAGCCCCGCTTTTCATAATGCTGTAGGCAATTGCATAATAAAGACCGGCAGTAAATCCAAGGGGAAGGTTGTAGACAAGGCCGATCCCAAAACCGAGAAGGATGTACCCCATCTGGGCAATACTTGAGTAGGAGAGGATGTACCTGATATCCGGCTGGTTCAGGGCAAGGAGATTTCCTGCCGTCATCGTAATGACCGCAAAAAAGACAATGATAATCCCGATAAAGCCAGGGACACCGATACCTGCCGGCAGCGCGGAAAGGGAAAGGAACAGGGCGATAAGTACCCCTGCCTTCGTCGCACCGACCATTATGACCGTGATCCCTATTGGTGCCTTTGCATAAGCATCCGGGAGCCATGTGTGCAGGGGAAAAAGCCCCAGCTTCACCCCGTACCCGATGATAAGGAATATTGCTGCTGCGAGGACAAGTGCCGGGCTGGCTCCTGTGAGTGCCTTTGGCAGTTCTGACAGGGTAAGTGTGTGACCGGCAAGGTACAGGATGGCGACACCAAGAAGCGCACTGATGGTCCCTACAACACCCTGGAGCAGGTATTTCATGGATGCAGGAAGTGCCAAAGGATCTTCACGGTACCGGTATGCACAGAGGGCATATACCGGGATTGCCGAAAGCTCAACCATGACAAAGATTGTAAAGAGATCGGTCGCAAACCCTACGGCAACAGCACCGGCAAGGGCGAATAAAAACAGCGGGTAATAGAGGTGAAGCGGTCCGTTTTCATCGAGGCTCCCCTGGGAGGACCATGCGGCGATTGCCCCTATACCCGTGATCAGCAGCCCACCGGTAAGACCGATAAACGGGACATTAAAAGTTTCATTATGCTGGAAAATCATTGAAAGGAAGGTACAGAATGCACCAAGCAGCCACAGGGCCGTAACCAGACCGGTCCATTTCCGTAACGTCAGCGGGAGATACCGGCCGATGAAATACAACGCAATACCCCCGGTGGCAATATACAGGGGAACGAAAAACGGGTTGTCAACCGGAGTCACAAGCCCACCCCGAGCAGTATAACAACCATAAACCCTGCCATTACGCTGGCAAAGATTGCGATGTTCCAGTTTATGTCCCGTCCTTCACCAACCATGGCATAGGAACCTGCCGTAAAAAGCAGGTGGGTGGCGCCGGTTGCACGGTCAAATATTTTCCCGAATGCCTCCTGCAGTCCTCCTGCAACCGTGGTTATTCCCCGGCCGGTTGCTACATAGAGGATATCAAAGTCCTTAAGTTCTGTATCATGGGGTTTCAGGTACGTCCTGCCAATTGTGAAGAAAAATGCCCCTGCTGCACCAAGTACAAGCAGTGTCCCTGCAACACGGGCAGGTTCATATGCGAAGTACGTCGTGGGGTATGGCAGGATTGCATACAGTAATGCAGGGTAAATCCCAATCAGGATACATAACGCGGCTGCCCCGAGCATCCCTGCCTGCATAAGTGCCGGTGGATCTGCGGCCTTTGTATCACCGGGCCGTAAAAACGCAAAATATCCAAGTTTTAAGAAGGATACAAATGTCCCAAAGGACGCGATCTCAAGGAGCACCCAGAGCCAGATGCTGGTGTGCTCCGCCGCCATAAGGACCATCCCCTTCGAAACAAACCCATTGAAGAGCGGGACACCTGAAATGGAAAATGCCGCAACCCAGAACGCAAACGCCGTAACGGGCATCTTTTTCTGGAGGCCCCCGATACGGCTCAACGCATTTTCGCCGGTTTTCCAGATAATAACCCCGATGACCATAAAGAGGAGGGCCTTGTAAAGGATATGGTTGAATACATGGGCCATACCACCATCAAGCCCGAGCTGCCCGATTTCATTCGCAGTCCCTAGCCAGCCCAGTATCCCGACACCGACGACCATGAACCCCACCTGCGAAATAATATGGTAGGACAGCAGCCGGCGCATATCATTCTGGAATACCGCAAAGAATACCCCATAGACCGCCATTAATGCACCCATGAAGGCGATAATTTCAGTCCCTGGCTGGACACGTGCCAGGAGGTACACTGCAGCCTTCGTAGTGAAGACACAAAGGAACACNCCGGCAACAAAATTGGCNCGGGGGTACGCATCAGGGAGCCAGGTATGGAGCGGTATCAGGGCAATATTGACACCGATTCCAAGCACGATCAGGATCGATGCCCAGAACTGGTACGTGGCATCAGGAATTGCCCCTACCGGACCAATAAGGGGTGAGCCACCACCCAGCAGGAGCAGGACAATCCCTGCAGCAAGGAGGGCACCCCCAAAACCATGGAATAAAAGGTACCGGTACCCTGCACCGGTTGCCTCTCCCCGTTCCTGCCAGATCAGGAATGTCGAGGTGATCGCCATGATCTCCCAGAAGATGAGAAGCGTGATCCAGTCACCTGCGAAGACAACCCCCATGGCAGTCCCGGCATACAGGAGGGCAAAGAGGTGGAGGCGGGGGGACGCGATAACAGCCGCGTAAAGGATAGCGAGTAACGTAATAATCGCAAAAATCAGCCCTACCATGTAGGAGAGACTGTCAACCCGCAGCAGGACAAGTGTGTAGCTGATGAAGGGGATATTCCATTGCATCAGCCCTGCGGCCCCGGAAGGGGAAAAATATCCTCCGGGAAGAAGGACAACATTGACGAGAGCGATCCCCCCGAGAGTGATCAGGCCGGCCTGGCGGAGCTTCCCTTTCAGTAACAGTACAAGCGGTGCACCAACAAGGAATACCAGGAACGGCGGTATTGCGGTACCTGGTAAGAAGGTCCCTGAAACCTGGACCGCTGTATGTGTCACATTTGCCGCAATCTGCTCACAGAGGGAAAACGGGCTGAAGGGTGCGACGGTCCATATCCCAAGGAGCAGTGCACCCGCTGCAGTTACCACCACCGGCACACGTAATGTCCACCGTACGTCCGTTTTGGTACCATCGGAGGGCCGGAAATAGGCACGGATGATAACCGGCAGGAAATACGCGAGGTTCAGCACACTTGATCCGATGAGGACCAGTAAGATCCACCAGTCCCCGGATCCCCCTGCACCCACACCCAGGGAAAGGTACCATTTAGCTATGAACCCGGCCATCGGAGGCAGACCTGCCATGCTCAGTACCGCGAGGGTAAAAGCCCCGAATTCCCATGGCATTTTCTTCCCCATGCCGTCAAGTTGAGAAATTTTTGTTTTCCCTGTCTCCACGGCAACAGTACCCGCAACAAAAAACATGGCCAGTTTACCGAGAGCGTGAGCAGTGAACGCATATGTAGCCCCGATTATTGCTGCTGCCCGTAACGACTCTGAAACTCCGGGGACTCCCACAGGCAGGAGGACAGCAGCCCCAAGGACCATGTAACTGAGCTGGCTTATCGTGGAATACGCCAGCCGTAGCTTGAAATCATCCTGGAGGAGGGCGAGGAGAGACCCCACAATTATGGTAATAACGGCCACGACAATGACGAGGTTCTGGAGCCCGAGCGCGACCATCTGGTCAGGGCCATACAGGTAGAGAATAAGGCGCAGGAGACCGAATACCCCGGTATTTACCACTGCAACTGCATGGAGAAGCCCGCTCACGGGAGTGGGGGCAATCATCGCAGTCGGCAGCCAGCCATGCAACGGAACAAGTGCGGCTTTTACCCCGAACCCTGCCAGGAGGAGGATAAATGCGAACCTCGCAAAATCAGGAGAAATAGTTGCAATGGCCGGGTTACCTCCCGCAACAAAATCAAGGGTATTCCCCATTGCCAGGAGTGCCATGATGCCCGCAAGGATAGCAACACCCCCGCTCTGCGTATATATCAGGTATTTTCTCCCTGCAGAAAGGGCCTCCTTCGTTTCATTATGGACAACAAGCGGGTAAGCGGCAACCGCCAGTATTTCATAAAATACAAATAATGCAAAGAGATTGGAAGAGAAGGCAACCCCCATTACCGACCCGATACAAATTGCAAAACAGGCATAGTACCTGGCCTGGGAATGTTCCCGGAGCCCACGCATATAACCGATGCTGAATATGGTAGTGATGATCCAGAGAACGGACGCAATACATGCAAACAGGAGTCCCAGGGCGTCTGCCGTGAGTTGGATACTTAGTCCCGGCAGTACAGTAAATGACTGCGTTGATACTGGTTGTGAATAAAAGGCAGAGGGGAGGGCAATGACACAAAGGGCAAATGTAAGGACAGANGCCACAAGCGAAACAGCCTCACGTGCATCGGGCCTGTTATGAAAGAGGACTATCGCGATGGTCCCAATAAACGGGATTAAAACAATCGCAACAAGCACCCAGGGCTGGACACCGGTCATTGTTCACCACCACGTATCAGCCTGAAAATAATTTCGCTGTCAAAGGTTTTCCAGGACCGCTTTATCAGGATCACGAGGGCAAGGGCGACACCGGCAATTACTGCCTCGATGGCGATAAGGGTGAATACCACGGCCTGGGAGACACCGGTATCCCCTCCAAGGTACCCCCCTAGAATGAAGAGCAATGAGACCGCTTTTCCAAGAAATTCCAACCCCATTACCATTTTAATAAGGTGGCTCCGGGCAATCAGGCCTGCAAGTCCGATTGCAAAAAGTGCCCCTGCAACAATTATCACGACGGGCATCCCGGAGATGGTCATGGGGGTCTCCTACCGGCGGTATCGGTGCGGACAAGCAGGAGTATCGAGATGACCCCTGCCAGAATGATGAACCCCTGAAATACCGTCTCATACGTTCGCCCTTCCCATAACACTACACCGACAGGGGAACCCCCGGTGGTCACTGCAGCCCACGGAACATGGTATGGGGCCATCAGGGTAACAAACAGGAGGAAAAAAACTGTCCCGATGGCTATTGCATAAAGGCCCTTTGCATTCATGCAGGCACCTCTTCCTCCTCCCCACCACCAAGGATGAGTGTCACAAGGAACAGCACGGATACCAGTCCTGCACCGACCGTAAGTTCAAGGGCGCCGGCGAAGGGGGATGCAAGGTAAAAAAATAACATCGCCAGGCAAATACTGCAGATGGCATAGGCCGTGATCGCACGGACCAGGTTTTTCTGAATGATGGCAATAACCGCCATGATAACTGTTGCCAGTCCGAGGACGGAAAGGATAAAAAAGTCCGCATCAGTCATCTGATCCTCTTCCAGGGGTCCGGCCTGTGTGATTTGAACACCGGTAAACCGTGCCGGAACGTGGATCTGAGCAGCACGAGACTAAACATAATGCGGCTGTTCTCGCCATTGAACGGATGGGACATGGGGGGGTCTGTCATCACGGTCGTTCCAGGTCTGCCTGAATTCACAACACCAGAGGAATAACTAATTCTCTGGGGGAAATTCGATTTTTTGTCTTTTTATATTACATACACACTTTTCCATTTATTTTCAATTAGTTTCATCATACCACGAAGGACACGATAAATCTTTGGTCGATGATCTAACCGGAGCCANCTCTTGTCAGGGACCGATATCGGGTCNAAAAAACGTGGCTATTCGTTCCGGTGTCCGATGAACCCCATGTCCCGCACTGAATTTTTTCAACAATCAGGCAGCATTAAAAGAAGATATTCCATGGATGAAGCATCACCTNGATGCGATAAAAAATGAGTTATCCCTGTNCTTCGCCTTTGTCTGCGGCCTTCACGGGTTTTACATAGGTAATTGTAATAATGTCGACGCCCCGGCTGACAACCGGCGCAGTATACTGGGTATCCATAAAGAGGCATTTTACCGGGCACGTATCAACACAGGAATTGCAGACAACACAACGGAGCCGGTCAATCTGCCAGGTCTTTTCCTCTTTGTTTAACAAAATTGCCTGTGCGGGGCATTTCCTCTGGCATGTCCCGCAGGAGATACACTTACTTTCATCAATAGTCACATGGCCCCTTGTCAGGAGGGTTTTTTTCGCGGGTTCGAACGGGTAGCGGATCGTTGCCGGCCTTGAAAGAACAGTCCTTAATGCCGTTTTTGCCATCTCAAAGAATGCCATTGACTCCTCACCTCTCCGTGCAGCTGATACAGGGGTCTATTGACAAAACAATGACCGGGACATCGGCCAGTTCACATCCCTGCAACATCTTTACCAGGGGAGGGATGTTCGTTAATGTCGGTGTCCTGATCCTCGACCGTAAGAGGAATTTCGTACCATTACCCTTGAGATAATGGACAAGTTCACCCCTCGGCTGTTCAGAGCGGGCAAAATACTCCCCATCCGGGGTCCCTGTGACCTTTACGTCTACCGGCCCGTCCGGGATCTTTCTTACTGCCTGCTGAATCAGGTCAATTGAAGTGAACAGTTCCCTGCATCTCACCACACAGCGTGCATAGCAGTCACCGTCATGTTCAGTGACCGTTTCCAGGTTAAGCTTCCCGTATGCTGCATAACCCGTCTTCCTCATGTCAAATGAAATGCCGCTCCCTCGTGCAGTGGGACCTGAGGCACCACAGGAATACGCGTCATCCTTCGACAATACCCCTACGTTTTTAAGGCGGTGTCTGATCGATGCGTCCCTGAGGAACACGTTCGTTAATTCTTCAAGTTCCTGCCTGATACTGTCGAGGTCCTTACTCATCAGGTCGAGTTTTTCACCGGTGATATCCCTTCGGACCCCGCCGATTTTGGCTGAACCCTGGATTACCCTGCCACCGGTAGTCTGTTCCATAACATCAAGGATGCGTTCACGGATCCTCCAGGCATTCATGAAGAGGTTTTCGAACCCGAATGAGTCAGCAAAAAGGCCCAGCCACAGGAGGTGGGAGTGGAGCCTTGAATACTCAGACCAGATTGTACGGAGGAACAGTGCCCGTTCAGGGACCTCGACCTTCATGATCTCTTCAATCCCCTGGCAATAGGTCAACCCGTGAATGAAACTGCAGATACCGCACGTCCGCTCTGCAACATACACGTACTCGGTGAACTCACGTTTTTCCACGAGTTTTTCAAACCCACGGTGGATATAGCCGATCGAGGGGATGGCCTCGACCACCACCTCATCTTCGAGGACCAGGTCGAGATGGATCGGTTCGGGTAGGACCGGGTGCTGGGGCCCGAACGGGATGATGATCTGCTTTGTCATGGTTGTTCTCCCTTGGGAATAGCAGCCCCGAACGGGTACTTAATTGAAGTCCTGATGAAATTCCCCTTGAAATCAATATTCATCCCTTTTACCTGGATCCCAAAGAGATCATGCATCTCGTTCTCGTAGACGAACGCACCCCAGTACATCCCGGAAATACTCGGAACTTCCGTTTCCCCGGTTACCGTTATCCGAAGGTTCCGGAATACGAAGTCCTTGTCAAAAGAGTAATTAATTTCGTAGATCTCCCCGAATTTCGAGCAGTTGACCTGGACGAGCCTGTAACCATCTTTTTTGAATTGTTCAACCCGGCCTATCAGTTGCCCGAGTTCAACGGGTATTATCAATTGCTCTTCCGTTGTCATACTGCACTCCCGGGTTTTTCCATAGTCTTATTTCCGTTTTCTTTCATTGCCAGTCTCTTCGATTCAAGGATACCGAGCGCCGTTACAACGCCGTCTATAATTGATTCAGGCCTTGCCGCACACCCGGGAACGAACACGTCAACGGGAATGACCTTGTCAACCCCGCCAAGTACATTGTAACATTCACGGAATATACCGCCGGACGCAGCACAGATACCGATTGCCACGACCACTTTTGGTTCCGGGATCTGCTCGTAAATATTTTTTACTACTTCCTTGTTCTGTTCGTTGACACTTCCCGTGACAAGGAAAATATCTGCATGTTTCGGGTTACCGGTATTGATAATACCGAACCGTTCCACATCATAAACAGGAGTCAGGGCAGCCAGCACTTCGATATCGCACCCGTTACAGGATGATGCGTCATAATGAATTACCCAGGGCGATTTTTTCAGGTACGTCATGGCATGATCACTCCTTTAAGATAATACAGGACCCCCAGATTCACGATCCCAAGTGTCCCTGCAATAAGCCACGCACTCCGGAGGGTCAGCTGCCATTTGACACGGGATATTGTGTTATCTATTAGTATCTCAAGGAAATAAGCAATGATTATCGCGGCAACGGCAAGAACTGGGTTGAACCCGAAGAACAGGTAGACAACCCCGAGCAGGAATACATACTCGTACCAGTGGGCAATTTCTATTTTACCAAGGTTGGAGCCCGAGAAATCCGTCGTCACACCCTTGACGATTTCCTGGTGTGCATGGTGCGACGTGGAAAGGTCAAACGGAGATTTCCGGAGTTTAATTGTCAGGACGATCAGGTACCCGATGAAGACACCCGGAAGGTACAGGATGATTGGTATACCTGAATTTACAATTGCACTCACGTTGAAGCTCTGGGTGACCATGTACATCCCGACTGCCGTGAAAATGATCATTGGTTCGTAGGCAATAATCTGGATAAGTTCACGTTCTGCACCGATGTGGCTGTAAGGGGAGTAGGATGCGTATGCCCCGAGCACGAGGAAGATGTGTGACAGCGTGAACGCAAAAATCACGAGCAGCATATCTCCGCCAGAGAAAAACAATGCACCTGCCACAACCATGAAGACCAGGTAACTCAGCACATAGAAGTGCTGGGTAACCGTGACCACCATATTCTCTTTCTCAAAGAGCTTCCCTACATCGTAAAACGGCTGAAGTACAGGGGGCCCGACCCTGCCCTGCATCCTTGCAGTGACCTTACGGTCAATACCTGCGATAAGCCCACCGACCAGGGGTGCAATCAGTACAAACAGGACTGCATTCACGAGAGAGATGACAGGTTCTGCATTCATAGGATCACCCCCGCAAGAATAATACCTGCAATCAGCAGCAACCCCCAGCAGAGTAATGTACCGATGTAAAAGACCTTATCCTCGCCAAAATATTTTTCCATGTAATAATTTGAAAGGGATAGTTCACGCATGGTCCCGAAGGTCCCTGAGAATTTCATTTCACCTTCCGTGGTCCTGCCACCCATGTACGGGGAAACATGTTTTGATCCTGTCCTGTAGAACAACATGGAGAATGGCATGATCAACAGCAGGCATATCATCATGATCATAATCGCGAAGTTTGCCTGGGAAAGCCCGGTTGTAACCCCGTATATATTCATGATAAACGGTTCGATAAGGTAGGTGGATATCAGCGGGAAGGCCAGGCAGACCCCGACAACAAGTGCGGTAAGGATATACAGGACCGCCCATTTCTCTTTTTTGACGGTATCCTCGACAACTTCCTGGTGACGCATCACGGATATGATCTTCCCCATCCATTTACTCCAGTAAAATACGGTAAAAGAACCTCCGAATGCCAGGATCGCGATGAATATGAGGCCATAAGGTGCCGTAATAAAAGCCTCGATTGCTGCCCATTTGGAGATCACCATACCGAAGGGTGCAAGGAACATCCCCGCCATCCCGATAAACATCATCATGGCGATCTTCGGCATCCGGACGATGAGCCCGCCCATGTCCTCGATATTTTTGCTCCCGATCCGGTTCTCGACTGTACCGACACATAAGAACAGGAGCGATTTGGCTATTGCATGGAAGATAATCAGCAGTATTGCGACCCACATGAGGTTGTAGGTACCCACACCCGCACACGCTACGATCAGGCCCAGGTTCGCAATGGTGGAATAAGCAAGCACTTTCTTGGCATTACTCTGCGATATTGCAATTCCTGATGCGAGGAGGAAAGTTATGGCGCCAACAAGGGCAATGATGAATCCCTCAGTCGTCAGCGCAAGAACGGGTGCAAACCGGACAATAATATAGACCCCGGCCTTGACCATCGTACTTGAATGCAGCAGGGCTGATACGGGAGTAGGTGCAACCATCGCACCAACGAGCCAGGAGGAAAATGGCATCAGGGCAGCTTTCGTGATCCCGGCAAAACAGATCAACACAGCTGGCACAATCGCGAGAGCATACCCTGAACTGATGAGAGAATCAAGCTCGAACAATCTTCCTGACGGGTCCATGATGGCGATATAGATCAGGGCTGCAGTAAACGCAACACCCCCGAGAAGGTTCATGGAAAGTGCAAGGAACGCGTTATTGGTCGCTTCGGGAGTCCTGGAATACCCTATCAGGACAAATGAGCATATTGTCGTAATTTCCCAGAAGAAGAATATCCACATGAGATTGTTCGAAAATACAACCCCGAACATCGCTGACAGGAAGATAAACAAAATGAAAAAAAACAATTTTCTTCTGTCTTTTATATCGGTATGGCGGGTATGATAGGTCTCCATGTAACCCAGCGCATAAACGCATATCAGGCTCCCGATAACACCGATAATCATCGCCATAATAATCGAGAACTGGTCAAGGAACAGGTTGTTTACGGGGTGTATACCTGATATCAGCCCCATCTCGAGGAACACCAGCAACCCGGCCTGCAGGAGGATCAGGGCGACGGTGAAGTACTTTTTAAATTTAATTCCAAGGTAGAGGATATAGACCGCCAGCAGGATCTCAATAATAAACATTATGTTCGTGGCAGGTTCAAACGAAATATCGAAAAAGACGGTATTTTTATTGAAATAGGTGATAAGAAGATAGAGTGACGCAATACCCAGGGCAAGTGCTGAAATAATTACAATATAATTCCTAATTTTATCCTTTACAAGCAGCATTAAAAGGGCAATTATCACAGGAAATCCTATCAGGAATAAAAGGTCATTCATTCATCCATCCTCAGGAACGTTTGAGGTTTATCATTATTAATCATTTTTAATTGGTAACCGGCGGATACGGATAATATTGAGAATCCAGGGGTAATCAGGGAAATAAACTGGCATTTTTATGAAAAATACCTTCGGGAGCCTGTAATTTTTCAGGGATTCTGATTAAAGGGCCCTATACCTGGAAGAGAGGTTTCGAATGTAACAACAACAGGTTTTGGCAGGGCAATAAAAATTATCTTCACATTTTAGCTTATTCAGGTCAGTCAACAAGAGACAACTGTATTCAGAGAAAATTCCATTTTTGCGAAGATGGGGGCACCCGGAACCGGGACCGCTCTTCCGCGGCCGGGCACCCCTGATTTAGGAAAGGTCTTGTGCTTACTTTGCTTACCGATCTTAGTGTTCTAGATGAGCGGTGTGGTCAGACTGGCGTTTCCTGGTTTACACCGGGCACTGGACGAGAGAAATGCCAGCTGGTACTGGCGGGTGAGGCGTGATCAGCATCTTGCTCGCCGAATTCAATCTCCATGAGGGCGATTCTCATTTTGAGAAGCCAGATGAAATCATCTGCCTTGCTCATGGTGATCATACCCGACGTGGCGAGATCATGCAGGAGGTTGCTGATGTCCGAGATGTCTGTTTCTGTCATCTCTTCTTTCTCCCAGGCTTCAACTTCGCATCTTTTTCTTCTTCTTCTTCGTCCACTGTCCCGTACAGGTCATTGTACATGCTCATGATCACGTCGGAAAAGGTCATTTTCCCCCGTTTTATGGATACAAGCGCATCGTACGCGTCGTCTGTCACCGAGACAGTCTTTGCCACAAAAATAGATTTTATATTGAATGTAATAAATGTATCGATAATAAAAAATAAATTTTTTATTAAATTTATTAGAAATATAGAATATACTACAAAAATAATTTTTATTAAAAATATAATTGATGTAAAACATATAGTAGTAAAATATCCGTAATAATCGAATATTTTTTAAAAATATCGATAATTAATTGTAATAATGGGATCAGTGAATTGCAGGGAGAATATAATTTTTACGATAACTTATCCAGAAATAGTTACTATTGGCGCCATTTATTCTCTCAATTCGGGGAAATATCGCATGCGCGTAACGATGTAGTAAATAGAATGATTTTTTTTATACTTTTCAGCACGTCTCCCTGTGTATTTACTTCAATTCTGTGGAGTCGCAGTATAAATTCGAAATCTTTTCCGGGCATTTTAAAATCAGGGCGTGNTGGAGCCGTATAATAAGANGATATCCTATTTTTGCCCGTTTTTTACGCCGTTTTTTTCCTTTCGGGGCATGTAACAGATACACAGTAATTTAATAAGAAGTGCGACGAAGTCCGTGGTACAGGTAGGTGTATCAATGCAATCCGGACCAGGAACCGTTTTACTACTATTATTAATAGCCGGCATCTCCTTTTTCAGCCAGACCGGGGTCGCTGCTGATTTTTTACAACCGGTTTCCGGGCAACCCTCCGGGGATTATGGTTATTACCAGGTCGGTTCGAGTCCAAGCGGTTCGGACGTGGTTTTTGACGGAAAATTCGTTGGTGAGACTCCCATCACGGTCCCGGTATTCAGTTCCAGCACCCCGGGGCACACGTTAAGTGTCTCAAAGATCGGTTATATCACATGGACCCAGTCATTTTCACAGAATCCTGTTGCCGGACAGACCATCCCCGTTTTTGCACCACTACAGCCCACGGAAGCAACAGGATCGATTAAAGTTATAACCAACCCCTCTGGTGCACTTGTGAATCTCGACGGGACAATGGGACAAATGTCCCCATGGATGTATACCGGAGTACCTGTAGGCGGGCATGTGGTCCAGGCATTCCTGTCAGGATTCAGCCCTTACTCAGGGCCTGTGGTGGTTACTGCAGGGCAGACAACAGAGGTGTATACAGTACTGTACCCGTTGACAAGTACCGGTGCATTGCAGGTAGTAACCTCCCCGGGTGGCGCCGATCTCTACCTGGACGGTATCTACAAAGGCAAGACCTCAACGGCCATCGGGAGTATCGCCACGGGAACCCACGTTGTGGTCCTGAAACATTATGGGTACCAGGACGTTACCGGGGAAGTGATAATTGAAGAGGGAAAAACAACCTACCTCTCCTTTACACTTATCCCCTTTTCAGAACCAACAACAGGAAACCTGCGGATTTCTTCAGATCCTGCAGGGGCCGGGATTTACATTGACAGTACCTATAACGGGGTTACCCACGCGGGTGATCCGACCGTCTTTACCGGTATCGCCCCTGGGCCACACTCAGTAGAACTGAAAATGTCAAACTACCAGGGGTATTCAGAAACTGTTGAAATCAGTGCCGGGATGACTTCGACAATCAATGCAGATCTTGCCCCAAGTCTGAACCCCGGCCCGTTTGCACTGGTAGAGATCGATTCTGTCCCTTCAGGAGCGACAGTTTTCCTTGATGACGGCGTACAGGGAATTACCCCCCTCACGATTTCTTCTGTTCCATCAGGAAGACACACGATATCCATCCGGATGACCGGATATTCAGACTATACAACAATAGTACAGTTTTCCCCGGGCCAGAGTGCACTTATTTCGACCGCACTTGCACCAGTTCCTACACCGGCCCCAACAACCAGGGCGCCTTCCGGGTTGATACCCGTAACTGTAGCACCGCTTATAGCGGGGATACTGGTATTAATTAAAAGACATCCCGTATCCGGCAAACAATGACCCTCCCGTGACAAATAATGGCAGACCGGTTCGATAAGGTGATCACGAGGTTCTTGGTACCGCAAACCACGGTATAGTAACCCACCAGGGGCATCCTCCCAATATATCAGGAGTGGATGGACACCCAGTAAGCAGGACCAGTGGGATAACGGGCAACCCGCCAGAGGGGCCAACCCTGGTCCCCCACAGGTGAAAATTATGAATGTTTCGAGAAAATACAACGGCAAGGTCATTGGAAAAAGTATCAGTGCAATGCGCAGAGCAAAGAAGGCATTATATGCGGCTGCTGCCCTGCACACGATTGCACCGTTACTCCTGCTCACCTGCCTGATGATCCCGCTGGTGTTAGCCACACACGGGTGAGAAAAAGGGTTATTGACAATCTGCCAGATTTATCTGGTCTTTCCCTTACTCAATACTGTTTTTATTCNGGTTTCATACCAGCAGGATCCCCCTTTCATATGAAAAAAAATTCTCCGGGACATCAGGTACCTGAAAGCCGGATTCTGTACACCTTCCAAGAGCGATTTTTCGGCAGTTACAGGGAGATAATATTGTGGGCGGTATCCTGAACCATAACATTTATGATCCTCCCCTTGGATCAGATTATATAACCGCACAAGGACTTGAACTCGAATGACTGAAGTGTATGGAGCAATCTACCACAAGCTGGAGGTAATCGGTGTTCTCTCGGTGAGCGAGTATGATGTCATTAAAAATGACCCGCTGACACCGCTCTATATCGACCGGCTTTCTCCTGACCGCTATGCGATTGCCCATAACAGGGAGGTTGAGGGGGTTATGGTCCCTGACCCTGATATGGAGATCCGGGTCGACCACGAGAGAAAATTTGCCGAGCCCCTCACGTACCAGGACCAGAAAGGCCATAAGATCGTATACCCGGAGCCGGGAAAGGTAAATCTCGCGGTTAAAAACGAACTGGTTACTTTCCTTGACCGCTGGCTCACCAACATGATCAACGATGGTTACCGGCGTACCTGAAGAATTAAGAAACAAACCCGGTTAACATGGTTAAGGGGTACCCGGGGTTGTCACAGGTTAACCGGGTGGAAGAATAGTACCCCGAAAATAGCCGGACAGGTAAACACCTGTGAACTATTCCGGCCCCGGTCCGGCTACAGACCATATGAAAAACACCGCCGTGAACAGGGTCAGGACTAATCCTGCCATGAATCCCGCCTGGTAACTCAGCGTATATGCGATGATAAGCCCGGTAATCAGGGGCCCAAGCGAGTGTCCGATATCCATCGTGGACGAAAGTGCACCCATTGATGCCCCGATCTCCTTTTTTGCAGCAATCTCACCGGTATATGCCCCGGTTGCAACGGTTGAAAGGGACAGCCCGAAACCAGCGGTGACACTTAACAGGAGAAATGCAGAGAATTGTGAGAAATACGGGATAACCGCGACAGATGCACCGATCATGAAAAGACCCGCAAGGATCTGGAGCCGCTTGTCCACCCGGTCTGCGACACGTCCGAATAACGGTTTTGTGATGGCCATTAAAACCACCTGGACCGCGAAGATAATTCCAATTTCAAAAGCGGCAAATCCCCTGTCAAAAAGAAAAACAGGGAGAAATGTTTCAAACGCACCGAATGAGAAAAAGGTCGCCATCTCAACCAGGGCGGTAGCCCGGAGGACCCGGTCACCAAAAAAGATCCTGAAACTCCGGGTAAACTCTTTGAACTGCATGAAAACTATTTCATGGTGGTCTTTTTCAGAATAGAGGAGTGTAATTGCAAAGGCGGGTATGGCAACAAGGAAAGCCACGAAATATACGACCTGGTAACTAATGAGTCCCGGGTACCCGGCAAAATATGAAATAATGATGCCCCCGGTAAGCGGTGCGAGTGTCCTGCCCATCAGCGTGGCCGAGGAGTACTGGCCAAGGACTTCCCCCTTCTTCCCCGGGAACCGGTCAACGAGCAATGCTGCAGCAACAGGACCAAGAATGGCAGTTCCGAGCCCGTGCAAGAACCGGACCGGGACCAGCATCAGCGGGTCACTGATGAAGAGGTACAGGAGCGGTGCAATAACAAACACAACCCCGGCCACAACAAGGAGTCGCTTTCTCCCGATTTTATCGGACATTGCACCGACAGGAAATGAAAATAAAATCCCCGCAAAGGGGGAAACGGCAGAGATCAGCCCGAGGGTTGCATCGCCAGACCCTAATGCCTGTGCAAAAAGGGGTAATACGGGACTTTTAGATATGGTTGTTGAAAAAATAGCAAAAAAACCGAGCAGGAAAAGATAAAATAGGATTTTACGGTCGTTTGATTGTTGATCCATGTTTCTACCCGCCAAAACGATGAAATAGTGAAGCGCCACCTGATGCAGTGGCAGGTTATTAATGAATGCTCTTTATCCGCTTAATATTTCAGGATTACAACCTGCCGGGCCATGGAAGACCTATTCCTGTCACCATATCACGCACTTCGTCATGTATACTCCTGTCAAGCCGCACCAGGAGCAGGGAGTATACTAACATCCCGGTTACGACGGCGCCCGCGATAAGGTAAACACTCGTGACGGGTAGTATAACCTGGTATACATATACGCACGATGCCATTACAACCGATGAAATAATAATCGAGGCTACCGGTTTTTTTTCAATTTTTACCTGTATACGTTTTTTCAGTACAACATGGGCCGCAAGTGCAAAAATCCCTGTGCCAAGGAGGAGGGCAAAAGCAGCCCCGGTAATACCAAAAACAGGGATTAGCATGATATCGAGCAGGATAGTCGATACGGCCCCGATTGCAGTAAGCTTGAAAACACTTTTCGGCATATCAAGCGCTCCAAGACACATCGTCTCAAGGGAGAGGAAGACCGTTACAATCTCAACCATGAAGAGAAGGGACAGTGCAGGCCCGGCAGCGACAAATGAAGCCCCGTACAGGTAGTAGAGGAGACTGCTGCCGAGGACCCATGCACCGCATGCGGCCGGTACTGCAAGTGCCAGGGAATAGGTAATGGCACGTGCCAGTGCTGTTTCTACCGATCCAATCGCCCCCTCTTTCATCCATGATGCGATTTTTGGGTAGAGGGCAGTCCGGAGGGCGATCATTACGAAAAGGGCGATGGTCGCAAGCTGGAATGAAGTCCGGTACATCCCTATTTCGGAGTTGGAGAGGAAATACCCGACGAGAATGGTATCTGCATACCCCATCAGGGCCCCGGTCAGGCCGGTGATAAATGCCCACCCCGAAAAAGAGAGGAGCCCGCTGATATTCCTGCGTCCAAACGGTACGAGCTTCATCGAAAGGACCCGGAAATTGATAAGCAGCCCGGCAATTATCCCGGCGACGAACCCTGCTGCCAGCCCGCCAGCAGAATACCCGAGGTATACTGCAACAACCTGCACGGTGACCCGGATAATATTGTTAGCCAGGTCGGCAATCTGCAGGATACCGACCTTCCCGCTTCCATAAACACCTGTTGATATGATACCTGCCACTGCAGACACCACGAGGGCAATAAGAAGCCAGAGAAAAAGACCTGACTGGTTGAGATCGACAAAGAGGGGCCGTACCGCGATAAGGACCGTGAGCGTAGCTGCAAGCAGTACTACACGCACGGCAGCATGGGCAGAAAAGTACTCATCCCGCGATTCACCTTCACTGATCCGCTGGAGTGCCGCACCACTGATACCTCCATCAGTAAAAAGACCGATTATCCCTACATATGCGAGGAGAAGGAAAAAGCCGCCAAGTGCCGTGGGCCCTGCGTTATGGGCTATATAAATCGTCGTAAAAAAGCCGATTATTGTCACCCCGATCGAGGATAAAAAGGCTATCAGGCTATGGCGCCGTACCGGTCCGATGTCCATCAGCCGGCCGGAAAGGCCGCGTACACTGGGCATTGGTAGCTAATATTTTTCGTATACCATAAAAACCGGTGCTTTGACTTATTGCAGGTCTCCCCAAAGAGGCTGATTTTCCCGGCTTCATAAAAAAAAAATCGCCTTCGATCCCAACGGATATTTCACACCCGTACTATTCGCACGGCATGCTGCATCCCTGGAACACCCGTTTCTTTCCTGTGCCATCATTCAGGTCACATTTATTTCCTGTCATGACCCAGCTGAGGTATGAAACGATTCGGGGTCATACTCGCAGCACTCTTCGTTATTACACTGGTAACAGGTTGTACATCTCATGTGCCAACCCCGTCAGCCATGCAGACCCAGGCACCAGGGCCGGTCCTGACGCGTTCAGCGGAGAACCCACCAACTTCGACAATCACTCCGGTAGGTACCCTTACGTTACCGGGTAACAACACCCGTGCCAATACAACCTATAATGACGCATTTTTCCTGGACCCAGTGAAGGATTACCATGTAGGGGACAATATAACAATTCATGGGAATACCATTCTCTCTGCCGGTGACCCACTGCTCGTCGAAGTTGTCTCGTCCTCATTTGGCCCGTTGCCTAAAAGCAGCCGCCAGTCATTCACCGGGGTATCGGGAATTACCCCCGTGAAACAAGGGCCGGCTGGCGGGACGAACTCCTGGTCGTTTTCCTTCTCAACGGATGGGTTTATCGAGGATACATATATTGTCACGGTATCGGGTATCACCATCAATGTCAGGGATAGTACCACATTCATGCTGAAACCACGTATCTGACTGTTGCATTCAATCGTCCCGGCAGGGAAAACGGTTTATCCAAATCGGGTAACTTTTCCCCGGGCGGTATTCTCCCGCAAAAGAGATGTAGAGAGATGACATTATCTGATCGTTAAGCATCATGGAACCCGTAATAGAGGCTTCAAACCTGGTCAAGCAATTTGGTCCGTTTACGGCGGTAGATACCATCAGCTTCGCAGTCAGGCCTGGGGAGGTATTCGGGTTCCTCGGGCCGAACGGGGCTGGGAAGACCACCACGATGAAAATGATCCAGTGTGCCTCTCCAAGGACATCAGGTTCCCTTTCAGTTTTCGGCATGGACCCAGGCACTCATAGCCGCGAGATCAAGGAGCTGATCGGGGTTGTCCCTCAGGAGACAAATCTTGATACCGAGTTCTCCACTATTGAAAATCTCCTTGTGTACTCCCGTTATTTCGGGATACCGCAAGAGGTTGCCGGTGAAAGGGCCGAAAAACTCCTCGATTTTGTCCAGCTGACCGAAAAGCGGGATGTCAACATCGAAAAACTCTCAGGAGGGATGAAACGGCGTCTTATCCTTGCAAGGGCGCTCGTGAACCAGCCAAAACTTCTCATCCTTGATGAACCGACGATCGGACTGGACCCCCAGGCAAGGCACCTGATATGGGAAAAACTGAAACTCCTCAGGTCACAGGGAAATACCATTGTCCTTACCACCCATTACCTTGAGGAGGCGGAACGGCTCTGTGACCGGCTTGTAATAATGAATAACGGAACGATCCTTGTTGAAGGGTCTCCTGCTGAACTCGTCCGGGACCATGTCGGAAGCGGGATTGTTGAAGCAGAACATTCACCGGGTGTCGTGGCCTGCCTTGTGGACCTGGGTATTCCCTACGACATCGCAGGGGATATGGTCCAGGTCGCTACTGATAACCCCCGGGGAGTTGCCCAGGAGCTCCTCTCGAAATGTGATGCAAAGCGGGTGCTGGCACGGGCTGCAACACTTGAAGATGTTTTTCTCAAACTTACCGGGAGGGTGCTCAGGGAATGATCAGGGATTTATTTATCATCCCCCGTCTCACCGGTAACGCCTGGACAGTCTGGCGTCGCAACCTTGATGTATTCCTGAAAACCTGGCGGGTCAACCTCGTTCCACCCTTTATTGAACCGTTCCTGTACCTTATCGCACTGGGGTTCGGGCTCGGGGGGTTTGTAGGATATATCGGGGATGTGCCCTATATTGACTTTATTGCCCCTGCAATTGTTGCGGTTTCAATAATGAATTCGGCATTTTTTGAGTGCACCTATGGCTCCTATGTCAGGATGTATTACGGAAAAACGTTTGATGCAATTATCGCAACACCTGTTTCCATCGAAGAAGTAATTGCCGGGGAGCTGCTCTGGGGTGCGACAAGGAGCATGATTTACACGAGCCTCATGCTCCCGGTCCTGGTCCTGTTCGGTGTGGTGGATTTACCCACATCATTGCTGCTCATCCCCTTTGCATTCATTGGAGGGCTCCTCTTCGCCTGTATTGCAATGTGTTTTACGGCAGTGACACCAAGTATCGACGCACTGAATTACCCCTCGTTCCTGTTCATCACACCGATGTTGCTCTTTTCGGGGACATTCTTTCCATTAACGGTCCTCCCGCCGGCCCTGCAGGTTTTCGCTTATGCAGTCCTCCCCCTCACTCATGTGGTAACTATTTGTCGTGGAATAACCCTGACCCTGTTCTCTCCCTTCATGCTCGTCAGCCTGGCGTGGATAGCTATCGTTACCTCGGTACTCTTCCTCGTATCGGTTAACCTCATGAGACGCAGGCTTGTTGTATAAAACCTGGAACGGCAAGCTTCGCTGGTCGGATTCGACTTTTTATTTTTCTACGGTGCGATTTTCTGATGTGGAAAAAGATTGGGTAATAAGGGTTTTGTTGAAACCCTGCATATTTTTTTAAAAAAAAGAAGAATACGTTGACAGGAGGGGGTTTCACCCCTCCCTGTCCCACCCCCAATACGATATTCATCGACAGGGTTAAATTTGGGGCATTCAAGAAAATTACAGAGATTTGGAGATTATTCCCTATCCCAACTGGGGTCGCCAAAGCGGCGGGGTGAAGCCCCGGGAGCGTGACCAACTATTGGAATAATCTAATCTGCAAGATCGATTTGAGAGGGTTTCAACAGAGCCGTAATAAGTGAAAATGGCTGGATCCTTGTCCTGCACGGACCGATAAAGAATAATATCCCGGAAGGGAATATTACCTCCTTCCAGCCCAGCCACGGTCATTCATGGCAGCCCTCATGGAAATGGCATAGTTTTCCAGGGCTTTTCCCATGCATACCGGGTCGTCCATGTTTTCTTCAATAATTGCAACGATCGCGCTTCCGGCAATGACTGCGTCCGCACCGGCCTTAACAATACCGGCTGCATGGGCAGGGGTTGCTATACCGAAACCAACAGCCAGGGGCATAGAGGTTTTTTCCCGTACGGACCGGATAAATGCTGACGCCCCGGGAGGTAGGGCAGCTAATACCCCGGTGACTCCCAGGTGGGAGACGAGGTAGAGGAATCCCTGCGCATTTTTCAAAATCCGTTCCAGCCTCTCAGGAGATGTCGTCTCACAGACCATGAATATCTGGTCGATACCGGTTTCTGCCGCCACCTTCACCACGGGGCCGGACTCTTCAACCGGCATATCGGCAATCAGGATGCCATCGACACCTGCACCTCCTGCATCACGGTAGAACCCGGCGATCCCCCGGTGATGGACGACATTATAATAGGTAAGCAGCACGACCGGCACTTTTGAAAACAGCCTTATCCTTCGGACTATTTCAAAAACCATAGCAGGGGTAGCACCTGCACCAAGTGCCCGGCTGTCCGCCCGCTGGATCGTCGGCCCATCTGCAACCGGATCTGAGAACGGCACCCCCAATTCGATAATATCTGCTCCTCCTTCTATCAGGGCCCTGGCTGCTGCAACGGAACGTTCGATATCCGGGTCACCTGCCACGGTAAACACGATGAACAACGGCCTGCCGGCGGATTTAAATGCATCTCCAATCCTGCTCATCGGGAATCCCCCTGCATTGCTGCCACACCGGCGACATCCTTGTCTCCCCTTCCTGATAGGTTTATGACAACAATTTCATCACGGGAAAATTCATCTTTCATCTTAATCGCCGCCCCAACTGCATGGGCAGACTCCATTGCGGGAATAATTCCTTCTTTCCGCGAGAGATAACGGAACGCAGAAAGGGCCTCGTCATCGTTCACCGGGAGATAATTCACCCTTCCCAGGTCCTTGAGCATGCTGTGTTCCGGGCCGACACCAGGATAATCAAGACCGGCAGAAATGCTGTGGGTCCTGGCGATTTGCCCGTTTTTATCCTGCAGGAGGTAGGAGAATGCGCCGTGAAGCACTCCGGGGGTTCCGCCGCAGAGCGTGGCGCCGTGTTCACCCGTGTCGAGGCCGTGACCCCCGGCTTCCACACCGGTCATGGTAACAGGGTCCCGTATAAACGGGTGAAACAACCCTATTGCATTCGACCCGCCCCCGACACAGGCGATCAGCCGGTCAGGGAGCCGGCCTTCTGCTTTCATTGACTGTTTCCTTACTTCCCTGCCTATCACGGTCTGAAAATCCCGGACTATACGGGGGAACGGATGGGGGCCGACAACTGATCCAATCAGGTAATGGGTATCGCCCACGTTCCCGACCCATGTACGAAGGGCTTCGTTAACCGCGTCTTTCAGGGTCCTCGACCCGGTACATACAGGGATAACTCTCGCCCCCATCAGTTCCATCCGGAATACGTTCAGCCTCTGTCGTGCGATGTCTTCCTCGCCCATGAACACTTCGACAGGAAGGTTAAGCATAGCCCCTGCAATAGCCGTCGCAACACCGTGCTGCCCGGCCCCGGTCTCTGCAATCAGCCGCTTCTTTCCCATGTACCTGGCAAGTAAAGCCTGGCCGAGAGTATTATTCAGCTTATGGGCCCCGCCATGAAGGAGGTCCTCGCGCTTGAGATACACCTTCGCACCGAGGTCTTCTGACAGGTTGTGGCAATATGTAAGGGGTGTCGGGCGCCCTGCATAATTTTTCAGGTAGTGACTGAGCTCCCGGGTAAATTCCCTGTCCCGGGAAATCTTCTGGTAGGACTCCCCGAGTCCGATAAGCGCTGCCATCAGTGCTTCCGGGACATACTGTCCGCCGAATTTACCAAACCTGCCGGATTTACCTGGCATCATGTACCCCTTTTGCATTTTGTATGAACCTGCAGACAAGATCGGGGTCTTTTACACCGGGCCGGGTCTCAACCCCCGATGCCACATCGACCGCATACGGCTGGACTTCTGTGATTGCGACCTTCACATTTTCAGGAGTCAGCCCCCCGGCAAGTATTACGGGGATCTTTGATCGCACTACAGTATCACGGGCAAACGTGGGATCATAGTGCCGGCCTTTTCCATGGCTGTCGTCAATGATAATCGCATCACAGTCTTCCGGAAGCGGCTCTCCTCTTCCAATAACCCGGATCACCCTGCTTTCGGGGTCTTTCTGAAATGAGAACGGGTGAGAGATCTGGATTGCAGAGGGGTGCAGCTCAAGCATCCTNGTTATCTCGGCCAGGGACTGTGTATGGCTCACCGCAACGGTCGAGGTGAAAGGACCAAGGGCATGAAAAATCTCCCGTGCCCGTTCAAAGGTCACCACCCGCTTTGAAACCCCTCCTGAAAATACCACGACCCCTATGGCGTCGGCACCTGCTCCCTCTGCCTGCAACGCATCCTCAACGGTGGTAATGCCACATATTTTTACGCGGATACAAATCCCTCCAGTACTTTTTCCGGTCGTACTGATGCCATAATCGAACTACCGATAAGAAAGGCATCGCAGTACCGCCGGAGGTACCTGACATCAAACGGCCAGGTTATTCCACTCATCGATATCACCGTTATACCGTTCCTGCAAAGTTTTTCCGATACCAGTCTCGTCGTATTAAGATTGGTTTCCATGGTTTTCAGGTCCCGGTTGTTAATGCCAATCAGGGTTGCCCCGGAGCTGACTGCAAGAGGTATCTCGTTACAGGAATGGATTTCAACCAGCGGTTCAATGGCACACGTCCGGCAGTAACTGACAAATTCCGGCAGGCGGTCACGAAGGACCGCTGCAATCAGGAGTATGGCATCCGCACCAAGCATGCGGCTCTCCATGATCTGCCTTTTATCGATAATAAAGTCCTTCTGAAGCACGGGAAGGCCGGAAACCTTCCTGGCACGGGAAATATTCTCCACGGATCCATTGAACCAGTAAGGCTCAGTGAGCACCGAAAGGGCAACGGCACCCCCTTCGGTCATCATACGGCATAACTCCCCAGGTTCACCTTCGCTCCTGATACAACCTGCTGTTGGTGAAGAATATTTAATCTCCGCAATAATTGCATTCCTGCCTTTTACAGAGCGTACAGCCTGCTCAAACCGACCCGGCCCGGGAGGGCCTGCTTTGGGAATGCCGGTGAAATCCGGAAGCATTTCGACTCTCGAAATTGTCCGTTCCAGAATTTCATCAAGTATCATGCAGACCCTCTGGTAGTGTCTGCGAGTGCGCTGAGTTTTTCCATTGCCGCCCCGTTGTCAATTGAAAGGACGGCTTTCGTGATACCCTCCTGTATTGAGCCGGCCTTTCCGGCCGTATAGATTGCAGCGCCGCTGTTGAGGAGCACGATCTCCCGGTGGGGCCCCTTTTCCCCTGACAGGACATCGATAAGGATCCTTGCGTTCTCCCCGGCATCCCCGCCAGCAATATCCACCGGGTCCACCTCATCAAACCCATAATCACGGCAATGGATCACCCGGTCAGTGATCCGGTTGCCGCAGAGTTCACTTACCCGGGTCTCCCCGGTCGTTGAAATCTCATCAAGTCCGTTACCATGTACAACCATAGCCCGTGAAGTACCAAGGTCCCGGAGGACTTCTGCAAAGACACGGGTAAGTGAGGGGGAATATACCCCTATCAACTGTGCATCTGCCCCTGCCGGGTTTGTCAGCGGACCAAGAAGGTTAAAAATTGTCCTGATCCCGATCTCACGCCGTGATGCGGCCACGCTCTGCATGGCAGGATGGTACACCGGAGCAAACAGGAAGGCAATACCGATATCCCAAAGGATTTCATTGTTACGTGAGGGTGACACGGACAGGTTGACCCCGAGTGTTTCAAGCACATCTGCCGAACCACAACGGCCTGATACACTACGGTTACCGTGTTTCACAACCGGTACCCCGGCTCCGGCCGCAACAAACGCGGCAGCAGTACTGATATTAAAACTACCCCGCCCGTCACCACCAGTCCCGCACGTATCAAGGAGCGGCCCTGCCTGTTCCCTGGCAAAGGGTACCGCACAGGCCCTCATGACACGGGCGAACGCTGTAATCTCATCGACAGATGGCCCCTTTACCTGCATTGCTGCCAGGAATGCCCCGGTTTGGGCACCGGTAGCCTTTCCTTCAATGATTTCCTCCATAACAGTCCCTGCCATTTCCCTGCCGAGGTCCCGCCCGTCCACCATCGAGGCGATCGACTGCCTGATAACAAGATCAGGGATCATGCTGCCACCTCCCTGTAAAGGAAGTTCCGGATAATTCCAGGCCCGTTATGACAGAGAATGCTTTCGGGATGGAACTGTACGCCTTCGAGGGGAAAGTCCCTGTGGCGGACACCCATGACATACCCATCATCAGCGCTTCGTGCCGTGACTTCGAGTGAAGGGGGCAACGATTCCGGATCAACAATCAGCGAATGGTACCGTGTGGCAATAAACGGGTTCTCGATCCCCCTGTAGATACCTTTTCCGTCATGGTGTACGAGGGACGTTTTTCCGTGCATCAGGTGGTAACCCTGTATAACCGAGGCCCCTGCACTATGACAGATGGCCTGGTGACCGAGGCAGACTCCAAGGGTAGGAACTGTCTTCGACAAGGTGGTGAGAGCCAGCAGACAGAGGCCTGATCCCTTCGGGTGACCCGGTCCCGGGGACAGGATAATCCTGTCAGGGTTGATTTTTTTTAGTATTTGCGGGCCAGCATCAGATTTCACGACGACGGGGTCTGCCCCGAGCGTACCGACAAGCTGGACGAGGTTGTAGGTAAAACTGTCATAGCAGTCAATGACAAGGACTTTCATGCCAGCCCTCCTGCAATCCGGATAGCTGATCGCATCGCCTCAGCCTTGTCGCTCGCTTCAGTCCATTCCTTTGAAGGACATGAGTCAGCAACAATACCNGCTCCTGCCTGGACAGACGCTACNCCATCCTTNACATCCGCAGTCCTGATGGCAATGGCAAATTCAAGCTGGTTATCGAACCCGATATATCCCACAGCTCCGGCATACANNCCCCTTTNTTCCGGTTCAAGCTCGTCAATTATCTGCATCGCCCTGATTTTCGGGGCCCCGGTTACCGTCCCGGCCGGGAAACATGCCTTAAACCCGTCAAAGCGATCGAAATCCTCCCTGATCTCACCGGTAACCGTTGAAACGATATGCTGGACATGAGAGTACTTCCCGATTTCCATGAAACGGGGGACCCGGACTGAGCCAAATCTGCAGACACTCCCCACATCATTCCTTGCAAGGTCAACCAGCATGACATGTTCAGCCCGCTCTTTTTCGTCCTGAAGGAGATCAAGGGCAAGCAGGGTATCCTCTTCCGGTGTGCACCCCCGTTTACGTGTACCGGCGATTGGGACGGTCGTAAGACTGTTTCCTTCGACACGAACAAGCATCTCCGGGCTGGCGCCGACAACCGCATGACCTGGAAAATCCAGAAAATACATGTAAGGGCTCGGGTTTACCTGCCGAAGAGATCGGTAAAGGGCAAACGGTTCCCCTGCAAAAGGGAATTGTTCCTTCCTTGAGATGACCGCCTGGACGATCTCTCCTTTTCTGATATATCCCTTGGCTTTTTTGACCGATCTGATGAACAAATCCCTTTCATATCCTGGTACAGTTATAACCCCTTTCTGATGGCTGGTGCGTCTTTCTTTGCTTTGATTGGGCAGATTTATTGCCATCCCGTAATTAACAGGTCTTGGGCAACCGGTAGATCCAGTATTGTCCATGGAGGGTACCCCGGCCGACGTGTGGCAGGACAAGCCATCTTCCCGGGTTTCCAGAAATCGCCGGATAGCCGCAATTTGTGATGCCAGCGCTGAATACAGGCGTTCGTATTCTTTACCAGGGTCCTGCCCCTCTGTAATTACTGCACTGCAGACAAGCGAGAGGGTATCATTCCGGTGATCGAAGACGATACATTCAGTACAGAGCATGAACTCGGCTACAGGGGACCCGGGGTCAGGCAGGTGCCTGCTTGCGCCAATACCCGGGATAAGTGCGTGGACGAGGTCATACGAAAAATACCCCGCAAATCCACCAAAGAAACGCGGTACCGGGGGGGGTACACAATTAAATGTACCACAAATCGCCTTCATTATTTCAACTGCATCTGTTCCGGATACATTCCGGAGAAGAGAGACAAGACGGGGGTCCCCGGTTATCCTGGTGGAGTCCCCGATCGAGATCTGAAGTACAGGGGAAATTCCAAGGAATGAATATGATTCAGCCCTGATGTCCCGGTCCAGTGACTCGAGAAGAAAGCCCCTGCAGCCACCGGAGCTATGACCACCAGGACGGTTAATGGTACCTGTAAGAAATCGGTACAGTTCAACGGGGGATATTCCATTCCGGGAACATGTGATACTCAGGGGAATAACGACAGGTTTTGCAGATCCAACCGCAAGCCTGCAAAAATCAGCCCTCGTGAGACTGGCTGAACTATCTATTCCGCCAGGTATCTCCATTCCACCGGCATCACCTTCGAATGGCGGTCCCCGAAATTTACCGGGTCCCGCCTGTTTATTTTCTCCCTCAAACAGGGTTCATGATTCATGCACTTATATTACAGTTGTAATAATAAATACATTGTGGTATTTTTATGTACATTGTTGTACAATATTTATGAATTGTTCCCACATCTCATACTCCAGGGGGGTGTTTTCATGAAACCAGGATCTATCATGCACCCGAATAAATACGAGAACAGTCATAGTATGTCCCCTGAAGAATTTTCATTTCCATGACCCGGATAATCAGCCCGGACATTCACCATGATCAGAACACTGGAGATAATCTGGGAACACACACCAGACCTGGAAGAAGTCCCGGTGATGACGTCAGATACCAAAAAGACATTCTGTGAACTCACCAGGGAGCTCCGGCCGGCATTTGACCAGGAAGATATTGTCCTGAAATTTATATCCCGGCCGATAACCGGCACCAATGGAATGCAAAGCAGGCTGATCCTCAACGGGAGACCGTTATGGGACATCATCATGGAAGTGGCAGGAGAGCAGCGTCTCTGTGAAGGGAGGAGATGCGAAATGGGCACCCCTGTCAGGTACCCCCTTGTTGTTGTCAGAGATATTCAATATCAAAGTGTTCCTGACATGGTGCTCCGGAAAGTGTTCCTCCGGGCCTGCGGTATCATCTGAAATATGAATACCTATCAGCCATTACCAGGTCTTCTTAAGATGCAAAATACTACCGTGATCCGGGTTTTTTACCAGATCCATCGGTAAATTATATGGTTTTCTCCAACATTCCT
>JGI20214J51088_10000389_pt1 | contig 30965 bp, 22 predicted proteins | sample WetSurMetagenome_FD_51088 | JGI IMG/M metagenome (IMG submission 51088) | reverse complement strand
ACCCGNCTGCTGCAGATGGGTGAAGAGCTCAAGGGCAGTGTTATTGGTCAGGATGAAGCCATTGCCAAAGTTGTAAAATCAATTCAGAGGAACAGGGCAGGACTCAAAGACCCTAATAAGCCTATCGGAACTTTTATTTTCCTTGGTCCTACCGGCGTCGGAAAGACCCAGCTGGCTAAGGTTCTTGCAAAATTCCTTTTCGACACCACAGATAACCTTGTAAGGATTGACATGAGTGAATATATGGAGAAGTTCTCTGTTTCACGCCTTGTGGGAGCGCCTCCGGGATATGTTGGCTATGAGGAAGGCGGACAGCTTACCGAAAAAGTACGGAGAAAGCCATACAGTGTTGTTCTACTCGACGAGATTGAAAAAGCTCATCCTGATGTCTTCCATATACTCCTTCAGGTTCTCGATGAAGGTCAGCTCACCGATTCTCTCGGCAGAAGAATCGACTTCAGGAATACAATTGTAATACTTACATCAAATATAGGTACCAGGCAGATATCCGAATTCGGACATGGCGTGGGATTCGATACGCAGGCGAAAAAATCAACAAGGGATGAGATGTCGAAGAGCATACTTCAGAAGGCTCTCCAGAAAACATTTGCCCCTGAATTCCTTAACAGGATCGACGATGTGATCATGTTCAACTCGCTTGGCAAGGAAGAGATCAACAAGATCATCGACCTCGAGCTCAAGGGTCTGTACGACAGGGTGAAATCGCTTGGTTATCAGTTGAAGATACAACCTGCAGCCCGCGATTTTATTGCTGAGAGAGGCTTTGATGCCAATTATGGTGCAAGACCACTTAAGAGGGCTATACAGAAATATCTTGAAGATCCGATGGCTGAACTTCTGATCAAGGCCGGGCAGGCTGATGGGGAGACTATCCATGTCGGTTTCGACAGCGCTAAATCGGAGATAAAGATCAAGATCAGGAAGAAGAAGGAAGCTGAAGCCGGTGCTGATTCAGAACCGGAAGATGAACCAGAAAGCTGATTTTAGAATCAGGTGGTTTATTATAAAACAGGCTCTCCGTAAAGATCAAACTCCTCGGAATGAGTGATAAGAACCTGGCAGAACATGCCAGGTTTTATTTTGTATTCTGCAGGAATAAGTATCTCCTGGTCAACTTCAGGTGAATCGAATTCAGATCTTCCGATGAAAAAGTCACCCTCTCTCCTGTCGATCACAACTTTGATAGTCCGGCCAACCATTTTTTCATTGAGTTCTGCAGCTATCTCCTGCTGTGCGGCCATAATGGCAGATACCCTCTCCTCTTTTATTTCATCCGGGATTATATCCTGATAGTTTTTATAGGAAAATGTATCCTCCTCGTGTGAATATGCAAAAACACCAAGCCTGTCGAAGCTGAATTCCTTCACAAAATCGAGAAGTTCATTGAATTCAGCATCGGTTTCGCCCGGATGCCCGGCAATAAGTGTGGTTCGGATTACTGCACCGGGTATTCCCTCCCGCAGGCTGTTGAGAACAGATATTGTCTCTTTCCTGTTATGCGACCGTTTCATGGCCGACAACATATTGTCGGAAATATGCTGGATGGGAATGTCGATGTACCTGCAGATGCGGTTATTATCACGCATAATGGGAATTAGTTCCATTGGAAAGTTAGCAGGATAGAGATAATGTAGCCTTATCCATTCAAACTCTTCAATTTTAAGAAGTTCCTTTACCAGTTCCGGAAGCATCTGTTTTTTATAAAGGTCGAGTCCGTAATAACTGAGGTCCTGTGCAATAAGAATAAGTTCCTTAACACCTGATTCGGCAAGGAACCTGGCTTCACTCACGAGTTCCTCCATAGGCTTTGAGATGCACTTCCCGCGTATTGCAGGAATGGCACAGAATGCGCAGCTGCGGTCACATCCTTCCGAGACTTTCAGATATGCAAAATGTCCAGGTCCTGATACCTCGCGGCGGTTTCGCATGTCCTCACGGTACCTGATCCCCAGCTCCCCGAGGATATCGTTCATGTTATTTACCCCGAAATACCTTTTTACCCCGGGAATCTCGGCTTTAAGTTCATCGAGATAGCGCTCTGAAAGACAGCCCATTACGTAAAGGTTATCGATCCTGCCTGCTTCCTTCTCCCTTATGAATTTAAGGATAGTGTCGATGCTTTCTTCTTTTGCATCATTTATGAATCCGCATGTATTGATTATAACCGTACCGCCAGAAATAGTGCTGCTGTTATGGGAAATCTCGTATCCGCCTGACCTGATCTGCTTAAGGAGTTTTTCAGAATCGACTACATTCTTTGAGCAGCCGAGGGTTATGATATGGATTTTTTTTGATTTCATCTTTTTATAAACCCCTGTTCCTGAAATTATGTGTATCGGGTAAGCGGAAAAAAACCTGAAAGATTTGTTATTTACCTGAACTGAACAGAGAATCGACAAATTCGGCCTTGTTGAAAACCAGTAGGTCATCGAGCTTCTCGCCAACTCCGATATATCTTACCGGGATTTTAAACTGGTCGGAGATCCCGATCACAACGCCACCTTTTGCAGTACCGTCGAGCTTTGTGATGCAAAGTCCTGTAACATCGGTGGCAGCTGTGAATTGCTTAGCCTGTTCGAATGCATTCTGGCCGGTTGATCCGTCGAGTACGAGCAGCACCTCCTGTGGCAGTCCCGGCTTCACCTTTTCCATTACTCTCTTGATTTTGGAAAGCTCGGTCATGAGGTTTATCTTATTGTGAAGGCGTCCTGCAGTATCGATAATAGCAATATCGTAAGCACCTGATACAGCTGATTTTACGGTATCAAAGGCAACAGAAGCGGGGTCTGAACCCATATTCTGGCGTACGATATCGACGCCTGTCCTGTCGGCCCAGATCTGAAGCTGGTCAATAGCTGCGGCCCTGAAAGTATCGGCAGCGCCAAGGATTACCTTTTTGCCGGCATTTTTATATTGCCAGGCCAGTTTGGCTATTGTGGTAGTTTTGCCGGCGCCATTGACACCGACAATCATTATTACATGAGGGGCAGACTGAAGCGGAGAAGAGAAATCGGAAGATACACCTGAGGGATTGCTTTCGAGCAGGGCAACAATTTCCTCTTTAAGAATAATATTCAATTCACTTGAATTCAGGTATTTATCTTTTGCTACTCTGGCTTCTATCCTTTGTATTATCCTGATCGTAGTGTCGACGCCCACGTCGGATGAAACGAGTATTTCCTCGAGGTTATCGAGGAGTTCATCGTCGACTTTTGATTTACCGGCGACAGCCCTGGAAAGCCTAGTAAAGACAGATTCCTTTGTCTTTTCAAGTCCTTTATTGAGGCTCTCCTTTTTTTCCCCAGAAAGAAATCCCAGCGCCATTTAATTTATTGTGAGTTGCAAATATAAAAAAAGCTTTCTTCAGCTATGAAGAAAGCCTTTGAATATCATTAATAAGTGAACTTATTTCTTTGTGAAAAAATCCTTTAAATGGTCGTTATGAACAATCTCTTCCTTGAACTGGTATGCACCAGACTTGTCAGATTTTACCATTTTGATGCATTTGGTGAATGACCTGCCTGCTCCTGTCTTGAGTGATGCAACAACTTTCTTTGCCATGGTTTATTGAATTACTTAATTTCTCTGTGTACTGTATGTTTCTTCAGAACCGGATTGTATTTCTTCAGTTCCATTCTGTCAGGAGTATTTTTCCTGTTCTTCGTCGTAATGTAGCGTGACATTCCGGGAAGCCCGCTCTCTTTGTGCTCGGTGCATTCCAGGATTACCTGCTGCCTGTTTCCTTTTGCCTTCTTTGCCATCTCCTGAAATTATTAATAGTTCAAAATATAACCTTTTTCTTTTGCCTCTTTCAGGGCTGTTGTAAGACCCTTTTTGCTGATGAGACGGATTCCTGCTGCAGAAATTTTGAGAGTTATCCATCTCTCTTCTTCCGGCAGGTAGTATCTTTTAACAAAAAGATTCGGAAGGAATTTTCTTTTTGTCCTCCTCTTCGAATGCGATACGTTATTTCCTACCATCGCTTTCTTCCCTGTTACCTGACAAACCTTTGACATCGCTGTAATTTTTGTTTTCTGTGACTTATATGTCTTTAAAAATGAAGCGCAAAATACGTGATTTTTATCTTATTAACCAAATATTTCCTGTGTTTTTTTTAAACACCGTGGAAAATTCTTTACTGTTCATTTATGATCTGCTTCAAAAGCAGGTTTAGTGCGGAGATGGAAAACCTGCTTATATTGACAAGTCTGTCGTTTCCGTATACAAATTTCCGTGTAATGGTTCCGTTTCGGGAAGAAACAGCAACGCATACGGTTCCAACCGGCTTTTCAGGGGAGCCTCCTACGGGTCCTGCTATTCCGGATGTTGCCACTGAAAAGTCGGCTTTTAATAAACGCCTTGCTCCTTCTGCCATAAGTGCGACAACCTCTTCACTGACGGCTCCATGCTTTTCAATTATTCCGGATGGCACTCCTAGGATATGGGTCTTTACCATATTGTCGTAGGCTACGACCGAACCCCTGAAATAGCGTGAACTGCCAGCTATTGTGGTTATCAGGTGGGCTATATTCCCTCCTGTGCAGCTCTCAGCCGTACAGAGTGTTTTTTCGCTTGCTGAAAGAAGCTTTCCTATTACTGATTCAAGCTGTTCATCTTCGAAAGAAAAAATAAGATCCGGAATAAGCTTTTTAAGGTAATCAACCTTTTCACTGATTTCATTTTCAAGAGTTTTCCTGTCATTTCCCACAGCAGTAAGCCGAAGCTTGATTATTCCTGCAGATGGCAGATATGCAAGCTTAATGTGTTTGGGAAGAGATGCCTCGAAGGGTTCAAGAGTGTGGGCAAGCTTTGCTTCCATCGCACCATAAGTCATTATANTTTTGTGAATTATGACTTGTGATGTAAACCTTTTATTCAATGCTGGCAAAACATATGAACTCATAAGGTGCCTCATTTCTGAAGGCACTCCCGGCATAAAGATGAAGATGGTGTTTTCCTTCTCGAACCACATTCCCGGGGCAGTACCGGCATGGTTGAGAATAACTGTACATGATTCGGGAACTTCAGCCTGGCGGCGGTTATTTTCATTCATCGGGAAGTTCCTTTTCTGCATCATTTCAGAGTTCATGCGAAGTACTTCAGCGTCTATGACCAGCTTTGTTCCAAAGAATTCGCAGATGGTTTGCTTAGTGATATCGTCGCTTGTAGGGCCGAGACCTCCTGTTACCAGTACCACTTCGGATTTTCCGGTAACAAGACTAAGTGTTAAAAGGATATCGTTGCGAAGGTCGTGAATTGATATTTTCCGGATAATGTCAAACCCGATACTGCTCATCTCTGCTCCCATCCATGCTGAGTTGGTGTCGATTGTCTGACCGATAAGAAGCTCATCGCCAATTGTAATGATCTGTGCTTTCATTGAAAAAAATAAAGGTCACAAATCTACAAAAATCACTACTATTATTATAATACTTGTTTACTAAATACGGCTTCATTATTTTTGTTCAGAAATTTCTGCAGGAATTTTGATTGTAAAAATAGCCCCTCCATTTTTTCTGTTATCAGCTGAAACGCTTCCTCCATGTGCTTCAATGAATCCTTTTACAATTGATAGTCCAAGTCCAGTGCCACCAGCCCTTGCCGAGCTTCCCCTGTAGAATTTCTCAAATATGAAGGGTAGTTCAGATTGAGGAAAACCGGGACCCCTGTCCATTACCTGAATAACGAGGGTAAAATCGTCGTAGAAAAACTTAATCCTGATCTGGCTTCCCCGGGGAGCGTGCTGAGTTGCATTCAATACAAGGTTACTCAGGGCCTGCTCAATTAACCCGAAATCGAGGCGAACCAGTGGCATTCCGGATGCAATTACAACAGACAGTTTGAATTGATTCAGCTCATTATGAAGGGATTCTGTTATACTGTTGGTAAGGTCGTGAACGTCGCACCAGTCAGCCTGGATCGAAATTCTGCCGGATTCGAGTCTGGACATGTTTAGAAGGTTGCTTATAAGTCTGTTAAGCCTTAATGAAGCAGCATTTATTTCACTATAGAGCTCTTTTCTTGTGATTGTTGGGTAATCCTGTTCAAGTAAGGTATCGGATGCTCCAAGGATTGTTGAAACAGGGATCCTAAGCTCATGAGAAATGGAGTTAAAAAGGTTTTTATATAGCTTGTCAGACTCTTTCAGCAGCAGTGTTTTTTTAGCTGATTCGCGAAGGAAGTCGCGCTCGAACTTACTGCTGATTTGCGCCAGGAAAGCCTCCCAGAATTGCTCTTCTCCGTGGGTGAATCTTGATTCATGCCTGACGGCCAGAACACCCATGTTACCACTGTCTCCTGTAAGAGGGTAATAAGTAAATGTTCCAGAGGGTAAGGTATCGGTAAACCTGCCTGCCTTTGAAGAGTGCCTGAACACCCAGTCTGCAACGCTATTTTCATTTTCGGTAAAATTCCAGCCGGCAAATGTATTCTGTTCAACTTCAAGATTATTGAATTCGTTCTTGATCAATATAATAGACTCAAGTCCGAAATATTTGTGAATATAAGCGGAAGCTACTTTTGTTACCTCTTTATGTCCGGAGATTCTGGTGAGATCGCGGGTAAGCTGGTACAAAGCGTTGGTTCTCTCCTCCCTTATTCTGATCTTCTTTTCCTGTCTCCTTACCCTTGAGGTGAGGACTCCGCTTATAATTGCAATTATGAAATACATAAAGAACATTAGTACATCTTCCAGCCGTTCAATATGAAAAGTATACTCGGGTGGTATGAAGAAGTAATCCCAGATGAGTGCACTCATCATCGCTGCAAGGATAATGGGTCCTGAGCCAAAGAATACTGACATGGTCGAAACCAGGAAGAGCAGAATATAAGAAACTGCCTGATATCCAATGTAGTCTTTGATAAAATACGCAGCAAAAGATGTGAGGGCAACGAGTAAAACTGCAATAAGGTATTGACCTGAATTTGAAGTAAAAGATGGGATCGACATCTTACCTGAATAACTGTCACGTGCATGTACATCAGATCCAAGGACATAGACATCGATATTGCCGCTATATCTTATAATTTTTTCTGCAAAATTGCCGAAAACCAGCATTGTGAAGATATTCCGCACTCTGGGCTTTCCAACAATAATGTGAGATATATTTTCCTTCTGTGAATAATCAATAATTGCCCTGACGATATCTGTATTGGAGGTGATGCGGACCCTGACACCGAGTTGTTTTGCAATGGCCAGGTTTTTATCCAGTTGTTCGCGCTCGTCAGCAGTGAGCTTATGATTGGTTTCGACATAGAGAGCCTGGATCTGTCCTCCCATTGAATATGCGAGGTTTTTTGACCACCTGAGCAGCCTGGTTGACTGCTGGCGGTAATCGATTGCAACCAGCAAATGAATCCCCGATTTCCAGGGCCCCTTAATCCTGTTTACCTGCAGATAGTCATGGAGTTGTTTATCGACCCTGTCTGCAACCAGCCTGAGAGCCATTTCACGAAGTGCGGTTATATTTCCTTTCCTGAAAAAATTATCAATTGCCTCTTTTGATCTTTCAGGGGTATACACCTTACCTTCAGCCAGCCTTTGAAGCAGTTCTTCAGGTGTAAGGTCCACCAGTTCCACTTCCTCTGCATTTTCAAAAATTTCATCGGGTACTGTTTCCGATACCCTGATCCCGGTAATCTGGGAGACTGTATCTGTCCTGCTTATCAGGTGCTGGACATTAAGTGTTGTATATACACTAATCCCATTTTCGAGAATCTCCTGTACATCCATGAACCGTTTAAGGTGTCTGCTGCCGGGCGCGTTTGTATGTGCCAGCTCATCTATCAGCACAACTGCAGGACGTCTCGCAATAATCATGTCGATGTCCATTTCCTGTAGAATCGCTCCTTTGTATGAATACTCTTTCCTTAGGATAATATCGAAGCCTGAGACAAGGTCCTCTGTATCTTTTCTTTTGTGAGTTTCGATATAGCCGATAACTATGTCTGTACCCTTCGTTTTCTCTATATGGGCGGTTTGTAGCATTGTATAAGTTTTGCCCACGCCGGCACACATACCAAAGAAAATCTTCAGTTTTCCATTTTTGCTCTTCTTTTCCTCCGATATCAGTGATTCGAGCAGCTTGTCAGGATCGGGTCTGTTGTCATCTTCTGTTTTCATTTTAGCGAATCGATTGCCAGATTCAATAGTAGAACATTGACACGTTCATTTCCAAGAAAACGCAGCTGTGGTTTTGATGTAAACTCAGCAATAAGGCTCTCAACCTTTGCCTTCCGGCATGAGTCAAGATGCCTGGCTTTTGATACCCTGTTTATCTGCAGCCAGGCTGCTTCAGCAGATATATGTGGATCAAGTCCGCTGCCCGATTCAAAAAGCATTTCAGAGGGTATGGTGGTTATGGTATCCAGGTTATTAAATGATCTGAAGCCATAGATTCTTGATTCAACGTCCTTATGGAGAGCTCTGCTTGTGAGCCCATAGTTTGATCCGCCTGACGGCATTGCACTGTAGTCTGTCGCCGAGGGACGCCCGGAAAAGTATATCGCAGAATCAAACTTTTGTCCAATCAGCCTGCTGCCAACGATATTCCCATCCTTTATTATAAGGCTTCCGATAGATTTATCGTGAAAGAATATATTTCCTGCCAGGGTTACTAATACCGGGTATATTATACCTGTGAGGATGGTAAATATCAGGAATACTTTTAAAGCTGTAATTATTGACTTCATCAGGTTAAATATTTAAGAGCAGGTCGATTATTTTGATACCAATAAACGGAGTTATTATACCGCCGAGGCCGAAAACCAACAAATTGAGAGATAGTGATTTTCCTGCCGAGACAGGACGGTATCTGACACCTTTGAGTGCAAGAGGGATAAGCATAATAATAATCAGGGCATTGAAGATGACGGCGCTCAGAATTGCACTTTGCGGGGTTCCCAGCTTCATAATATTCAGGGAGCCAAGCGCGCCGGCATAAAGAGAACCGGAAATTGCAGGGATAATGGCAAAGTACTTGGCCACATCATTGGCAATGCTGAACGTGGTCANGGCTCCCCTGGTCATTAAGAGCTGTTTCCCCACTTCCAGTACCTCGATAAGTTTTGTCGGATTACTGTCAAGATCTACCATGTTACCAGCTTCACGTGCCGCCTGTGTACCTGAGTTCATTGCAATACCAACATCGGCCTGGGCCAGAGCCGGAGCATCATTTGTTCCATCGCCGATCATACCCACAAGGTGGCCTTTTGACTGTTCTTCACGAATCCTGCGCAGTTTATCGGCAGGTCTGGCTTCAGCCATGAAATCATCAACACCTGCCTCAGCAGCTATGGCAGCGGCGGTGAGTGGATTGTCACCGGTTATCATTATTGTCCTCACCCCCATTTTACGAAGTTCTCCGAACCTCTGTCTGATACCTCCCTTAACGATATCTTTTAAATGAATAACCCCAAGTACACAGTTATCCTCTGCCACAACGAGAGGGGTTGCTCCTTTAAGGGAAAGGTCTTCTACAACATCTTTTACCTGCTGAGGATAGAAACCATTATTATTAAGAACAAATGTCGCTATGGAATCCGGAGCCCCTTTCCTAACATGATGAACGGTTCCATCGCCGGAGACATAATCGGCACCACTCATCCTCGATTCAGCAGTGAAGGGTATGAATGTTGCCCTGATGTTATTCAGGTCTCTGCCTCTGATATTGAATTTTTCCTTAGCAAGTACAACAACAGACCGTCCTTCAGGAGTTTCGTCTGAGAGGGATGAGAGCTGAGCTGCATCGGCCAGATCAGAAACAGGAATTCCCGAAGCTGGCAAAAAATCGATGGCCATACGGTTTCCAAGAGTAATGGTGCCGGTTTTATCCAGAAGAAGAACATCTACATCACCGGCAGCTTCTATAGCTTTTCCGCTTGAGGCAATAACGTTTTTACCCATCAGCCTGTCCATTCCACTGATACCTATTGCACTGAGAAGCCCTCCTATTGTTGTGGGAATCAGGCATACCAGAAGGGAGATCAGGACAGGAAGCGATAAATTTCCAGCAGGTGGTTGTCCTGATGCCCTGAGACTGTAACCAAAGAATGCCGGCAGAGAAACTATCACAAGAAGAAAAATAATTGACAGGCCGGTCAATAAAATGGAAAGTGCGATCTCGTTCGGTGTCTTTTGCCTTTTTGCACCTTCAACAAGGGCTATCATATGATCAAGAAATGTATCTCCTGCTTCACAGCTGATACGGATTATTATCTTGTCACTCAAGACTTTTGTTCCTCCGGTTACAGCTGAACGGTCTCCTCCGCTTTCGCGTATCACCGGCGCCGATTCTCCGGTAATTGCTGATTCATCGACTGAGGCAATTCCTTCAATAACTTCACCATCTGAAGGAATGATATCGCCTGTCTCGCAAATAACAATATCATCTTTTCTTAGTTCCGTCGCGGTCACAATAATCTCTTTCCTGTCAAAAAGCTTCCTGGCCCGGGTTTGTGTCCGGTTTTTTCTCAGGCTGTCGGCCTGTGCTTTACCCCTTCCCTCTGCAATAGCTTCAGAAAAATTTGCAAATAATACTGTAAACCATAGCCAGACAGAGATCTGGAGGTTGAATACTGAGAATTCCCCTGTGACAGTTTCATTTATCTGTACTATTGTGGTAAGGAATGCTCCAATGGCTACAATAAATATGACCGGATTTTTTACCAGGGTAACCGGGTTGAGCTTCACAATGCTGTCTTTTGCAGCAGTTTGAATAAGATGCATGTTCAGGAAACCTGCCTTTTGTTTTGTTCTCATTGCCTGACGATTAAAATAAAACTCCAGCCTTCAAAAGGAAATGTTCCACTATGGGGCCAAGAGCTAATGAAGGAAAAAATGTAAGTCCGCATATTATGATTATAACTCCGATAAGAAGCATAATGAAGAGTCCGTTATCGGTCCTGAAAGTACCTGAAGAAAGAGGTGTAATTTTTTTTCTGACCAGACTTCCGGCAATAGCCATTACCGGAATTATAACCCCAAACCTCCCGAGAATCATTCCGAGACCAAGAGAAAGATTATAGAAAAGAGTGTTGGCATTCAAGCCTGCAAAAGCACTCCCGTTATTACCTGCTGCTGAACTGAAGGCATAGAGGATTTCCGAAAATCCATGTGGTCCGGCATTAAGCCTGGTTGAGAGACCTGCTCCGGAAACTGTGGCAATCGCAGTGAAAATCAGAATAACAAAATTTGGGATCAGCATAGCCAGTATGGCCATCCTGACTTCATATGACTCTATTTTTTTCCCAAGGTATTCAGGAGTACGGCCTACCATCAGCCCTGCGATAAAAACTGTGAGTATGATAAATACCACCATTCCGTAAAGCCCTGCTCCAACCCCGCCGAAAACAACTTCCCCAAGCATAATATTTATAATGGCTATCATTCCCGCCAGCGGGGTGAGGCTTGAATGCATGGCATTGACAGAACCATTTGAGGCTGCTGTAGTTGATGTCGACCACATGACACTGTTGGTAATGCCGAACCTGAGCTCTTTTCCTTCCATCAATGGAAGCTTTCCAAAAACAGGATTCCCTGAATGTTCAGCGACAAGAGAAATAATCAGACCTGTGACCAGCATCAGGAACATAGCAGTAAAGATTGTCCATCCATGCCTCACTGATCCAATCATTTTACCATAGCTATACGTCAGTGCGGCAGGAATAAGAAGTATTGCAAGCATTTCGATGAAGTTGCTCAGAGGTGTAGGATTCTCGAAAGGATGAGCGCTGTTTGTATTGAAGTATCCTCCACCATTAGTTCCCAACTGCTTTACCGATATCTGTGAGGCGACAGGCCCCATTGGAATCATTTGTTCCTTACTCTCCAGTGTTGTTGCATGTACATCAGACCGGAAGTTCTGTATTACCCCCTGGCTGATCAAAAAAACAGAGATGACGATTGAAAGTGGTAAAAGAATATAAAGTACCGACCTTGTCAGATCAACCCAAAAACAGCCAAGTGTTTCAGATGTCTTTCGTGCCAGGCCCCTTATCAGGGCTAGAAGGACTGCAATTCCAGTACCGGCGCTAACGAAATTCTGAACGGTAAGGCCCAGCATCTGTACGAGATAGCTCATTGTTGTTTCTCCGGCATACCCCTGCCAGTTAGTATTGGTCATGAAGCTCACACCTGTATTGAATGCTGAATCCCATTTTACTCCGGGAAGGTGGTTTGGATTTAAAGGGAGATGAGATTGGAAAACCTGGATACTGAATACGAAGAAAAATCCTATAACGTTGAATATCAACAGGTCGGTAGTATATTTTTTCCAGTCTGTTTCGGTATCGGGAGTAACATCGGTCATCCTGAAGATAAAGCGTTCGAGCCAGCCAAATAGCGGAATCAAAAAATGCCGCTCACTTGAAAACACTCTGCTCATATAATTTCCAAGCAAGGGAGTCAGTATTATCAGGATTATCAGAAAAACCGCAATTTGAAGAATATCATTGAGTGTCATAATCACTGTATTTAGTCTTAAAATTTTTCAGGTTTTGCAAGGGCATATATTAAATAGCCCAGAATAAGAACCGAGATGAGGATGCCGATAAAATAACCGCTTCCGGTACTTCCTGAAGCAGAGTTTGCCGCAATAAGAAATAGAGTCATGTTTTTATAAATTTATCGCTGCAAAGTTGGGCCTGTTGAAATAAGTATTTCGTTAAAAAGCAAAGCAGCCTATAAGGAATTTATAAAGCCATGAAGAAAACTCAGAGATGAACAAGTGGAAATAAAAAAAAGGAAGTAAAAACTTCCTTTTTGAGCGGGAAACGGGGCTCGAACCCGCGACCCCGACCTTGGGAAGGTCGTGCTCTACCAACTGAGCTACTCCCGCATTTCTAAAAATAACAGCGCAAATTTAATAATTTGCTCCAACTGATCAAATCGCCGGTGAATATTATTGGAAAATCAAGAATTCAGGAAAAAGAAGGAAGTCTGCTCAGCTAATATTCCTTATATTCCTGCCTTTCAGGAAACTCTCAATTACCCTAATTATACCGGTTGAATCGTCGGCTGTGAGCTTTTCAGTTGAAGTATTTTCTGAGGAGATCAGTGAGTGAAGCTCTTTAATCTCGTAACGCAATCCGTCACCCTCAAAAGGGAAACTGAATTTTTGAACTTTCGAAGGGTCCTCAAAACGAGCCTCAAAGGTCTCTGTTTTCCACCATGGTGCCGGAACATATATATAACCTTTGGTTCCGGATATGATAAGGTCGCCTTCCGATTTAACACCAAGTCCGGTTTTCCCGGTAAAAACAGCATTTTTATAAATGAGGGTTATTTTTGTAAAGAGGTCAATAGCGCGGTCGCTGGCGAAGCTGGAAACAAAACTTGCTTCTTCATATCGAGTGCCAAGAAGCTTCATGGCTGCAAGCAGAGGATATGTTGACAGTTCAGTCATACTTCCTCCGGCGTTCTCCTTCTGGAGTTCACGGATGTTTCCGGTTACAAGTTTGGTGAATGTGGCATCAATATTCCATATTTCCCCAATCAGCCCGCTTCTGCATACCTTCACAAGTTCAATAAATCCGGGAGCATAAGCTGTTTTAATTGCTTCAAGAAGCACAAGTCCCCTGTCCTTCGCCATCCTGTAAAGCTCATCAGTATGACTGACCTCAAGTGTAATGGGTTTTTCACAAAGGACATGCCTGCCATTTTCAAGTGCTTTTCTGGCATATTCGTAATGTGTCTGGTGTGGCGAAGCAATATAGATTGCATCTGATTCAAAAAGGAGCCTGGCAAAGTCAGAAGTACTGAAAATGAGTCCGTTCGTTTCTGCAAAAGCACTTAATTCGTCCTGATTAATTCCGAATACACCTGAAACCCCAACTTCACTGACAGTTGCAGCTTCTTTTACAAATCTAGAGGCTATTCTGCCCGCCCCGACTATTCCGATCTTTATCATTTTACTTAATCTGTTAACCAGCATGGAGCTTGAAAAGCAGTATCCTGGTACCAAGATAACCAAAATACAACCCTGTTCCGAGCAATGCTATACCCATGGTTTTTATACTAACCGAAAGAACTTTCGAATTGATTGTCATGCGGAACCTGTTAATGAGCCAGGTAAGGAAGTAAAACCATACTGTGCTCCCGGTGGCTATGAAGAAACCGTAAAAGAGGCTGATTATGAGGTGAAAATGCTTTGTATTATCATCACCGGGAGCTGGTTCTTCACCAGTTTCTGACGTCAGTACAGCTTTGCTGTTAAAAACTGTTTCTGACGATGGCTCCTCATAAAGATTTGTCTGCAGGCTTTTTATCTCTTTGAAGCTTTGATTAATTGAAAGACTCAGTCCTCCGGTATTCATTCCGAGTGAGGCAGCGAAAGTGATAACCCAGAAAGTGGAAGTCAGCCATCCCAGGAAAAGAGTCGGATTAAGGAGGTTGACAAGACAGCCTGTATAAATTCCTCCCCTAACCTTGCGTTCCATCTTTTCTTCAGCCTTCACCATATATTCGACATTGGTGAGTATGAACTTTGTTCTGATTATCCTGATACCGATAAAAATAATGACAAAAGAGCCGATCAGAATAATGTACGGCATTGCCGGCTTATAATATGGATAAAGTCTGGTCAATCCGAAAACTGCAAAGAATGAATAGATGAAAGTGGGAAGACCTGCTCCAAGGCAAACCATCCTGCAGTATCCCGTCCTGCCTTTCAGTGCATTAGTTGTCACAAGAATGCTGATAGGGCCAGCAATTGGCATTGAGAAAATTATTCCGGCAAGAAAACCGACGATTGAGAGGGTTATTATGCTTTCAGCCATGACAATTAATCGCTTTCAGTTAGTTTTTATTCCGACTGTTTTGACTGAATAGGAATCATCAACAAGTTTCTGAATGATGAGCATCAATATAGCAAAAAGGTTGAGTCCTGCTATCGTGATCCAGAAGTATATGTCAAAGCGGTTCAGTAATGAACACACTATCAGGGTAGTTTTGACTGCTGAAGGGCCCATCAGAACCCAGAGTCTGATCAAAATCCTGTTTTTCCTGATGTACTCTTCGGAGGGGACTGCAGGAAGGTCAGACTTGATTCTTTTGGGAAGAAGTTTTCTTTGAATGTTGGAATAGAGCAGGTAGATATAAATCAGATTCTTTTCAAACCATCTTCCCTTTAAGTCCTTGAGCTTCATATACTCCTGTCTGAATTCAAGGTTGATAATTTTAAAAGTATCCTTCCTGCCCTTGTAAATATCGATAAAATGCGTTCTGTGGTAATCAACCAGCATCTCCTGGAAAATAATGCTTGCACCCGATAAAGCCATCAGTGGAAGCATGTATGATGGTTCCCCGAGCTTGTGGACATAGCCGACAGCTATTCCGATGTATACTGCAGTAGCCGCTGTGTAATCAGCGATCCCGTCAAGTATCCTGCCAACCGGAGAACCATTCTGCTTGAGCCTTGCCAGCTGTCCGTCACTGCAGTCAAGGACAATAAACAGGCCATATAGCAATGCCGCGCCAACGCAGGTATCATAGGTACCGAATGAATATAGTAATCCGGAGATAATTCCGACAACAAGTGCTGTAAGTGTAAGATGGTTTGGTGTGATATTTGTTTTGTAAACCGATTTAACCAGAAGGAAAGCCAGCGGGCGATAAAAAAAGAGATCGATATACTCCTCTACCTCTGCAATTTTAAGGGTCTTCTTGTATTCGTCCAGCCAGCTCATCGGGAAAAGGTTAGGTAAAATTATTAATTGTCAGCTATTTAGGGAATGTTTTCTTTCCCGTCTTTTCAGCCTTAATATCAGGATTTTCATGCTTATCAATCTTGTTTTTCATTTTCAGATAATTGTTATAGATTTTCTCCTTTACACTTGAACTGCTTGTCCCCATTCCGTATGGAAAGTAGAATACCTTTACTCCAAGTTTTTCAAGGTAGTCGTATTTACCTGTCCAGTCGTCGCCCACCACAAAAATGTCGATATGAAGTTTTTTTATTAGTTCAGAATGGTCGAGAGAATGCTGAGGAATTACAATGTCGGGATATTTCAGGGCTTCTATAATATTTATCCTTTCCTCAAACGGAATGACAGGAGGCTTTTTATAGGAACTGATCAGCTCGTCGGTGCTTACACCAACAATGAGCACATCGCCCAGCCCTCTCGCATATTTGATCATCTTGAGATGGTTGCTGTGAAAGAGATCAAAGGATCCTGATGTGTATACTATTGTCTGATTTTTCATATAAATCCATTTAGAGGCGACTAATTTACCTAATTTAATACAATCGGACGGAGGCCTTAACATCCCATTTTATGAACTTTCAAAATGTTACGCCTAAAGACTTACAGGATAATATAGCTTTATGCTGATACCATCGAGGTATAAATGTAAGGATTAGATTAAACAGTTCCAATTAAATGGCAGAGTACCTCTGAGAGTGATAGCTTCAGATGGTTTTTAATTGAAAAAGGTTGTCAATATTGGTGACAACCTTTTTATGAGCCTCCAATGGGACTCGAACCCACGACCTGCTCATTACGAATGAGCTGCTCTACCAACTGAGCTAAGGAGGCATAAGGCCGCAAATATAAACAAATCACTCCAACTTTTCCAACCTCTTCAGCAAGGGAGGATGAGAATAGTGAAAAAATACATAAACCCTGTGGGGCATCATGTTTGACAGGTTATTCACCGAAAGCTTTTTTAATGCTGAAGCAAGGCTGGCTGCCATCTGATGGTCGGTAGCAAATCTGTCGGCAGCAAACTCGTTCCTCCTCGAAATGTAGTTCGAAATGAGGCCGATGATCAGTGAAAGGGGACTGTACATAATCCCGAATACAATGAGTCCCAGATGAAAGCTGGGCTTATCGGTGCCAAGCGCTGCTGAGATATCGGGATGATAGGCTGCTATTGAGAAAAGAAAGAGCATGAATCCGGTTACAAGAACTGAAGTCAGCAGTGAGACCAGAACGTGCTTCTTCCTGTAATGACCTATTTCGTGAGCCAGCACTGCAACAATCTCATCCTCATTCAGATCCTTAATCAGGGTATCAAATAGCACGATCCTTTTCCTGTGGCCGAAGCCTGAGAAATAGGCATTGCTTTTTGTACTTCTCTTCGATCCGTCGATAACAAAAATATTCCTGAGCCTGAAGCCAGCCTTAACAGAGAACTCCTCGATCTTGTCACGCAGTGATCCTGCTTCAAGCGGTGTCTGCTTATTGAAAAGGGGTACAATCAGCTCCGAATAGAAGAAGTTTATAAATACCGAGAACAGAGTAATAACACCCCATGCATAAAGCCAGAAATGAACACCTGTCCTGTAATAGAACCATGCTATAAGCCCAAGCACAGGGCCCCCAACAAGGATGGCTATGAACCACGACTTTAAATGATCGGTGATAAAAGTCCTGGCTTTCATTGTGTTGAAGCCATATTTCTTTTCAATAATAAAGGTATCGTAAATACTGAAGGGGATATTGATAAGGTCTGAACCAAGTCCTATAATGCCGAAGAAAATAAGTGAAACGACAATCAGGTTTATGCTCAGGCTCCTTGCAAAATTGTCGATAAAGCTGAATCCTCCGGCAATGATCATTGCAAGGATGATTGCCAGGTTGAATGAGGAGGACCAGAATGAAAGCTTTTTATTATCGCGGTCATAGCGCTGCGATTTCATGTATTCTTCCTCGGCGCATATGCCATTCAGCTTTTCCGGCAGCCTGTCGGACCACATTTTGCCATTAAGGTACTGGAGGTACTGTTCGATCAGGTAGCCGGCAACGGGAATTACAATGATGATAATAAAGATTACATTGTGCATTGCCTGGGGTTGTAAAAAAAAGAAGCAGGGTGTCTGTTTAAAATAAGTGTGGAATAAATATGTCTCGCTGCATTTCCTCGTGCTAAAAGGATAGACACCCTGCGAAGTTGTAAATATAATAAAAATATTTTTAAGTTAACATACCACCGCAGACATGAATTGTTTGTCCGCTGACATAGGATGAGAGTTCAGATGCGAGATAGAGCGCTGTATTTGCAACGTCATCAGGTGTTCCTCCCCTTCTCAGGGGTATTTTGTTGATCCACTCTGACTTGACATCTTCCGGCAGTTTGTCAGTCATTTCGGTAATTATGAATCCAGGGGCAATAGCATTGCACCTGATATTCCTTGAACCTACTTCCTTTGCCACACTCTTTGTAAATCCTATAATACCGGCTTTAGAGGCTGAATAGTTACTCTGTCCAGCGTTACCTGAAACACCAACAACAGAGCTCATATTGATTATAGATCCGCTCTTCTGCTTGAGCATTACGTTTATGGCAGCTTTTGTAACGTTGAATACTGACTTGAGGTTGACTGCAATAACTGAATCCCACTGGTCTTCGGTCATTCTCATGAGAAGAGTGTCGCGGGTAATACCTGCATTGTTTACAAGTATGTCAAGCCTTGAAAAATCCTTTACGATTTCGTTAATAACATTCTGGGAATCTTCGAATTTGGCAGCATTGGATACATAACCCTTAACCTTTACTCCCAGTGATTCGATCTCCCTGATGGTAGCCCTGAATTCATCGTCATCGGCAATGTTGGTGATTGCGATATCGGCCCCTTCCTTAGCATATAGAATTGCTATGGATTTTCCGATGCCTCTTGAAGCACCTGTAATTAACGCTGTTTTACCTTTTAGTAATCCCATTTTCTTTTTATTAAAATTTCGGCAAATATAGGAAAAAGTTATGTGTTGCAAGTTTGTAGATACTGGTTGCTGGTTGCAGGTTGCTGGCTTTTCTCGCCCTGAGCCCTGCGCACTGCGCTCTGAGCTACTTAAGGGCTTTTGCCACCGTAGCTCCAATATCACCAGGAGATTCGACGACATGGATACCGCATTCCTTCATGATAGCCATTTTGGCTGCAGCAGTATCGTTCTTACCTCCTATTATAGCACCGGCATGGCCCATCCTCCTTCCCTTTGGAGCGGTCTGACCTGCGATGAAACCAATAACAGGCTTTGTGCCATGTTCTTTTATCCAGTAAGCAGCTTCTGTCTCCATATTACCGCCAATTTCGCCGATGATAACAATTGCCCCGGTCTCATTGTCGTCCATCATGAGTTTTACTGCATCAAGGGTTGTGGTTCCAATAACCGGGTCACCGCCAATCCCTATTCCTGTTGACTGTCCCAGGCCGTGCTTGGTTATCTGGTCAACAGCTTCGTAGGCAAGAGTGCCGGAGCGCGAAATGACACCCACTGTTCCTTTTGTGTGGATGAAGCCTGGCATGATCCCGACTTTAGCCTCTCCTGGTGTTATGATGCCCGGGCAGTTAGGTCCTATAAGCCGGCAGTTGTACGATTTAATGTATTCCATGGTCTTAACCATATCGGCTACCGGGATTCCCTCCGTAATTGCAACAATAAGCTTTATTCCACCATTGGCGGCCTCCATGATTGCATCTGCAGCAAACGGAGGCGGGACAAAAATTACAGAAACATCGGCGCCTGTTGCCTTTACGGCATCCCTTACAGAGTTGAAAACAGGTAGGCCGAGATGTGCATGCCCTCCTTTTCCGGGACTAACCCCGCCAACAACCTTTGTTCCGTACTCAATCATCTGGGTGGCATGGAAGGTACCTTCGCTGCCGGTAAATCCCTGGACTAAAACCTTCGAATCCTTGTTAAGAAGTATACTCATCAGAATCAGGTTTATTGTTAATTAATTAACAGTAGCTGAAATATTTATATGCCTCTGACAGTTTAAATACAACCTGCCTTTACAATGGTCAGATTATGTGGCTTTTCAGCATTCAGCAATGGACCAAATGTATTTAAAGATAAGTATCTTTTAGCTAACTTTGATCATGTATGATATCTTAATAGCAAAAATCTGTCCTGTTCTTTTATAGGAATATCCCAAAAATTTCCGACCTGTATTCTGATTAAATCAAAGCATTCAGATAAAGCTTTAAAAAGATAGATATCGGTTTTCGCCTCATATTCCTGGAAGCTGACAGATAACCAGTTTTAACAGCTCGATTAAGTTTCCTACTTTTGCAAAAAGAGCTCTATGATAAATGCCGGAGAAACCATTTGTGCTCCCGCCTCAGGAACAGGAGGCGCTATTTCGGTCATTCGTGTCAGCGGTCCCGGGAGCCTTGAAATCTGCGGAAGGATATTTTCAGCAGCAGCTGCCGGCGTTACGCCCGAAGGACTGAAGGGTTACTCCATTGTCTTTGGCGAAATAAAAGATAATGAGGATGTTATTGACGAAGTCCTGGTCTCTGTTTTCAGGGCTCCACACTCCTATACGGGTGAAGATTCAATCGAGATATCATGTCATGCTTCGGGATTTATAATCAGGAAAATACTTGAGCTTCTCATACGAAACGGTGCCCTTTCTGCCAGTCCCGGTGAATTTACCCAACGGGCATTTCTGAACGGGAAGATGGATCTTTCACAGGCTGAAGGAGTGGCAGATCTTATTGCAGCAGAATCATCAAGAGCCCACAGGCTTGCATTAAGCCAGATCAGGGGGGCATTCTCGGATGAGATCAGCAAGCTACGGGCAGATCTTCTTCACTTTGCCACACTTATCGAGCTCGAACTCGATTTCGGCGAAGAGGATGTTGAGTTTGCCGACCGCAGCGAGCTTAAGGAGATCGTCGGTAAGGCACTTAAAATGGCAGAAGGCCTTACTTCATCATTCAGTATAGGTAATGCAATCAAAAACGGTGTACCAGTGGTAATTGCAGGACAGCCTAATACAGGAAAATCCACACTGCTAAACCTGCTTCTGAAAGACGATAAGGCAATAGTTTCCGATATTCCCGGAACGACCAGGGACTTCATTGAAGATACAGTTGTAATTGACGGGATCCTCTACAGGTTTATCGATACAGCCGGTCTAAGGAACAGTGATGATACAATCGAGAAGCTTGGTATAGAAAGGACATTCAGAAAGCTTGGCGAAGCTTCTGTAGTAATGCTGGTTGCTGACGTAAATGAAGGGATCATGCACTTTGAAGAAGTCTTGCAAAAAGTCAGGAACGAAAATATTGAGCCAAAACGTCCGCTGCTTATTCTTGTGAACAAAACAGATAATGACCCCGGGGGAAGAATTGAAGGATTTAAAAACTTCTCACTCCTAAGGGAGAATGAACAGATGCTGTTTATTTCTGCCAGAGAGGGAACAGGCATTGAGGAACTTAAAAAGAAACTTGCGGAGGTAAGCGGACTTTCCCTGATAAATAATGATGATGTAATAATCACTAATATAAGGCATTACGAAGCTTTATCTAAAGTTACCGAAAGTCTAAGGCGGGTAGTCGCAGGATTGAATGACAAGCTGCCCGACGACCTTATCGCAATCGATGTGAGGCAGGCTATTCATTACCTTGGAGAGATAACCGGTGAGATCACAACTGAGGAAATACTCGGGAATATTTTCAGAAATTTCTGTATCGGAAAGTAGCTATTGCAATTTCAGTCACTATTTTCCTTTCGATTCAATTGACAAATAAGAACCTGATGTTCCGTGTATAAAAAAGATATTATTAAAAACGCCCCTTTCAGTTATAAAATAGAGAAAATGCCACATGGTGAACAGATTGATTTTCTTTGTGAGGGCATAATTCATTACGCTAACAAATTGGATTTTAATAACTTAAAATCAGTCATTATAAAGTGTGATTTATCTTCACTCGATCTTTTCATTTTGGATGGAACATCTGGAATCACTTCAGAATAAGTAATCAGAATAATGCGGCCTGTTTTTTATAACTAATATTTGCTATTCCATTGAAAGATATGGAAGTAGAAATCATCAAAAAACATCTGAAAGATGATGAACTTAAGGTAATCATAAAGATTCAGGCAGACCTTTCAAAATATTAGCAGCTATATCATCATTAATAATCAGTGTTTTTTATTGTGTTCATATTGTGTTTTCCCTGTGATTTAAAACACATAGAAAACACATCGTTTGTTTGGACCACGAAAATTTAAAGCAATAGTTTTGAATGAAAACGAAATTTCTTGTGAAAATCTTCGCCTGCCAATTATGCCCTTGTCCGCAAACGCCTGCTTCCCTGCATCAAGAACGGCAAGAAACTTTATTTTTTAAAGATGAATTAATGGTCTGGATCGAGAATGGCAGAAAGAAAACAATAAATTAACTTACTGCGGAATTAGAAGCCTCAGTGCATAAAAGACCATTTGGCTTTCGGAATCGATAAGAAATAGAACAATTACATAAAAAATTCCGGGTTGGCAAATAATTATACACTAACTGTAAAAAAGATAGACAATAAATGTATATCGACAAAGATTAAATAGTTCATATTAAGCATGTTAATTGTTTGGTATAATTATGGCAGAAGAAAAAATGTTGATAAAAATTATTCATTTCTAAGGTTGTTGTGACACTTTTAAAATCAAGTTGATCCTGAAATTTTTGCCTTGGCCGGTTTTATGTTGTTGGGAATTGGATTACTGAGAGTGATTTGCAAAGTTGGAAGGCCGCAACTAGGAGCACGATGGAGGCGCTGAGGTATGAATAAAAAGGAAGCCTCTCCTGGCCTCCCCGAAGGGGAGGAACTGAAAGGTGAAACTAACGAATTGAAAAATGAAAGAGGTAATAAAATACTCACAGACAGAAAGTCCCAGTTTATTGGATTCAGTGGTTACCCCAAAGTCTCACCTTTTGGGAGATTTGAGAGGCTTATTGTCAATTTAAAGGCATTATTATGAACAAATTCAACCTGAAATTAGCCATTCGCAACCTGGCAAAAAACAAAGTTTATTCCTTTCTGATTATCGGAGGGTTTGCCATCGGGTTTGCAGCCTGCCTGCTCATCGGTTTGTACTACCAGACCGAAACCAGCGTAAACAAAAATTTTGCAAACCACCGCCAGATTTACAGACTTTACGATGTTAAAATGAACCGCTGTAACCTGAACTGGGACTTGTACCCGGTGCTTACAAGCGATTATTCTGCTGTTGAGAATGCTTGTCCTGTTGATTACGCCGCGGGAATTCCATTTACTGTAAAAAACGAACTGGCACATACTTATACCGAAATTCAGTATTTATTAGCCACGACTAATGATTTCTTTCCGATATTTTCAGTTGAAGTAACAGAAAGTGTTGGCGTTAAACCCTTCGAAGGCAAAGAATCGGTGGTGATTTCTAAACAAGTTGCACAGAAGCTTTTCGGTTCGCAAAATCCACTGGGGCAACAGGTGAACGTGGGCAATTATTTTGTGGGAACAGTAACCGGACTATTCGATAAGCTGCCCGCCAATTCGAGTTTTCAGGCCGATGTTATCCTGAACAGCGAAAACCAGAAGTTCAGGATGTCGAATACTATCAGCAACGGGAAAAGATACAATCCAACCAACCATTTTGTGATGCTGAAAGAAGGAACCGACCCGCTATCTTTTGCGGGTGAACTGAACAAATCGGCAACACTCAAAGCATTGGATACCGACAGCCTTGCGCTGCAAAAACTCGACGATATTTACCTTTCGGCACTCACGATAAAAAGCCGACAAGCCAAAGGAAACCCTGGCCTTTTAAAAATATTCCTGGCCATTGCAGCGCTCATACTGCTGCTTTCGAGTATTAATTACCTGAATTTTTCGATTTCGATGCAGTATGCCAAACTGAAAGAAATTGGCATTCACAAAGTAAACGGTGCCGGATGGAAAGATATGGTAAAATACACATTTGCCGAAGTCATCCTCGGGGTTCTGATTTCGCTTGTTTTTTCGGTCATTATCACGCTTTTGGCAATTCCTTATTCCGAAAAACTGTTTGGGAAAGCAATCACCACCGGATTGAGTTCATGGGTTTCGGTTGGCCCGTTCATTTTGATAACCGTAGTTTTCGTGGTTCTGATAAACAGTCTCGCCCCTATTTTTATTCTATCGAAATTCAGGATTGCCGAGTTTCTTTCCGGTTTCAGGGGAAAGCGAAACAGCCGTCAGATCGGCAAACAGGCCATGCTCACATTTCAACTAACAGCGTCGATAGCGCTTATTGCGGTTGTAATGATTATTTTCAAACAACTCAGCTTTGTAAAACATTCCGACATGGGTTTCAACCGCGAGATGCTGGTTCGGATCGACATTCCCGTGAAATTCAAGAAAACCGAAGCGTTGAACCAGGAAATCGGAAAACTCCCGTTTGTTACTGCTACAACCTTGAGTTCAGGCTGCCCGGGAATGATTAACCACAAAATGGGAACCGGTTCAGAAGGCAAAAATTTCGACATCAATGTTATTCCTGTTGGAAACAATTTTTTGAAAACGATGGGAATAGAATTGATAGCAGGCCGCGATTTTCTGGAAAGCGAAATCAAAAGAGCCTGCCTGATAAACGAAGAAGCCCTGAAGCAATACGGGTGGGACAGTTTTGAGGGGAAAAGATATGAAAGCGGGAAAGATGGCGGATACGATGTTGTTGGCATTATCAAAGATTTTAAGTTCGAATCGTTTCATTCAAAAGTAGAACCACTTGCCCTTGTTTTCGACGGAGCTCCTTATGGAAATGTGCTTTCAGTAAAACTGTCAGCCGGAAATACCGGTCAGCAAATTAGCCGGATAGCCCAAGTCTGGAAAACCATTTCGCCCTACGAACCTATGAGCCTGATGTATTACGATGATTATTTTCAGGCCATGTATGCTAAAGAGGAAAAGATGGCAAGTTCCATCACTTTCTTTTCGCTCATCGCAGTGGTGCTCACCTGTATGGGCATTCTTGGCCAGATTTTTATGATTTGCCTGAACCGGGTAAAAGAAATCGGTATCCGCAAAATTAACGGTGCAAAAGTTTCAGAAGTACTTGTGCTTTTAAACCGCGATTTTCTTATATGGGTCGCTATTGCTTTTGTAATTGCCACTCCTATTGCATACTACGTCATGCACAAATGGCTCGAAAACTTCGCCTACAAAACCGCGCTTAGCTGGTGGATTTTTGCATTGGCTGGCTTGATGGCAATAGGAATCGCATTGTTGACGGTGAGTTGGCAAAGCTGGCGGGCTGCCACGAGGAACCCGGTGGTGGCGTTGAGGTATGAATAATTAAAAATAAAATAAGCCATGATTCGAACTAATTTTAACATTACTGTACGCAGCTTACTCAAACACAAAAGTCATACTTTTACCAATATTATCGGGCTGGTCGTTGGCTTGGCAAGTTTCATCCTGATTGTATTATGGGTTCAGGATGAATTATCGTACGATAGTTTCCATCGGGATGCCGACAACGTATACATGGTTCTCAGGGTTGAAAAAGGCAAACGCTCTGCTGTAACCTCGAAACTGTTGGGACCAACGCTAAAAAGCGAAGTGTCCGAAATAAACGAGGTTGTCTGCTATACTCCACTTCCTTCTTCATTCGAATCGGTAATTCAGTATAACAATCAAAAATACATTGAACAGTTTGCGGTTACCGATAATGACTTTTTTACGTTCTTCACTTTTCCCTTGCTGGAAGGAGATAAATCATCGGCATTCAGCGATCCTAACTCAATCGTCATTTCTGAACACATGCGGGAAAAGTATTTTGGCTCTGAACAGGCTCTTGGTAAATCAATAACAATGACCTTTCTGGGAAAGACCAAATTGCTAACGGTGACCGGCATCATGAAAAATTTGCCTGGTAATTCAACTATCCATGCCGACTTGCTGGTGCCTTCCGATTTAATAAATGATTTTGGCGCAAACTGGGACACATGGTACAATTACTCCCTGCATACATACATACGAACAAAAGGCCATATCAATAAAACCGATCTGGAACAAAAGATGCTGGCATGTCAGCAACGTCATTATAAAGAAGAAAACCTAACCTACGAAATTTTGCCCATTAAGGAAACCCACCTCCACGGCAATGGTATTGAGTTTTTTACAACAACCGGCGACATCAGGTATGTCTACATCTTAAGTGCTGTTGCAGCTATTATTTTGCTGATCGCTTGCATCAACTACATGAACCTTTCTAACGCCCTGTCGCTGAAAAGGGCAAAAGAGATTGGGGTGAAAAAAACATTGGGCGGTGGGCGTGTCCAACTAATAAAACAACATTATAGCGAGGCTATGGTGTTGGTTACAGTCTCGCTATTGTTGGCCATTGGTGTGGCATCTTTTTGTTTGCCAGCTATGAACAGCTTTTCGGGCAAAGTACTTACCTCTTCCTTCTTTAGTTTAAAGTTTTTAATCACAATGGCAGTTATTGCCCTGGTAACAATCGTGTTGTCGGGTACATATCCAGCCTTGTTCATCCTGGGGTTCGAACCCTTGCAAGCCTTAAAAGGAAAATTCATTACAAGCCGAAGCAGTGTAAATATCAGGCAGGGCATGGTCGTTTTTCAATTTGCTTTATCGGTAATTGTCATTTTGAGCACGCTGATCGTTGGAAAGCAGCTCAGTTACGTACTGAGCGCTAATTTGGGGTACGACAAAGAGAACCTTGTTTGCGTGTCACCCAACGGGAATATAAGCGACAACTTCGAATCGTTCAAAAACGACGCTCTTAACAGCGGCTATATTGCAAGCGTTTCCCGGTCGAATGCTTTAGACGCTTCGTCGCTTGGAAGTACGGATGGAATAAACTGGTCCGGAAAGCAAGGTAAATTCACTTCATGGATCATCAACGTTGATGAAGATTTTGCCTCAACATACGGTATCAAGATGAAAGAAGGAAGGTTCTATTCAAAAGATTATTTGTCTGATCAAACGGCAGGTTTTGTCATCAACGACAAAGCTGCAAAAGAGATGGCTTTTGCCGACCCGATTGGGCACGATCTGGAAGTTTGGGGACGAAAGGGAAAAATCATTGGGGTTACCGAAGATTTCAATTTCCGTTCGCTTCACAATAAGATTGAACCATTGATTTTTTATATACCCAAAAGCGAGGAATTGAATTTTAGGTGCCGTACCATTACATTCAGACTAAAGCCCAATTCGTTGTCCAAGGGTATCGATTATCTTCATCGCTCATGGAATAGTTATTTTCCCGATGAAGTATTCAATTTCTATTTTGTTGAAGACAAATTGAATACCGGTTATCTCTCAGATCTCCGCATGGGCAAGTTGTTCAGGTATTTTTCGTTGCTGGCCATATTCATTGCCTGTTTGGGGTTGTACAGCCTTATGGCTTTCACTGTAGAACAGAAAAACAAAGAGATAGGCATTTATAAAGTTTTTGGAGCCAAAGTTTCACAGGTATTATACAAGCTCTCGGCAGTATACGCCAAATGGATACTCTTGTCTAACCTGATTGCTTTGCCTGTTGGATATTACTTCATGTATACATGGCTGAACAACTTCGCATTTAAGACATCTGTTTCCATCTGGCCATTTGTGATAACTGTGTTTACCACCATCAGTTTGGCTCTGCTGACAATAATTGGGCAAACCTTCCAAGCGGCAACGAGGAATCCGGTGGAGGCGTTGAGGTATGAATAAATTCTGGCGCTGGGATAAGCCAATGAGTAAAAGTTTATTCTAAAGAACTTGTAAAGTCAGAAAGAAGCGACAAGGAATACATTGAAGAAATCTTAAATACATAAAGATGAAAAATACATTTAAACTAATCTACAGGAATCTATTCAGGAAACCAATAACAACTATAATTAACATGGTTGGCTTATCGGTAAGTTTTGCTTTGGTTTTGATTCTTTCAGCTTACTCATATAGCGAATTTTCCACCGATAATTTTCACCAGAATCATAAACGCATTTACATGGTTGTGAAAGCCAACGACTTCATTTATACTCCTGCTCTGTTAAAAAACACTTTAGACAATATACCCGGAGTTGAAAAATCAATCAGGATTAGAGATTTATGGAATCCGCCGGTTTATGCTGCAAAAGAAGAAGATCCTGTTGAATCGGACTTGATATTTACTGACAAGCAATTTTTTGATTTTTTTGATTACCTTACATTAGAAGGAAACCTTAATACAGCCCTGAACGAACCCATGTCGGTTTGTATTTCCGAGTCACTGGCTATCAGGCTGTTTGGTAGCAGTCCTGCCCTAGGCAAAACAATAAAGCTGAATAACACGTATTTGCTAACTGTTTCGGCAGTTTTTAAAGAGCAGGAATCGAATACCATACTTTCTTTCAATTCAATTTGTAATCTCGAAACTATGGAGCGGATTCAACCTAGTCCAAACGATTTTACGCAATGGAACTATAACAATTATCAAACTTTTGCATTGCTTAAACCTGGCAGCCAGACAGCAGAAATTCTCAATTCTGTTATAAAATCAGTTCCAGAAGAGGCAAAAAAAGAGTTCTTCGGTTCACACTTATTGGCTTTGGATAAAATCTATTTTTCGAAATTAGGTTCCATGGGCAGTTCCTTTATTAAAACCGGAAACAAAGCAAGGGTTTGGTATTTGATTGTCGTAGCTTTTCTGGTCTTGACAGTTGCGCTGATCAATTTCATAAATATTACTACCACTCGTTGGAACGAAAAAATTAAACAAACTGGCATCATGAAGATCATTGGAGCCGGACGCCCTTTATTAACCAGAAACATGATGTTCGAAACGTTTTTTGTTTTCTCAGTTTCATTAATCATCGCTTACGTCCTGGCGATATTCGTCTTTCCGCTTCTCCTACAAAATACAACCATTCATTTTAATCCGCTGTTGCTCGTAAACGGTGGTTTTTTTCTTACTGCTATTGGAGGTGTTACTGCATTAAGCCTCTTATCCGGAACAATTCCTTCGGTGCGAATTGCCTCGTCAAGCGCTCTCATCAACCTAAAAAAGAAAGTTTCCGTTCAAAATGTCGGCACAACAGGAAAAGGGATAATGGTTACCTTGCAATTTACTGTGACCATTGTTCTGATCATTTTTACCTTTCTGGTGCAAAAACAGGTTGATTTTGGTAGTAGTAGCCTTGGTTTTAATCAGGAAAATATTGTTGGGATTGAAATAACCGATCAACTACAAGGCAAGAAGGATGTTTTGAAAGAAATGCTTGCTAATCAGGCAAATGTGGAAAGTATAACTTTTACCCAGTATTACCCTGGGAAAATGCTTTCGGGTTGGGGACTGGGCCTCACACTTAATGGAGAAAAAAAGACGGTTCAATTCAATACGTTCAGCGCCGATGCCGGATTTTTCAATATAATGGGACTGAAATTATTAAATGGCCGTTTCTACAATGACACCATTGCTGCTGACAAACACAAAGTAGTTGTTAACGAACAGTTTCTGAGAGAATCCGGAATTAGCAACCCGTTGGGAGGAATGATGCCACGGGGTGAAAACATTAAATATGAGATTGTCGGGGTGGTTAAGGACTTTCATTTCAGGCCTGTCAATGAACCTATTACCCCTCTTGTGATCCGAAATGACAATTATGCCTCTGTAGTCCTTGTCAAACTGCGGACAGCAACATTTGGTGAATTGCATAATACTTTCGGGAAAATTAAGGGAATGGCCGCAGAACTTTCTCCCGATTTTCCCTCGAATGTTACCTTTTTCGACCAGGCAATTCAGAATATGTATCTGGCCGAAGTCAAATTCCGGAATGTATTCACTCTGTTTTCAGTATGTGCCATTGTAATCAGTTGTTTGGGAATCCTGGCCATGTCGCTGTTTGCTACCCAGCGACGGATCAAGGAAATCGGCATCAGAAAAGTAAACGGGGCACGAATTTCGGAAGTGTTGATTTTGCTCAACCGCGACTTTGTGAAATGGGTACTTATCGCTTTTGTAATCGCCACGCCCATTGCATATTATTCCATGAATAAATGGCTCGNAAGCTTCGCCTACAAAACAGAATTGAGTTGGTGGATATTTGCACTGGCAGGTATGCTGGCCCTAGGAATTGCGCTGCTCACCGTAAGCTGGCAAAGCTGGAAAGCAGCCACGAGGAACCCGGTGGAAGCATTGAGGTATGAATAGTCAAAACAAATAAACTTATTGAAAAATGAAAAGGTTCATCATAAATTTAGGTCGTTCGGTTAAGCGAAATCCATTATACACCGCCATCAACATTTCCGGATTAATAATTGGCTTTGTATGTGTCATTTTTATCGCATTTTGGATTAAAAACGAGCTGAGCTACGACCGGTTTCATAAAAACGCAGACAACATTTATCGAGTCCATCGTTATTTTTACGATGCCAACGGAACTGAGAATCTGCATTTACCACAAGTAGCTCCACCTATAGCCCCATTGTTAAAATACTGGCTACCAGAAATCGAAAATATAGCCCGGGTAAGTCATACCGGAATGCTCTTTGCCCTCAATCATCAAAAATTTGTCGAACCTGATGTTTGCTTTGCAGAACCTGATATTCTGAAAATTTTCACTTTTGATGGATTGCCTGAAAATGGTAATTTGATAGACGAACCGCTCACAGCTGTTATTTCTGAAAATATAGCTCAAAAATTCTTTAGGGGTAAAGATGCAGTTGGAAATAACCTGGAATTCTTCGATGATTTCGGGAAAAATTACAATTTAAAAGTTACCGGAGTTTTCAAAAACTGGGGCAAGAACAGCCATTTTCATCCTGAAGTTTTCATCTCCTTTTCAACTTTTGTATCGTATGTTGGTGAAAACGAAATGAAAGACTGGGGCAGCAACAATTACGAAACGTTTGCCTTGCTGCGACAACAGCCCAAAGAGCTGGATGCCAGACTTGACCAGTTCATAAATAAACAATTTGAAAATGGAACCAAATGGACCAGAATCAGGATGGAGAAGCTAACCGATATTCATTTTAATTGGTACGGAAACCGATCTTACATCTATATTCTTATGTCTATTGCACTCCTGATCTTGTTTTTAGGAAGTATTAATTACATGAACCTAAATACAGCCATTTATTCAAAACGGATTAAGGAAATCCGTGTTAAAAAAATAGTTGGGGCTTCGGGCAAACGTATTGCCGCGTTGTTGATTGCCGAATCCGTTTTCTTCTGTTTTATGGCACTAATACTGGCCTTAATCATCATTT
>JGI20214J51088_10000388_pt1 | contig 31064 bp, 27 predicted proteins | sample WetSurMetagenome_FD_51088 | JGI IMG/M metagenome (IMG submission 51088) | reverse complement strand
TTTTCCACAAAAAAATCTCCCTTGAAGACCAAAGCTAGTCTGATCCGGGAGATTAATTAAAAGTCTTTTCCTCCCAAACCACTAGCTCTCCGAAAGGAGATTAAGGTTTAGAAGCGACAAAGACATTATTTTCATTGTTAATTTAAATAATAAACCCGTTAAATAATTTTGTCAATTAGAAATGCTTATCCCAACCATTCTTTTTTCATTTCCGCAAAATTTTCGTCAAGAATTGATTGCCTGATTTTATTTACCAAATTAATTAAGAAGTAAACATTGTGATAACTTGCCAGACGGTATGCGGACAGTTCGTTTGCTTTGAATAAATGATTTATATATCCTCTGCTAAAATTGCGGCAGACATAACATTCGCAATTTTTACAAAGCGGTCCTTTGTCTTTTGCAAAAGCGGATTTTTTAATGTCAACTCTGAATTTATTTTTCATATTTCCTTCCGGCGCGCCTGAAAAAATAATTCCGTATCTACCGAATCTGGTCGGAATTACGCAATCAAAAGTATCAATTCCGTGCTCTACTGCCGCAAATATGTCGTCCACTTCTCCAATCCCCAAAAGGTGTCTGGGCTTTTCATCCGGCAGAAAAGGGATTGTCCAATCCAAAACATCAACCATTTCTTTTTTACTTTCTCCAACCGATACCCCTCCTATGGCAATTCCATCGAACGGCAATTTGGAAATAAACTTTGCCGATTCTTCCCGCAAGTCTTTATAAATTCCTCCCTGCACTATTCCATACAAAGCTTGCTGCCATGGATGGTATTTCTTTTGTTTTGAAGCTTCAAGACTACGAACAGCCCATCCATGAGTCCTTTCCATTGCTTCTCTTGTATATTCTTGCGTTGAGGGATGCGGAGCGCATTCATCAAAAGCTAAAATTAAATCCGCTCCTAATTTTTTCTGAATCTCGATGGATTTTTCCGGAGTAAACATGTGTTTTGATCCATCAATGTGAGACCTGAATTCTACTCCATCATCCGTAATTTTTACCAATGCCTCTTCCGACTCGTCGTCCTGCAAGTCCTCCATAAACTTTACAGAAGATTTTATTTTGGCCAGTGAAAAAACCTGGAACCCTCCACTATCTGTAATTGTCGGGCCATTCCGGTTCATAAATTTCGCCAATCCTCCGAAATCTTTGATGATGTCTTCCCCCGGCTGAAGATGTAGGTGATAAGTGTTCCCAAAAAGTAATTGAATATTCAGATTTTTTAAATCTTCGGGAGCAAGACTTCTGACGGAGGCTTTTGTACCTACAGGAACAAACTGCGGAGTCTCAATAACCCCATGAGCAGTCGTAATCTTCCCTACTCTTGCCTTCGTCTTCTTATCATTTTTAATAANTTTATAACTAAAATCATTCATAGATTAATTAAGGGCTTTATTTCGGTCAATTAGATTAATTAGGTTAATTAGAAATTAGGTCAATTTACTTACTTCCCTTTTAAATTGTTCTCCTCTGTCTTTATAGTTTTTGAACATTCCGAAAGATGCGCAAGCGGGAGATAGCAACACGACATCCCCAGGAGCAGCAATCTTATTCGCTGCGGCAATAATTGTATACATATCCTTCGCTCTTTCGATAATTAAAGTTTGAGATTTGTCCTGAGCTTGTCGAATGGATGAGATTTTAGACTTAATCTTCGGCCATTCAGCTCCAATTCCGATTATTGCTTTTATGTTTTTTGCCTCGGAAATAACTTTTCCCAGTTCTGAAAAATCACTATTTTTACTTGATCCTCCCAATATCAATATCTCAGGATTCTTAAATGCTTTAATTCCGGCAATTGCCGTTTCCGGAGTTGTTGAAAAAGAATCATCATAATATTTAACGCCGTTAATTTCTCTTATTAACTCAAGCCTATGCTCAAGACCCTTAAATTCTTTCAAAACTTTCACGATATTTTTTGTTTGCACTTTCAGAATCTTCGCAACTATTACGGCAGCACAAACATTTTCCAAATTATGAGATCCTGGAAGAAGAATCTCATCTGTTTTTATTACCTCTTCGCTTGCTCCGTTGGTATTGACGGTTAATTTTTTGTCTTTAACATAACACCCGTTTTTTGTTTCTCTTTCTTTACTGATTTTATAAACTTTTCCTTGCGTAAATATATCTGATTCATTACTTGGAATATAATCGCGATTTACAACAGAAAAATCGCTTGATTTCTGAAATCTTAAAATATTTCTTTTTGCATCAATATATTCATTTGCATCCCTGTGATAATCCAAATGCTCTGAAGTGGTCATCAACATTACCGCAACATGCGGACTCTTTTTTAAATCAATTAATTGAAAACTTGATAATTCCAAAACAGCATATGAATCGGAAGTCAATCTGTCTAAAAAATCTAAAGGCGGGTTTCCGATATTTCCTCCCAAGTATACTTTTAATCCCTGTGCCCTCAGCATTTCATAAATAAGACTTGAAGTTGTCCCCTTTCCTTTTGTACCGGTCACTCCGATAACTTTTGCAGGACATAAATCGAAAAATATTTGCGTCTGCGAAGTTATCAGTCCTCCATTTTTTTCAAATTCCTCCAGCTCTTTCAAACCCCTTTTTACCCCCGGACTCCTAACTACAATATTGAATTCATTAAGGTGGTTCAGATAATTAATACCAAAAATATAGTTAAGGTCTAATCCCTTTAATTCCTCTAAATCCTTTTCGTCAATTTCATTTGCCTCTTTCTTATCCAAAATCGTTACCTTTGCTCCTTTTTTTAAAAGAAATTTCGCTGACGAAATTCCTTCAATCCCAAAACCAATTATTCCGATTTTTTTGCCGACAAAGACATTTTCTAAAACAACTTTATCCGCAACGATATTTTTATTAACCAGTCCTGAAGCAATCTTAGAAAATTTATCAGGATCTCCGGTTGTGTAAAATTCATAGCTGGGATTTTGAGCGGGAGCCAGATTTTCTGTTTTCTCCAATACTCTTTTTGTTTGCCTGGCAATCGCATCGCCTGAATCCAAAATCAAAACATTATTCCCCATTATCCTTTCTATGTTTTTTCTCAAAAACGGATAGTGAGTGCAGCCAAGTGCGATAACATCGACTCTTTCATCCTGAAATCTTTTTAATTCTAATTTCAACGTTTCATTTACTTCTTCCCCGTCAATCTTTCCATTCTCTATCAATGGCACTAATTTATTGGTTCCGACATTTACGACGCTATATCCTCCGGCAAATTTATCAATTAATTTTTTTTGATAATCACTGTTTGCGGTATTTTCCGTAGACAGAATTCCGATTTTCCCGTTATGCGTTTTTTCTGCCGCAGTTTTAACTACAGGCACCGTACCGATAATCGGAATTTTGGGAAATCTTTCCCTCAATTCATTTAAGCAAAATACAGTGGCTGTATTGCAGGCTAAAATTATGGCTTTCACATCTTGTTTCAGGAGGAATTCAATCATTAGAGCCGTATTTTTACATATTTCTTCATAGGATTTATTTCCGTAAGGATTGTTTTTTGAATCAGCTATATAGATTATCGACTCGTTGGGGAGAAGTTGAGTAATTTTTTGCCAAATTGATAAACCCCCCACTCCGGAATCTATGACTGCAATTGGATTGTTATTCATACTTCTATTACTCAGTATGACCCTGAGCGGAGTCGAACGGGTCATGGGTATATTATATTCGATAAAAGGGGTTTTTTCCTAATGAATATGTTGCGGGGTCGGGAGTTGCGCCCGACCTGTGAGATTATGCATCTGTTGCTCTGATTACTCAGAGTGTCGGACTATATCTTCACCCAGCTGAGCTGGGGCTTAGCGTGTAGTCTCTACGGTGTCCAAGCTGAGCTTGGTTCCCTCGGTATTATCCCTCGTTTTAGTCAGGATTTCACCGATATAGCTAAGTTCTCTCTCATTATTACTAATAAAAGGGCCCATTTTGAGCCTCACGTGCACTGTACACTACCCCGCGCGTAAAAGCATCTTATCAGAATACGAGATTGTAGTCAATACGATATTGCGCTTAGATATGTATAAATTATTTCTTGTTGACATTATGCATATTAAGGACAATAATATATTTATGCATTATAATCAGGCCGTAAAAGACCAAGTTCGCCACCTAAGACGAAACGGCTATAGTCTTGGACAAATATTTAAGGCTACCGATGTTCCCCGCACAACTATTCGCACCTGGATTAAAGATATTATTTTGTCTAAAAATCAAACAGAAAATTTAAAGAATCGTGTTCAAAGAGCTTTGCAGCAAGGAAGAATAACTTCTCAAAAAATTCAGAAAAACAAAAGACTTGAAAATGAAAAGAGACTAATGGATAGTGGGATAAAGGATATTGGAAAGTTAAGTCCAAGAGATTTTTTAATTGCGGGAGCATCTTTATATTGGGCAGAGGGATTTAAAAATAAGCACGAACACCGTCTAGGCTTCTGTAATTCCGACCCATATATGATTAAATTTTATATTTATTGGCTAGAACGACATCTGAATATCAATAAGGATCAATTGATAGTACGTTTAACTCTTAATTGTTCCTACAAAGATAAAATTAGAGATATGCAAAATTTTTGGGCTAAGGCTATTGGAATATCTTTAAATCAATTTACAAAGCCATTTTTCCAGACTTCAAAATGGAAAAAACACTATAATACGGAAAATTACCACGGAGTTCTTAGGATACATGTTAAAGACAGCTTGAATCGCCTGCTGAAGATGAAGGGTTGGATTGAAGGACTAAAAATGTTAAAATAATTAACACTTGCCAGGGTAGCTCAATGGTGGAGCACAGCATTCATAACGCTGCGGTTGTGGGTCCGATCCCCACCCCTGGTACAATTAGCTTCACAATTGTGCCCTGGCACTCTTAGAAGAACAGGTTCCACCACTTTCTCCAATTTGGAATATTTGCATCAGGCTGTTGATTTTCGCTTTTGGCTTCCGCATCCTTAGGAATTAGTACCTTTTGCTCCCCTTGCTTAGCCATGAATAGCTTGTCCCTAGCTTCCTTTTCAATAAATTCCTGGGTTTGAGAGTAAGAAAGAGCGGACTTCAATCTTTGATTCTCCTGCTTTTCGGCATTGAGCGTATTTTGTGCCTGCAAAACCACGTCTTTTTTCTGCCAGATATTCCAAATTGAATATACCAGATTATTTATGATCAAAAGCAGGATGATGACGCATATAATAAAGGTTATTTTCTTCATCTTGACTTATAGTTGTTTTATTGATATTATAGGCTATCTAAATTCAGTATGAAAGCAATATCAATCACAGACGCACATCTGGAATTCAAAAAATATTTAAGCGAAAACAAGCGTTCGCTATCTACGATTGTAGCATACAGCAAGGATATCGAGCAGTTGGCGGAGTTCCTGAGAGAGTTTCCGAAAAACCATATCCATGAAGTTGCCAAGGAAGATCTTGAAGCATTTTTGGGCAAAATGGCCAAAAATGGCTACACTCCGAAGTCTATTTCGAGGAAGCTGAATTCAATCAGAACTCTTTACAGATTTCTCAAGGCAAATGGCTACGCAACCGACGACCCTTCTCTTTTGGTTGCGCATCCAAGATATCAATTGCCCGCTCCCAGGATTTTGACTCCTATGGAATATCGGGCGTTACGGGACGCGGCCAGAAGCGATGCTCGTATGTTTGCCATTATTGAGTTACTCCTTCAAACAGGAATCAGAATCGGAGAATTAGCCAATCTTCGGCTTTCCGACATCCAAAAAGAACAGCTTCATATTGCACCTTTGGAAAAGCATGAAGAAAGAATGGTTCCTCTTAATCTCAAGGCTCAGGAAGCATTAAATAAGTATTTAGAGCTAAGGCCCAATCTTTCGGCCGACAAAAGTTCTGAGCATTTNTTTATNACAAAATCNGGCAAGCCATTTTTGATCAGAAATATCAGGACTTCGGTTGAAAGATATTTCCGCTTAGCTGAGATAAAAAATGCAAAGGTAAATGATCTAAGACACACTTTTGTTGCTCATCATTTAAAACATGGCGTTTCCTTGGCCTTAATTTCAAAAATTTTAGGACACAAAAGAATTTCGACAACCGAAAGATATCTTGAATTTATTAAAGAACGCGCCAAAGAAAACAACATCCTCACGGAGCTGTAAACTTAATAATGTATAGCGAGCTATATAAACCTTTTCAGCAACATATATCAGATAGATTTCTTAAGGTTTTAAATCAACTAAGAAAAAATGAAGAGCCCAAACGAACCTTCGAACTTTCCAATGAACCAACCAGGGATGAGCTAAAATTCCTCACAGATAATTATGGCAACGAAATTTCACTAAGCCGAATTGATCGGAAAAAATGGATATTACTTGAAGGCACATACGACAAGGTAGATGTAAAACAGGAAATAGAGGATATTTCCGATATCAGCGCCCATTATCATGCAAAAAGAGATGGATTACCTAATCTACCTAGCCTTGCTGACATCTTTTATATTAATAAGCGTGGAAAAAATTTCATTCTAAATCACGAAGGAATTACTTATTTCTCGGAAGTAAAAAAACATCCTTTAACTGGACTCCCATGGAAACCATCACCATATCTCGGAGAAGTACAATTAATTGAATTATTTAATCTTCTTGCCCATGAGGAAAGGAAGAAACCAGAATATGACGCATATAAATTTGCCGAAATATTCTTGGGGAAAATGGGAGTAGAAATCATTATAAAGCCTTGGAAAAAGTTACCATCGGGTAATCCATTAAGTGGTTTTTAATTAATTGACGAAGACACATTACTGTCTTAACGTAATTTTTTTGAAGCCTTCAGCTGCCTGATAACCTTTTTGTTTTCCGATTGCTGTTGCCCATCCTCTTACCATTTTCTCAATTNTAGAAAAGTCCGCAAATTGGCTCTTATGCATTGACAAGGNTCTAATTTTCNCATCTATTGTGTCTGTAATATCTACTATATGATCCGGCTGGTCAAAGTTTGTGAGCCAAACTTCGCAAGCTTTATGAGGCCTAAGACCTTGCTTTTCGTGCTCGGGAAAAGTTAATCTGTCACGCGACAGGGGGAAAACAGCATCCAGCGTTGCAAGACCCGCATTCCTATGATCCGTATGATTTATATATCCCCTATCCTGCGAGTAATAAAAAGTCGGGTCCATTGAGATAACTACATCAGGCTTTACTTTTCTAATAATTTCAACAATTTCTCTTTTAAGTTTTAAGTCAGCAATCAATTGAGTATCCGGATGCTTCAGGAAAAATACTTTTTTTATGCCGATTATTTTTGCTGCTTCCAGTTGTTCCCTTTGCCTTATTGCCGCTAATTTTTCATGTGTCATTTTGGGATCATCAGAACCTCTGCTTCCATCTGTACAAATTACCAGATACGCGTCCCATCCCTCTTTAACTAATTTTGCCAAAGCTCCTGAAGCGCCAAATTCCATATCATCAGGATGTGCCCCGACAGCTAAAATTATTTTTTTCATAAGAAGGGTGCGTCTGCTTGGATTCGGACCAAGGACGTCTACTTTATAAGAGTAGCGCTCTACCACTGAGCTACAGACGCGTTAGGACAAGCCAATGAAATCGCGTTCTGACCTGCCTCGCAATTGCTTCACAATAGCGAATACAAGGCGGACCGGTGAACTACGAGCCCAAAGTGTGAATAAGTATAACAAAATTGAGGGAGAAAATGAAGTTGACTTGAGAGTCATCGTGAGGAATCAGAATCTACTAGAGCCTGGCTCGTTGAGCGATTACAGCTTCAACCGCAGCCGCATCTTTCCCGTATTTGAGCCTTGATAATTCCCTCACCAATTCCGCTACTCTCGGATTAGCCAGAGTTTTTTCGCGGTTCAAATCTCGGGTTAAGTCCATAGAAAATGGGGTGGCGGGTTCCCCGCCGACAATTGTTTTGACATATGTATTGTATCTTTCAACATTGATAAGATCCGCTTCTGTAAATACGGGTTGGTATTCATGCTGTAGATAGTTCGCATCCGTTACTCCGACCCTGAAGGCAACCAGAGTTCCTACATTTCCGAAAATGGCGTTTTTAACTTCTTCCTCCATTTGCCCAATAAACTGATTGGCAACTATTAAATTCAGTTTGTATTTTCGGGCTTCCGACAAAATCTGGGCAAAATCGGGAGTGGCAAAATTCTGGAACTCGTCAACATACAGGAAAAAATCTTCCCTCTGATCTTTGAGCATATCCTGCCTGCTCATTGCCGCTACCAGAATCTTGGGAACAAGGATTAATCCCAGAAATTGAGAATTCTCTTCCCCGATTTTTCCTTTGGCCAAATTAATAAGTAATATTTTCTTTTCATCCATAACTTTGCGGAAATTGAAAGCGCTGTCGGATTGACCAATAATATTTCTGATCATTTTGTTGGTAACAAATCTGCCGAATTTGGAGACTATATAATCCAAAACCTCTGATTTATGGAAATCGGATGTTTGGGCAATTTGGTCCGTCCAGTAACGGCGGATAATCGGATCTTCGACTTTTGGTAAGAGCTCCTGTACATAATTCGCATCAGTTAAAACGCGTACCACCTCAACAAAAGTTGAGCCCTTTTCATACATAACTGTCAACATTGCGTTGCGGATTGCGTGCTCAAATCTGGGCCCAATAATGCCTGTTTTGTTCGGATCAAAAAGCTTATACATAAGACCAATAATTGAGGAGACGACATAATGTTTCTGCTCTTCGGTTGAGGCCTCCAGCATATTAAATCCCATCGGGCGGGTTGTGTCGGAAGGATCAAAAAGAATAACATCCTCCGCTCTTTTTGCCGGAATCATGGGCAAAATATCATCAATCAAATCTCCGTGAGGATCTATAACCGCCAGTCCGTGTCCGTTTCTAATATCTTGCATAATCATGTCCTTAAGAAATTCGGATTTCCCCGTACCGGTTTTTCCGATAATATACATGTGTCTCCTTCTGTCATCTATATCCATATAGACAGGCTTTGCCAGCCCTCTGTATGTGCTTTTCCCCAGATACAATCCCTCCGTCGGAATAGTTGCGGGGGCGGGAGCCCTTTTGGAATTCATCCAAAAGATATTCGGAGTAGTGACTGATTTATTGGGAAAATGATACAGGGTCGCTAATTCCTCGCTGGTCAGAACCGATGAGTTCCCCGTCATCGGCAAATACCGATAAATAAAATCATTCATAAACATGCCCTTAAAAAAATGTTTGACTTTTTTGAACGAATTAATTCCCTCAAACTGGCTGAATATGCTCACTATATTCCCCAGATGGGCCTCCGCAGATTCTTTGGAGGTTGAAGAAACAACTATTTTTATAGTTGCGTTAAACCCGGGTTTGCTGATTTTATTTTCAATTCCCTCCAATTCTTTTGCGTCAGAGGAGTATTTGGCTGTTTCCGGATTTGATTCTAATTTCTTGGTCTTAGTAAGATAGCTTCTTCCGCTTTTCTTCCATTTGGAACTGGCAGGAGTAATTAATATCTGGATTGCCGCCCCTTCTCCTTCTGTCATTTTGGCCAGAACCGATGTAATCGAAGATAAGGAGTCGGTCGGCAAGTCTTTATATACTTTTATCGGCTTATAATTTTCCGATTTAAGCTCTAAAGAAGTAAAAGCAACTTTTCCTTCACGTGAGAAAATATTGTACTCATTACCTATTACTAAGCCCTCTCGCTTTATGCTGTCTGCGCTCACAATTTTTATCTCTGCGTCAGGATATGCACCGTTGATTTGTTTTTCTACAAGGTCCTGTAATTTTTTCGGGGCATGCACATAAAAACGGATATCTCCCGGCATGCCGACTATTTCAAATGATATGTGGGGAGCCAGTTTAAACATCCCTCCCTTACCGATAGCCGAAAGGGATGAAAATAATTGCTCTGCGGTGTCAATCTTTATTTCATTGTCCCGGGGAAGAGCCACTTGCAGCAACACCGATTCAATTGATATTTTCTCTCTCCCTTTATTCTTAAACCAAATAAGCACAAGCTTAGCCAGAAGAAATGTAACGACCCCAAAAATAACTAGAATAACAAGCAGTACCGCAAAATTTATTAGCAGTGAAACGGCGTTGTCAACTGAATAATTCAACATATTTTTTGTTAGGCTCCGAATCCCATCGCAATTATTACTTTACTTATTTTTCTTAATAATCCCGCCAGCCATTTGCCCGAATCATCATCTTGTCCCGCCTTAAGATTGCTGTTAATCTCCTCTTCCGACATAGGCAAGGTAATTTTATTTGAAGGAACAGATGAAACAGGTGTAAACTGTTTTGCGTGTTCAATTACGCCTTTTTGCTTATCTCCTATATCGGGCTCGTCTTTTTTCGCCTCAACACCTAACTCTTTAAGATCCTGGCTGATTTGAGGTTCTACGTCGGAAGGCTTTAAGAATTCAGGTGCGGGAGATGCAGTAACAGGGCCTGTCTCTTTGTTTGCTGACCCAACCGGAGCAACGGGCTGAGCCGGTTGAATTACCGCTTGAGGTTGCGCCTGGCTTGCCTGAGATAAAGGAACGGAATTTTGATTAGTATTTTTAGCATCATCATTCATACATTCATGATATCACAAAATAAATAGTAGAATAATAATCTGAAGAAAGGTTGGATTCCTTCTTTTTTGGTTAACTGATAAACTTTTTCCTAAACTTCATCAAGTCTTTATAGGTTACAGCCCCTAATAATTTCTTATGCGCATCTACGATTGGCACTGCTCGAAAATCATATTTCTTAAAGATCTCCGCTGCTTCTTTGTACGTATTTTTGGGTTTTAACATCTCTACATTTTTTGTCATAATGTCTTCAAGTTTTGTCGTTTCCACAGCTCCAAGCAGTTCTTTAATATCTATAACGCCAGCCAGTCTTTTCTCGTTATCGACTACATATAAATACATTGCAACATCTTTATGCTTGGCAAGTTCCGCATACGAGTCCTGTATTCCTCCCACAAAATTATCTTTGTGGCATTTTATGATTTTATCAGTGGCGAGATTTTCTACGTGCTGATCCTGCTTTTCAAGTATCGCCTTCACTTTATTTCTCGTATTGTTATCCAGAAGCTGTATAAGGGGAGATGAAATATTCCAAGGAAGCGAGGAAAGAATATCCGCAATTTGTCCGGGCGTCATCAGATCAAAAAGTTCCAAGGTTTTTTCTTTTGTCAGAGATTCAACAATGCTACGCTGTAAACTTGGGTCAATTGCCTCCAAGGTTTGTGATGCCTGCGATAGAGTAAGCTCTCTAAATATTGTTGCGCGTTGTTCGTAAGTCATTTCTTCAAGCATGTGGGCAAGATCAATCGGATGAATATCTAGTAAATTTTCCTTTAGCACATTTAACCTGATATCCCCCTTAAAGGGGGTCATGCCTGTAGGAAGAGGTTGGATAAAATTCCATGGAATCGATTTTTCCTGCATGCGTCCTGCAAAAAAATGCATGATGTTTGCAAATATTTTCAACCCCAGGCGCTTAAACATTCTGGATTTTCCCAAATCAACATCGGCAATGAAGAGTTTAGCTCCCCTTTGAACAAGACGGATATCGTAGGCAACTTCAACCTCCCTGTCTTTGGTATCAATAATGCGCTTGTCAATCACCTGCTCTTTTAAGAGCACATCATGATCTTTGGGGTTGATCTCAAAGTCTTTTAGATTAGGAATCGTAATTACAATTTCCTGCCTACCAAATAAGGAAACAAATTTCCAGGGGATAAATAATGACGGCTCTCCAAATCTCCGGGATACATAAATATGTTCTATCTGACCTTGCTTTTCTTCCGCATGAATAGCTAAATCGCAAAGTGACCCTACTTTTTTACTGTTGCATATAACCTTTGTACCGATGATATCGGTTAAATAATAATGTTGTTCTTGCGTTTTATCCATAATTAGCGACCATAAACAACTAAATAGAACTTATAAATTAAGAGCACTACCAGGATAAATAAATAGACCCTAAGGATAAATAAGGCAATCTTTACCCCCTTGGTCATTTTTATCCGCGGCGTTTTATATCTTTCGTTTATTTCGTGAATCGTCCTGAACCAAGAATGATATATACTTTTTATTTGTTCTCTGACTTTAATAGGCATATTTTACTTTAAAAAATTAAACATGTTCGGAAATATTGTTCCCAGACCATACAGCGTTGATAATACAACAACAATTGCCACAATGCCAATATTTACGATATTATCAAACAGCCTATTTCTATATTTTCCCATTGTGTCTTTATCATTCAATAAAAGGATCAGAAAAACAAGCGCGGCTGGTAAAAGTGTCGTGGCGATAACCTGAACAAAAAGAGTAATCAAGACTAATGGTGCTCCCGGAATAAGAACAACTGTTCCCGCTAAAACCAGCGCAAAAACATAATACGCGTAGAACCATGGAGCCTCTCTCACCTTATGGTTTAGAGAATGCGCCCAACCGAAGACTTCTCCGAAGGCCCATGACGATGCCAAAGAAATGCAAATTGCCCCCAGAAGGCCCGCATCAAAAAGCCCTATTGCCACGAATGTCCCGACCCATTGATTAATCGGCATGAGCTTGATTGCCGCCTGAGCTGCGCTTTCAACCGGTATGCCATAAAGTAATTTTCCTGTTACAGTAATCAAGCCTACCGCGACAAGAATTGTAGCTACTGCGCCCAGGGCGGTATCAACCCTTTCAAAAGGGATATCTTTTTCCTGCATTTTTTTGTCAACAACCGTACTCTGTTGAAAAAATAGCATCCATGGCGCAATGGTGGTACCTATATTTGCCATCAGCAAAAAGAAGAGATCATTGGTAAGCCCGCCATTAGGCAAATGAGGAATAAAGCTATTATAGAGAATGTCTTTTACGGACGGATGGACTAAAAACGCAGCCGGAACATAAATTAGATTAATCACGCAGAAGAACAATGCTAGTTTTTCCCATGTCCAATATCTCCCCTGAAGTACCATAAAGATCATAATCCCCCAAACGACAACAACGGTTACAATCGGAGGGACATGGAAGATGCTCATTGCCGCAGTCATACCGATAAATTCCGTAATCATGGTCAGCCAGTCCGTGAACACCAGGTCAAGCAATGAGAACCAGCCCCAGAAAGAACCGAAGGCGTCAAAAATAGCTTCAGCGTGCCCTCTTTTGGTTACCGCCCCAAGCCTAACCGTCATTTCCTGAACAAAATATGCGATCGGACCCAATAGCACCAAAAACCACATCAGAGAATATCCATACTTGGATCCTGTCACCGAATAAGTGGTAATCCCTCCGGCATCATTATCGGCAATCATAACTATGATTCCGGGGCCTGCAATCATGAAGAAAAGCTGAACTGCTTTAATTAAGCGGTGGAATTTGTAGTAAAATTTTGCAAAAAACCCCATATGCTATCTTCTCAAACTCATTTACCTACTGATCAACTTTTAAAATTAATGAATTTAAATATAAATAGCGGGACACTCTCATAAGACTTTTAGTATAAGTCTCGAAATTTATACTTGTCAACTACTTAGATTGTATCTTTTTGAAAAATGTTATTATTAATTGTATGCTTGCAAAAGTTAATTCTTCTGCGGTTGTGGGGTTGGACGCGGTTCCGGTTGAGGTTGAGATAGACATTGCCTCCCAAGGTCTTCCCTCCTTCACGATTGTCGGACTTCCGGACAAAGCAGTCGAAGAATCAAGGGAAAGAGTCAGAAGCGCTATAAAAAATTCGGGAGCTGATTTTCCGTCTAAAAGAATTACGGTCAATCTTGCTCCAGCCGATTTGCCGAAAGAAGGTCCGTCCTACGATTTACCGATCGCTCTGGGAATTTTAATTGCATCAGGACAAATCGAAGAGAATATTGACGATGGCATATTTATGGGAGAGCTGTCCTTGGACGGAAGACTCAGACATACCAACGGAGTTTTACCTCAGGCCTTGCTGGCGCAAAGCAAAAAGCTAAAAAGGATTTTCCTGCCACAAATTAACGCCAAAGAAGCAGCCATCCTGAAGGGTATAAAAATATTTCCTGTCAACACCCTATCCGAGCTTTTTTTCCATTTAACAAATCAAAAGTTAATCAAGGAGCTAAGACATTTGAATCTTAAGGATCATTTCAACAATGAAACATTTGAATTTGATATGAAAGATGTCAAAGGACAGGAAGGAGCGAAGAGGGCTTTAGAAATTGCTGCCGCTGGAAATCATAATATACTGTTAAAAGGCCCACCGGGCGCAGGTAAAACGCTTCTGGCGCGGACTCTTCCCTCAATCTTGCCGACCCTAACTTTATCTGAAGCTTTGGAAGTAACGAAAATTTACAGTATCTCCGGACTTCTGAACGATAAATCCCTCATTGTGACACGCCCATTCAGATCACCGCACCATACGACTTCCCACATTGGTCTGATCGGCGGCGGAACAACTCCCAAGCCCGGAGAGATTTCTTTGGCTCATCGCGGAGTTCTTTTCTTAGATGAATTTCCCGAATTCCCCCGACATGTTCTGGAGACTCTTAGGCAACCCGTCGAAGACGGAATAGTAACTATTTCCAGATCTGCCGGGAGAGTGAATTTTCCTGCAAAATTTATGCTGGTTGCCGCGCAAAATCCCTGTCCCTGCGGATTTTTCGGCAATCCGACCAAAAGCTGCAAATGCAATCTCAATCAAATCATCCGCTACCAAAGACGCGTTTCAGGCCCGATGCTCGACAGAATAGATATTCATCTTGATGTTCCCGCGGTAAAAGTCGAAAAACTGCATTCTTACGATACTATTAACGTTGAGAATTCAAGCCAAATTAGGAAAAGGGTCCAAAAAGCCCGCGATATTCAAACCAAGAGATTTAAGAATTCCAAAATTACCTCCAATTCCGAAATGGGCAACAAAGAAATCAGGGAATTTTGCGTTTTGGACGAAAACTGCATTAAGCTTTTACAATTAGCTGTTGTGAAAATGAATTTATCTGCACGCTCATATAATAGAACTATAAAGCTTGCCAGAACAATCGCGGATTTGGACGGATTAAGCAACATTAACTCCCCCCATATCGCAGAGGCTCTTCAGTATAGACCAAGAAATGATATCATATAAAAATGGAGAAAGGACTGTCCTCTCTTGAGGTTTTAGAAAAACAAAAAATTTTCGGCAAAAATGAATTCAAAGCTCAAAACAAAAGATCTGCTATTTCCCTTTTTCTGTCGCAATTTCCTTCTTTAATAAACGGCATCCTTGTTTTAGCTTCTTTACTCTCCTTTCTTACAAGGAGTGTGCTTGACGGATCATTAATTATCATTATTTTGTTTATCAATGCCCTTTTTGGATTTGTTCAGGAATATAGGGCGGAAAAATCAATTGACAAATTAAAAAGCTATGTCAAAACAATTGTGGGCGTTATAAGAAACGGACAAAAAATTGAAATTGATGCGGTCGATCTTGTTCCGGGAGATATAGTTATCATTTCCGAAGGAGACAGGGTGCCTGCGGACGGAAAAATACTTTTTCATAAATTTCTAGAGATTGATGAGTCCATCTTGACAGGAGAGTCGTTACCTGCAATGAAGGGCGTTGAGGATGTTATTTATTCCGGAACACTTGTTACCAAAGGCTCATCCAGATTTATGGTAGAGAAAATCGGTAAAGATACGCACCTGGGTCAAATTGCTCAAACATTGTCAACTGTTACTCCGGACAAAACTCCTCTTCAGAAAAGGCTGGACGGATTGGCAAAAATATTGTCTCTTGTAATTTTGATCATTGCTATCCTAATCATTCCTATCGGCATTTTCCAGGGAAAAGATTTTGTTTTAGTCCTTTTAATTGCAATCAGTATTGGCATAGCTGCAATTCCTGAAGGACTTCCTGCCATAGTCACTATTGCCCTGGCAATCGGAATATCAAAAATGGCAAAAAGAAAGGCAATAGTGAGACGCATGCAATCGGTTGAAACACTCGGAGCAGTTCAGATAATCCTGACCGACAAAACAGGAACCCTTACTCAAAACACAATGAGAGTCAAAAAATNCTGGCTATCTAAAGATGAGCATTTGACCTCTCTTTTGAGAGCATCAGTATTGGGCAATACAGCTTCAATTATTGAAAAAAAGGAGAAGAACTCTTATGACATTATCGGAGACAAAACAGACGGAGCTCTCCTTCTTTGGGCAAAAGAAAAATGTGTTGATGTTGATAAATTTAAACACGAAGGAAAAGTCCTGGAAGAATATTCGTTTGATCCTCAGACATCAACTGTTACAACTATTTGGCAAAATAATCCCCCGGCTGGCGGAAAACATATTTTCGTCAGAGGAGCTCCTGAGGTAGTTTTATCCAAAAGTAAACTTTCCGAAAAAGAAAAAATGAAAGTTAATGAAGTTTACAAAGAATATGCCCAGGAGGGATATAGAGTAATCGGGTTTGGAGCAAGGATCTCCGACCATAAAGGTGACATGGAAAGAAAAGACGCGGAAAGGGATCTGACTTTTTTGGGAATTGTCGGAATTTATGATCCTCCCCGCCCAGAGGCAAAAAAAGCAGTCGAAAATGCCAGAAAAGCAGGAATTCAAACTATCATGGTAACAGGAGACAATGTTCTGACAGCCTCTGCTTTGGCCCGTGAAATCGGCCTCCTNCAACAGGGTGACGATATTGCAACTGGAGAAGAAATCGATAAATTATCCGATACCCAACTTCAACAAATTATTTTACGAACACGCATTTTTGCGCGCACAAAACCTGAAGACAAATTAAGGCTTGTCACAGTGCTTAAACAAATGGGGTACGTAGTTGGGGTTACAGGAGACGGGGTCAATGATGCTCTTGCTCTAAAGCGCGCTGACGTAGGATTGGCAATGGGAGAATCAGGAACTGATGTGGCCAAAGAAGCAAGCGATATTATCCTTACGGATGACTGTTTTTCCACAGTTGTTTCCGCTGTTGAGGAAGGAAGAACAATCTACAACAATATTTTAAAATCAATTACTTATCTTTTAACTGGAAACCTGTCGGAGCTTTCCTTTGTCTTTTTGGCAAGTCTTCTGGGAATGCCTAATCCTTTTTTTCCAACCCAGATTCTTTGGATTAATTTGGTCACTGACGGGTTACCTGCTCTTGCTCTGGCAGCGGACAATAAAGATCACAGTGTACTTCACAATAAACCCAGAAGTCCGGATGCTCCAATCCTAAATCACATCCGGTTAATATTTATTGCGATTGTCGGATTCAGTCTTTCTCTTTTTTATCTATTAGTATTTAAAACCCTTCTGGAAAATGGTTCTTCGGAAACTCTTGCCAGGACTATCGTATTTAACCTTCTCATCATATCTCATATGGTCTTAGCTTTTATTGTCAGAGGAAAAACAATCTTTAAGTTTAATAAATATTTAATTCTCGGGGTATTATTTACTCTAATTCTTCAGGTAATTATAACCTTCAATCCCTTCTTTAGGCAAATCCTCAGACTAGGCTTTTAGCTTGACCTTATCAAGTCAATATTGTAAGATTGCACATCTATGGTCGAACAATCTTTCCAATGTGAGTTTGCCAACCGCAAGGACTTCAGATCTTTTCAGTGTGATCGCCTCAAAATACTCAGAGTGTTGGAAGAAAGAACCGGAAAAGGTTTTAGGGTTTCTAATTTTGAAGCTAAAGCTTGCAACACGGTTAACGCCAAAACTCGAGGCGACATTTGCCCCGCCTATAATCGCCTACTAAAAAACGGGGCAAAATCAAAATATGCAAAGGTTATCCAAACTGTTCCGTTTTAATTTATTATTGATTTGGTAAAGAGAGCTGAACGTGATGTATTAGAGTAATCTTTCTTGTTTTTTTTCTTCTTTTTCATACTTTTTTCCTAAATGTTCGTAGGCGGATTTAGTTGCAACTCTGCCTGACTTAGTCCTTTTTATAAGCCCAAGCTGTAACAAATATGGCTCGACAACTTCTTCAACCGTACCGATATCTTCTGAAATTGATGCCGCAATAGTTTCTATGCCGACCGGTCCACCCCCATGTTTGTCAATAATATTTTTCAAATATCTCCTGTCAAGTTCGTCCAGTCCAAATGGGTCTACCCCCAACAAATCCAAAGCCTGAACAATGTTCACCTTATCTATGTCCCCTTTTGATTTAACCTGGGCAAAATCCCTTGCCCTTTTGATCAGTTTTAAGGCAATTCTCGGAGTTCCCCTGGCTCTTTTGGCAATCTCCCTGACACTTTCTTTATCTACTTTTACATTTAATTTTCTGGCTGCGTTTGTAATTATCGTTTCCAGTTCTGCCGGAGAGTAAAAATTTAACCTGTGAATTAACCCGAAACGGTCCCGAAGAGGTGCTGACATCAATCCGATTCTGGTTGTTGCGCCGACAATCGTAAACTGGGGAAGATCAAGCCGCATGGTCTTGGCCGATGGCCCTTTCCCTAAAATAATATCCAGGCAAAAATCTTCCATTGCTGGATACAAAGTTTCCTCCACAACTTTATTAAGTCTGTGGATTTCATCAATAAATAGAACGTCTCCTTTTTCCAAATTAGTGAGAATTGACGCCAAGTCCCCCGCTCTTTCAATAGCCGGACCTGAAGTTACTCTGATATTGGCATTCATTTCTTTGGCAATCAGATGAGCCAAGGTTGTCTTGCCCAACCCCGGGGGGCCATACAAGAGCACATGCTCTATTGCCTCTTTCCTTTTCTTGGAGGCAAGGATGGCAATTTTCAAAGACTCTTTTATTGAATCCTGACCGTGAAATTGGCTCCACTCTTTAACCCGAAGCGAGGTAAACAATGCCTCTTCTTCGGGATTAATATTTTCGCTTACTGTTTTTTTTGCTATTGTTTTGCTCATTTTCCCAAGTATTTCAGAGCCAATTTAAGTGTTTCTGAATTGTTCTGCCCGCTTTTCTTAACTGATCTTATCGCTTCGTGAATTTCTTTGCCCGTAAATCCAAAGTTCTTCAAAGCATTAATCACGTCTTCATTGCCGAACATGTCTTCACTATTCAAATCCAATTCTCCTACTCCGCCGAATTTATTCTTTAGTTCAATTATTATTTTCTGGGCGTTTTTTTGCCCCAAACGGGGAACAGATTTGAAAAATGAAGTGTCAGCAGTTGCTATTGCCGAAATGATTTGATTTCTGTTACCGATTGAGAAAATATTCATTGCAGTCTTCGGACCTACTCCTGAAACTCCGATCAAATGTTCGAATAATTTTAAATCCGCCTGCTCCATAAACCCGAATAAAGAAATGTTGTCTTCTCTGACGTGGGTGTAGATAAATATCTCTAGCGGAGATCCTTTAGTAGCTTTTGATAAAACATCCCGGCTACCTACTACTTTATAACCTACTCCTCTGACATCAAGAATAATATAACTTCCCTCTTTTAAGAATACTTCCCCCTTCAAATACCCAATCATAAATTGCGAATTATTTTCGTCTTGATTATAACACAAGAAATCTTTAGAATAGATATTATGAATTTTGATCCGAAAGATTTTTCAAATTCCCCTTATATTAAAAGGGTGGAAAAACCGTGGGGATATGAATTACACTGGGTAAAGGAAGATCTTCCATACATGGGCAAAATTGAGCACATCAATGCGGGAGCCCGCTTGTCTCTTCAGATTCACGATAAAAAAAGAGAGAGCTGGTTTCTTATGTCCGGACGCGGAAAGNTAGTCTGGGACAATAATAAAGGAGAGCTTATTGAAACGGAAATGGAAAAAGGTAAAGGATATACATGCGCAACGGGACAAAGGCATCGATTAGTTGGAATTACTGATTGCGACATTATTGAAGTTTCCACTCCTGAAATAGGAACAACCTACAGACTTGAAGATGATTACAAGCGTCCCGATGAAACCCCGGATCAACGAAAAAAAGAACGCGGAGAAACTATTTAGCAAACTTTCCAGTAAATGCGTGGGTCAGGGCTACTGCAATTGCATCAACAGTATCGTCTAGTTTGGGCATTTCTTTTAATTTAAGAATTGCTTTTATCATTCTTCCAACCTGAGGTTTATCCGCTTTACCATAACCTGTAACCGCGATTTTTATCTGTAAAGGCGTGTAAGAAAAAACAGGAATTTTTTGCAAAGCTCCTGAAAGCATAATTACCCCCCTTGCCTCCCCGACTTTGAAGGCTGTTTTTGCATTGGTAGTAAAAAAAAGTTCCTCAACAGCCAGAGATTCAGGTTTGTATTTTTTAATAAGTCCGCACACTTGCTTGTAAACTGCGGCTAAACGGTCCTGAGAGTCAGTGTCTTTTGCTGTTTCTATGCANCCGTAATTTCTAATTTTAAATTTCGAACTTTGAGATTCTAACACNGCCCATCCCACCCTGGCATATCCCGGATCAATCCCCAACACTAGCATAGGCAAGTCGTATTGTAATATTTAGCTGTTTAATGTACAATATCCAAATAATGAAAAGACACGCACTTAAAGTTGAGAAAAGAAAAATTCTCGGGAAAAAAGTCCACAANCTTCGCAAAGAAGGCTTATTCCCTGCGAATATTTATGGAAAAGGCGTAAAGTCCCTCGCCGTACAAGTCCCTTATAAAGAATTTGAAAAGGTTTACAAGGAAGCCGGAGAGACAGGAATAGTTGACGTAGGTGTTGCGGGAGAAGTCAGGCCTGCGCTCATCCATAATGTTCAGCAGGATTATTACAAGCACACCCTTCTTCATGCCGATTTCTTCCAAGTTAATCTTAAAGAAAAGGTTAAGGCAATGGTCAAAATCATCACCCTGGGTGAACCCAAAGCTGTTGCAGACAAACTCGGGCTTCTTATCCAGCCTTTATCCGAAGTCGAAATTGAGGCGCTTCCCACAGATTTACCTGACAAGATCGAAGTAAACGTTGAGCCTCTGGCAGTATTGGACGCACAGATAACCGTCGGAGAAATAAAACTCCCTGCAGGCGTGACAATTTTGACCGATCCGTCTCAAGTTGTTGCAAAAATAGGTGCATTAATCAGTAAGGAAGCAGCGGAACAAGCAGCAGCCGAGGCAGCAGCAGCCGAGGCAGCTAAAGCGGCAACAGCAGCCGCTACACCCGAAGCGGGAGCAGCCCCAGCGGGTGCGGAAGGTGCGTCAGCTGAGGAAGAAGCAAAACCGGCAGCAGGAGGAACAGCGCCTGGAGCAAAACCGGAAGCATCTTCGGCAGGTTCAAAACCGCAGAAATAATTTATTTTCCAACCAGAAATTGTTCCATTCTTCTTCCATCCTGAGAATTCGGATCCAAAGATAAGCCCCTCTCTACATACATTCTTGCCTTGGAAGCGTCCCCCAGTTTAAATTCCAAAATTGATGCCTGGAAATATGCATCTTTATAATTTTGATGTTCGGTAATAAAATCCTCCCAAAAATTTAAATTATTAACCAAGATATTTCTTTGATAGTCGATTTTTTGTTTCTCCGTAAAGTTATTTTTAAAATCCAATCCGACTACAAAAGCTGTCAATAAAAAAACCAAGATTACTAAAATTTTGAAAACTTTCCCATGAATCTTGAGCAGTTCTGTCGCTTTAATTGTTGGCCAATTAAATTTAATATGGTCGGGTTTGGCGAAGGCGGGAATACTTCGGGAATTATTCGGGAATTTTTTGTTTTTAGCCTTCTTTTTTATATTCTTGAACTTCATAAAATGGGTTTACCGTTCCGAAGCCTTGGCGTAGGACGGCCACTTTTCAATCATGATGGATTTGCTTCCCGATGCTTCAGCATTAAATCTTTGATAAATTTCCTCTGTTACAAAGGGCATAAAGGGGTGGATTAGCTTGAGAAGAACAATATATAAACTGCAAAGAATTTGATATGAATTCTGATCAATTCTGCTTTTTACCTCTTCTATATATTTATCCGCAAATTCATGCCAGGCAAAATCATACAGGCTTTCCGCGGCATAATTAAAATTATATTTACCTAAGTCTTCCGTTACTTTCTTAACCAAGTCCCCCACTTTTTTAATCATTTCCCTATCGTTTTCATGTTTTGCAATTTCTAATAGTTCCTCAACTGAGTTTTGTTTGCCCACCGAAACTTTAGCGAGGGAGGGAGTTCGATTCATATCAATGAATCGCCCCATGTTCCATAATTTGTTCGTAAATTTTCTTGCAGCATCCAGCTTCGGATATGATAGCGCCTGATCATTCCCTGTTGCGTTTCCGTAAGTTAACGCAAACCTTACCGCNTCTGCTCCGTATTGATCTACCAGCTCCATCGGATTTACGACATTACCTTTTGATTTACTCATCTTTTTTCCATACGGATCATTAACCAATCCGTGAAACAAAACATCTTTAAACGGAACTTTGCCTGTTTTGTAGATTCCCATCATAATCATCCTGGAAACCCAGGCTTTCAACAGATCGTAACCCGTCTCCATCACGCTGGTCGGATAAAATTTCTCAAAATCAGATAATTCTTCCTTTAATTTTGAACTTGAGTTACTCATCAGAGCAACAAATGGCCATTGTCCTGAGGAAAACCAGGTGTCTAACGTGTCCTTATCCTGTTCCAAATCCTTCCCTTCAGGCGCTTTTCCATCTGTAACGATCCACTTACCGGTTTTCTTGTCTTTCCAAGCGGGAATTTGAATTCCCCAGACAATTTGGCGGGAAACATTCCAATCCCGAAGGCCATCCATCCATTGAAAATAAATATTCTCAAAATTCTTAGGAAATACTTTTATCTTTCCTTCNTTAACAGCTTGAACGGCTTTTGTTTTCAGAGATTCAACTTTTACAAACCATTGTTCCAAAGGAAGCGGTTCCAGGACGTTTTTGCATTTATAACAAAGTCCAAGCCTGTTTTTATAAGCATTGTCAATTTTCTCTATCAGCCCTTTTGCCTGCATTTCCTCAACCACAGCTTTTCTTGCCTGCTTAATATATAGTCCTGCAAATTTACCGGCAAAATGATTCATTTTTCCGTCAAATCCGATGACTTGTTTAAGCGGTAAATTATGGCGCTTGCCTGTCTCAAAATCAGCAAAATCGTGCGCCGGAGTTATCTTAACCACTCCTGTTCCAAATTTGGGATCAACCGATTCATCGGCAATTACTTTTATTTTTGCTTTCCCCAACACTGTCTCGATTTCCAGATCCCGCCCGACATATTTTGCATATCGTTTGTCTGAAGGATGAACGGCAACCGCAGTGTCTCCGAACTTTGTCTCGGGACGGGTGGTTGCCAAAACCAACGGCCCGTATTTGATGTAATAAAGAGGGCTCAGTCTCTCCTCGTGAACAATCTCCAAATCCGAAAAAGATGTGCCGTCAAAAGTGCAGTAATTAACTAATTTATAATCTCTGTACAGCAGTCCGTCATCGTACATTTGCTTAAACGTCTTGTGGACTATTTTGACAATGTCCGGATCAAGGGTATATTTTTCCCTTGACCAATCTAGAGAGAATCCCAGACGGCGTAATTGATTCTCTATTCCTCCCCTATTCTCTTTGACATAAGTTTCAATCATTTTATATAAAGTAACTCTGTCAAAATCCAATCGGGATTTTCCTTGATCTTTTAATTTTTTCTCAAATACAAACTGTGTTTCAATTCCCGCGTGATCAGCTCCGGGAATCCATAAAGCCGCTTCCCCCTTCATCCTGTGATAACGGATCAAGACATCTTCAATTGCAAACATTGCGTGGCCAAAATGCAGTGCCCCGTTGGCATTCGGGGGCGGCAAAATTATGCAATATGGTTTGCCTTTGGGATTAATCTCAGGCTTAAAATAACCCGATTCTTCCCATTGCTTATAAATTTTTCCCTCAACGTCTTTGTGATTATAAACCTTATCCATGAGCTTAATTCTAACATAAAGATTTAAGATTTACGATTGCTGTTAACAACTAATTCCCGAAGATTTAACGAGGAATTCCCGCCCGACACGCAAGACAAGCTTACGAAGTCGTTGCGGGCGGGCCCTAGGCCCCAATCATTTTATAACCCCTGGTTTTGATGGTCTGAATTTCAAATTTTGCATTTTGCGACTTCAATTTTACCCTGAGACGGGCAACCAATCTATCGATCGCCCAATCCGATACTCCGAACTCTTCGACCTCCGACCAGACTGCCTCAATAATTTCTTCCCTCTCGCAGATTATTCCGATTTTATTTTTAAGATAGGAAAAAAGCAGATGCTCTTTTTTGCTTAACTCTATTCCCGAACCATTGGGCTTAGCCATTTGTCTTTGCTTGAGGTAGTAACCAAAAAGCGAGCTGAAAACCGTATCCCCGACTACAAATCCGCTATCCCACAAATAGGAAGCTGTTTTTCTTTCCTCGGAAGTTATTTTTTGTTTTTTTTCTATTTTTACCAAAACATTTTGTTCGGTTATATTCAAGCTCTCCCACAACTCCTCCGACTGAAGCATTATTCTTTCATCGCGGGACAGAAAATCAAACATTTCCTGTTTGGTCTCAAATTTTTTACCCGATTCGTGGAATGAAATCAGCGCCAATTGCAGATATTGCACGTATCCATCTACAACTTCGAAGAGTAAAGCCTCTGAGGCGGAGGGAAAATTAAGCCCGTATCTTGCCTTATATGTGTCAAAGATAATTTTAGTGTCTTTCTTTTGCGCAGGTCTGATGTACATATCTCTGGCAAAAAGAGCAATAGATGATTTTGTAAAAACCTCCGGAGCAAGATCCGTTAACCCTCTAAAACTCGTGAAGACAAAAGAAGCCTTTTTGTCCGCTGCGTCCTTTAGCCCCTGCAAATTTCCAAAAAGCTCAAGAGTAATAGCCTCTTTAAGTCTGTCAAAACGTATGAAAAATATTATCGGAAAAAAATTATCATTAATAATTCTACTCAGGCTTTTTTTAACATTTTCTATAGCTAAAAAGGTGTCTTTTGACTGCATGCTGTCCAGAAAAAGCCTTTCAATGTATTCTTTGGTTTTTTCTTTCAAAGCCGAATTTTCGACACTATCCAAAATTCTTTTAAGAGTCAGTATCCAAAAAGGGAAAATTTCTCTTTCCACCAAATCATTTAAGTCAATAGGGATAAAAAGGATGGGCTTGTCATCGGTGATATATTTTTTGGCAATCTCCTTGTGGTTCAGAAAGAAACGCAGAAAATTACTGATTCCAACCCTCTTCATTCCGATCAGGACAATACTATTCCTGTTTTTCAGCTGCTGGCCTAAGGCCGCCGCATCTTCTTCCCGGAATGAGATAGGATAAAGAGCTTCTATTTTTACGTTTTCCATAACAGCCATATTCTAATTGATTTTAGTAACTTTTAGCAATACCTAATTCCTCGTCCAATGCTTCATTAACGTAGGCGTCTGCTTTTGAGTTTTGCTCCCGAGGAATGTGTTTGTAATACATTGGCAAAAGTATCTGTCCCTCTCTATCTCTGACATCCAATAATAAATCTTTAAGGGCGCTATTTTTAACTTTAAAAAGTCCCAGTATTTGTGAACAAACCAATTTCGAGTCAAGAAAAAAATATATTTTTGCGTCAGGAGAAAGCAGCTTTTTATTTTCTATTGCCCAATCAAGCGCTTCAATTACCGCCCTATATTCTGCAACATTATTGGTTGTTGCCCCGATACTTTTTCCAAAGCCTGCAATTTGCTTATTCTTTTCATCTGCGATATAAACCCCTATCGCAGCGGGTCCGGGATTACCCCTGGCTCCCCCATCTGTATAAATATTTAAACAATTTAGCATATTTCAAGTCTATCATGAAACGGGGCAATCACAAAGCAAAAAACAGATAATTCGCATAAAGTTCTTATATTTATTTTTAATAATGTAAATCTGGTTGGGATATAATTGAAGGAGGGAATTGTGAAAAGATTATTTNGCCCTGGGACTGACGATGAGNACTCTGTCGCGTCCTTCGCCTTGAGATTCTGAAACGACTTCCTTGTCTCCTTCCAGCAGTAAATGCACAACTCTTCTTTCCCAAGATTTTAATTCCGGAATGACGATTTCTTTTCCTTCGGACAAAACCCTGTCTTTTGTTTCCGCCACCAAAGCTTTTAAGATTTCTGTCCGGTTTTTCTTGTAATCTCCGACGTCAATCGTAACTCTCACAAACCTTCCTAAAGCTCTGGCAACACATAGAGATAAAACCAGCTGCAATCCCTCAAGAGTGTCTCCGTGATATCCGATTACAACCCCCGTGTCTTTGGTGTTAATTGCTATTTCAACGCTTTCCTTATCTTTGTCCTTTGTCTCCAGAAGATCAAAGGTCCCCTCAACATCCAAGAGTTTTAATAATTTCTCTGTAATCTCCTTGATGATTTTTATTTCTTTTTTATCCATTCGCTTAATCCTCCCAACCCCATGATTTTATATTGCTGTATGATACCAAAAATAGTAAAAGTATTCCAGTACAAAGACAGACCGATGGGGAAGCCGTAGGAAAAGAATCCTATCATAATCGGGAAGATAAACAAGGATTGTGTTTGGAAAGCGCTGGCAAAATCTCCTGCATCTTTTTTGTCAACCGGCGCTTTTTTCTCAAGATCTTTCTCTAAAATAGCGACTCCATTCTTAGCGGGAATCATCATTTTTGACAGAATAAATTGAAAAACTCCTGTCAAAACAGGAACTAACAAAATCAGAGAACTTACCGCAAAAGGATTGTTAAACGACATAATTTTTGAAGGCATTGCCCCAAGCGAAAGGCCGAAAAAGGTAGGGTCCCAAGCGCTATGGAGTTTTAAAAAATCAAAATAAACTACTTTATTAATATCCGCAACTACATGTGGATTAACCTTGACTATATTCTGAAGAACTGAATACAAAGACCAAATTAACGGAAGCTGAATGAGGACGGGCAAGCAGCCCGCCGCAGGATTAACACCATGCTCCTTATACAGCCGCATTGTTTCCTGCTGAATTTTCATCGAATCACCCTTATGCTTTTCTTTAAGTTTTGCCAGGTGAGGCGCAATTTTTTGCATCTGCATTGACGTTTTCAACTGAGCTGTGGTAAGAGGATACAGAATAAGCCTGATTACTACGGTCAAGCCGATTATTGCAAAACCCAAGGCATAAGGAATATGCAGAAAAGAAAATATTGCATAAATAGCTACCAGAATATTTATAATCGGATTAACAAGGATTAAGTTGAAAAAGTTTCCCATAATTAAAAACTAATCAGCGGCTGGCATCTCAAAATTCTGATTGCCGATTTTCCGAGCCCCTTAAAAACGCCCTCTTTGCTGACCTGTATCTTAGCATATTCGGAACAGGTAGGGGAGTACCTGCACATTTTCTGCATACCGAAAATGTTTTTCAAGATTGCTGAAACGATGCTCTGGTAAAAATTAATTGTCAAAATTAATATTGCTTTCATTTTATATAAGGCCAGCTTTTATTAAGGTTTGTTTTAGCGTCAGAATATTTTCCCCTTCAGATCTGCCCAATATTCCTTTTTTTACTATGATCAGTATATCATGTCCGACCTTCATCTTTTTATCCAAATTTATAAGTTCGGATCTAAAAAATCTTTTAATCTTATTTCTCGCAACAGCTCTTTTGTCTATTTCTTTTGAAACAATAATTCCGAACCTATTAACGATTAATCCGCTTTTCTTCTCTTTCAAGACAAATTGGGGAGTCGCACAAAAAAAAGAATTTTTAAATCTTACTCCGGGAACAAGGCGATTTTCCCTTTTAAACATTGTTTATTTAAGGGCAAGTTTTTTTCTGCCTTTTAGTCTTCTTCTCTGCACAACTTTTTGTCCGCCATGAGACCTCATCCTCACCAAGAATCCGTGTTTTCTGGCCCTTTTGGCTTTTTTGAGTGTTACAAATTTTTCCATGAATAATAGTATAGCAAAAAACCGGCTATATTAATAGTCTCTCTAAAAAAATATATTTGCTATGGTTTGGTCTAGTAATACTTCTTGACAAAAAGTTATCCACATCGTTAAACTGCATGATACATGTCCTGATCAAATTCTGGACATACCGAGCGGGGCGAACGTATGAGCGAAGAAAATAAGACATTGTGGAAAAAAATTTTGGGAGAAATAGAAATCGAAGTTTCGCGAGCTAATTATTTAACTCTTTTTAAAGCTACCGCGCTTCTTTCCCTTGAAGACGGAGTAGCTTCAATTGCCGCCCCCTCAACAATGATTATCAACCTTTTGCAAAAACGTTTTTATCAAACCATAAAAACGGCTGTAGATAAATACACTAAAGTTGACACTAAAATTGTTTTTGTTCCAAAAATGATTAATAAAAATCCTGAAAGAAGTATTGAGATTGCTCCGCTTTTTGCGCAAATTGAGCAAAAACAAGCGCAGCCGGTCGGACATCTGCCGAGAGTCAGATCCGACTACACCTTTCAAACGTTAGCTGTATCCTCAAGCAACCAACTGGCTTTTGTTTCTGCAACCACAGTAGCCAAAAAACCCGGCACTGCCTATAATCCACTTTTTATATACGGCCCTGTGGGGGTCGGAAAAACCCATTTGATGCAGGCGATTGCCAATGAGGTTTATAAAAATAACCCGGATAAAAAAATTATTTACACAACCAGCGAGGAATTTACCAATGAAGTCGTTGAGGCGATAAGAAATAACGATACGGCAAGAATGAAAAGAAAGTTCAGAAATGTAGATCTGCTTATCGTGGACGATGTGCAGTTTTTTGCGGGAAAAGACAGGGCGCAGGAAGAACTTTTCCACACCTTTAATATTTTGATTGACGGGGGGGCTCAAATAGTGTTGTCTTCCGACCGGCCTCCCTCTGAAATAAAGAAATTAGAAAAAAGGCTTTCCTCTCGTTTCGCCGGCGGGCTTACCGTAGACATAGAGGCGGCTGATTTTGAGCTTCTATGTGCAATTCTGCTTATCAAGGCGAAGAAATATGATCTTGATCTCTCAATAGAAACAGCAAAAAAAATTGCAGAAAAAGCGCATGACTCAAGAGAGCTGGAGGGCCTTCTTCTCAAAACTATTACCATAGCTACTAACAGGGGAGAGGGCGTCACCCCGGAACTAGCGGAAAATGCTTTAAGTTTTAACACCGGTCAGGAAAATGTTTTTTTCAGGCCCGACGAGGTTATAAAAAATATTTGTTCTTTTTACAATATTAAGGAAACTTTAATTAAGGGCCCAAAAAGAGACTCGGGTCTTGTAAAGGCGCGCCAAATTGCGATGTATATTTTAAAACAGGATTTAGGACTAAGCTATGTGGAAATAGGAAATATTTTGGGAGGCAGAGACCACACCACCATAATGCACGGCGTTAAAAAAATAGACTCTTTGCTTTTAAACAAACGTTTCTCGGAGGAGATTATGGGGATAAAGTCTTTATTGAAAAACGGTAGATAGTTTTTTCCCNTTCGTGCTCCCGGTTGTCTCCTTTTTACCCTTGCCTTTTCCACCGGTTATCCACATTTTTGCAGCTTCGGGTGCTTGCTTTTTTCCACTTTTCCATATACACTACTACAACTACAAAACTTAAAACGTCAGAATAAAATGAAAATATCTCTAATTTCGGAAAACCTGCGGGAAAAAATTTTATTTGTAAACCATGCGGTCTCAACCAGAAGCCAACTCCCCGCCCTGCTAAACTTTTTAGTGGAAGCAAAGAACGGAAAACTATCAATTAGTGCCACAGATCTGGAAATAGGAATAGTGGTAGAAATACCGGCAAAAATAGAGAAAGAAGGAGAGGTGTCAATAAGCGCAAAAACCTTCGTAGAGATAGTGGGAACAATAATGTCGGAAAAAATCAGTCTGGAAACAACCAGAGAGGGGCTGGNTTTAACGGGAGAAAAAGAAAGGGCAACATTTCAAACATCTCCCGCGGAAGATTTCCCAAAGCTGTANGAAGACAGGGGAAGAAAAATAATGGTTTTCAAAAAAGGGGCGGCGGGGAGAGAGTTTTCAAAGGTTGTTTTTGCGGCTAGCCCCGACTCGGAAAGACCCGCCCTTTCAGGAGTTTTAGTTAGAGAAGAAAAAGAGGGTTTTTTACTTGTTGCGACAGATGGGTACAGGCTCTCGTTGAAAAAACAAGCTCTGCAAAATACAAAAAAAGAAAAAACAGACGAAGAGATATCCATGCTGGTTCCGTCCAGAATTATTAGAGAAATGGTTCAGATGGAGAAAGAAGACAACACAGAAGACATAAGCGTTTATGTTTCGAAAGAGAAAAACCAAATAGTTTTTTCCCAAAATGAAACAACCCTGGTGGGAAGACTTATTGAGGCGGAGTTTCCGAATTACGAAAAAATAATCCCGGCAGACTTTTCTACAAAAACAGTTTTTGAAAGAGAGGATTTACTGAAAGCCGTCAAGGAGGGTTATGTTTTTGCAAGACAAACAGCTGGCATAATAAAAATGTCAATACAGAAAGGAAAAGTAACGATCTCTGCCAACGCGCCCTCTGTCGGGGGAAACCAAATAGAGGTTGAAGCTAAGACCACGGGGGAAGAGAATGAGATTGCCTTTAACGCCAGATATTTATTGGATTTTCTTTCCAACTCAACCAGCGAAATGGCGTCTTTTGAAATGAATGGACCCCTTAATCCTGGAGTGTTCAAGGAAGTCGATGACCCCTCATTCATGCACCTTATTATGCCCATAAGGGTCCAGCAAGAGTAACTCTGAAAGGCTGCGGAAACAAACATAAGGGTTGACAGTGTAATTATGGGGTTGGAGTAGGAAGGGGTTGACCATAGTAAGCGTGATGCCCCCCTCCCGTAAGGGAAACTATTATAAAAACAGTGGCAAAAACAAGAAATACAGTAATTATTATTGTGGCGATCGTTCCAACCTCGATACCCAACATAATCCACCCGACAGGGTTTGTTGCCTCCGCGGCAGCGACAGTTGTTGTTCCCGCAACAGCGGTTGAAGTCGTGGCCGCACCTGCGCCGCCAAGAACTNCAGCTCCACCCGCAGCGGCTGTACCTCCCCCTGCAAGAACGGTTGTTCCTCCACCCATAAAGGCGGTTGTACCCCCACCGATAGCGGCTGTACCTCCCCCTGCAAGAACGGTTGTTCCTCCACCCATAAAGGCGGTTTCCGTAGCGGCCGTTCCTCCTTCTGCGAGAAGGGTTGTTCCCCCCTCAATCGCAGCGCCCCCAAGCAGGGATTCTCCCGTACCGGCCACCATCTCGG
>JGI20214J51088_10000385_pt1 | contig 31183 bp, 25 predicted proteins | sample WetSurMetagenome_FD_51088 | JGI IMG/M metagenome (IMG submission 51088) | reverse complement strand
ATTGAGTACTCTGATACTTTATAATGATGATATCAACACTTTTGACCATGTTATAAAGTCACTTGTTGAGGTTTGCGGACATGACTCTGTTCAGGCTGAACAATGTGCGCTGATTGTTCATTTTAAAGGTAGCTGCGATGTAAAAATAGGCATAATGGAAGTACTCAATGCCATGAGCAGGTCGCTTAATGTAAAGGGGCTGAATTCGAAAGTCGAGCCTCAATCCTCCAGATAATACTATACCAGCTTTGTTTGGGCTCTTAACCTAGCTTTTTTCTGCAAATACACTTTTGAATCATTCCTCCTTCCTGTGGAATAAACCATATAATGCCTTATCTAAAATAGTCAGGATCAGAATCCCGATAAATAAATATGGTGACCATGCAGGTAAATCATGACTGAACAGAGATTCTAGATTAATCTTTATAACAGGTAAATTAATATTTTGAAAATATTTAGTACCTGGAAGTAATGCTGTATCATTACCTCCTGATGGAAGGATAAAGGCAGCAATTATCAGTAAAAAAATGATAGTAACTGATATGACAGGCACAATGCTTCTTGTTCGTAATTTATCCCTTCCTTTTACAAGTTCGGTCTCAACCTGAATTCTTGTCATTATATTTGAAGTAAATCCTTCAGGAGCTTTCTCAATCCTTTCGGGATTAATATACTGCCTCAGATAATCTTCCTTATTTTTTTCCTGGTTACTCATGATATGCTAATTTTTTCTTTTCGACTCTTTCAATTATTTCCAGCATCTTCTGCCTGGCCCTGAAGAGTTTAACTTTAATATTCGATTTCGAAATTCCTGTTACTGCTGATATCTCCTCGGTGCTCATCTCATCATAATAATAAAGACTTATCAACCCTCTTTCCTCTTCATTTATTTTCTGCAGAGCGAAGCTTACCAAAGAATTTCTGTATTCAGTTTCCGCATCCTCTTCACTGCTGTTACTGCCTATAAAATCAGTTGCATCAGCCGGGAAATCTTCCAGGGAGAGGAGACCTTTCTTTTTTATTCTGACAGACGAAATGGCAGTATTATAAACAATACGGTAAAGCCAGGTGGCAAAACTACTTTTCCTTTTAAAATCTTTCAGCGACCTGTAAGCTTTAAGAAAAGAATCCTGTGCAATTTCTTCAGCTTCTTCGTGATTTCCACATATCCTGAGTGCCAGGTTAAACGCCTTATCTTTATGCCTGTTGACAATATAGCTGAATGCATTACTCTTACCTGCCAGTACCTGTTCAATATATAATATGTCGCCTTTATACTCCATTCTGCCTGTTTGACGCGTAAATATAAAAAATGGTTACTGTGAAAATCATTTTGTTTTAAGAATTTTCGTGTAAATTAGTGAGCGTTTTCATTAAGAAGCTTATTTACTTAAAAATATTACAATGGAAAAAAATCAGCGTCGTGAATTTCTGAAAAAGAGCTTTCTTGGAATATCAGGAGCCGCATTGATTCCCGGAACTTTTAAGGCCAGTATGACAAATGATACACAGAAGAATGAGATCCCTGACCTTCCAATACGGATTCTTGGCAAAACAGGGATTAAAACTCCTGTTTTAAGTATGGGAGCAGGGAATGCAAACGATCCTAATTTTGTTAAAGCTGCATATCATGCAGGTATTAAACTGTTCTTCTCAGCAACTTATTATGGTGAGGGGAACAATGAGAAGCTTGTAGGAGAGGGGCTGAAAGGGTTACCGCGGGATTCTTTTATAATAGGAACTGCAGTAACCCCCGATGGTTTTGATACGCGGAGTGGCAATTTTACCACACCACTTAATGTTAATTCATATATCAAAAAAACTGAAGAAAGCCTGAAGCGTTTTGGTCTGGATTATATTGATTTCTTATTATTTCCTTATGCAGGGAAAAGGGATGTCATATTAAATGAATCACTTTTAAAGGGTTTGCAGGAGCTTAAAAAGCAGGGTAAGACAAAATATACCGGCATTGCCACACATAGTAACTGTGCGGAAGCTCTAACAGCAGCTGCTGACAGTAAATTTTATAATGTTGTTATGACAGCATATAACTTTAAAACAGATAAAAAAGATGTAGTTAATGAAGCTATTGCCTATGCAGCAAAAGCAGGTGTTGGTGTGGTAGCCATGAAAACACTTGCAGGTGTGTATGAAGATAAAAGCAGGACAACTCCTTTGAATACTGATGCTGCTCTTAAATGGGTTCTGCAGAATGAAAACATCTCATCCGTTGTTTCAGGCATGTCATCTCTTGAAGAGTTGCAGAAGAATATTGCAATGATAAAAAACCTGAAGATGTCTGATCAGGATATTAAAGATCTGAGTATGGCAGGATTTAACAATAAACCGGGCCTTTATTGTCACCAATGCAGCACATGTGTTCCTCAGTGTATCAATAATCTTGAAATTCCGACAATTATGAGAAGCTATATGTATGCTTACGGATACAAAAATCTGGAACATGCTCAGCATACACTTATTACAGCCGGTTTTTCAGGAAATCCGTGCGAGAAATGTGAGGTGTGTAACGTAAACTGTATTGCCGGATTTAATATTAAAGAAAGGATACAGGACATTGCCCGTCTTAAAGATGTTCCATGCGAGTTTCTTAAAACCTGATTTTTTCTTTATTCCGAATACCTGTTGACTTATGTGATTAGTTTGAATTTTTTTGTGATGGTTTTTGTAACCTGGTAATTTTTTTTGTGTCTAAAGGTGCAGAAAGAGTTATTAACCAATAAATAAAAATCATGGAACCAATGATTGCTTTTATCGCTTTATTTGCCACAGTATTTGGCATTATGTATGTTTACTACACAACCAGGAATAAGGAACGAATGGCCCTTATTGAGAAAGGAGCTGATGCAAGTCTGTTCAATACAGGTAAGGAAGGTATCAAATATACTTTTACCTGGGGCAGGTTTACTTTGAAAATAGGAATGCTTTTTATGGGTGTCGGAATTGGCATTATCGCCGGGGCTATTCTTGAGTCATTCCAGGTAATGCAGCAAGGTCCTGATTATGTGTCAATGATATTCTTATTCGGTGGACTTAGCCTTGTATTGTTTTATATAATAGACAGAAAAAGCAAATAAGTTTGTTAAAAACAGGCAGGTGACAATGTGTTAAAAATAAGTAGAGACGTTGCATGCAACGTCTCTACTTATTTATTACGTCTCTGCATATTTATTACGTCTCTGCATATTTATTACATCTCTCTATATTTAAAGCGTCTCTTTATATTTAAAGTGTCCCTTTATATTTATTACGTCTTATTTGATAATAAGTATTTATATATTTAATACATCTCTGCAACTCATTTTATATAGGATTCGATCATCTTCCTCATAGCCTCACGGCAGACAGAACAATATCCTTTCGGACTGTTACTTTTCATCCGGCATTCCATTTCAGATCGGTATATTCCTTTTGAAGAATATCCGCCACCTTCAAATAAACCTGTTGTGTTATTATATTTTTCTTCAGCAGGAGTTGGTGTTGGTATCTCCTTTCCAACCAACCCCTTCCATTTTGATTCAAAGTTTACGAGTGTGGTAATATTTGGCTCCCATGGTTCGGTGTTAAGAGGATAAAATTCATCATAAGCTACTGAAGATGAGTAGTATTCATCGGCAAGACCAGCAAATCCATGTCCAAATTCATGTATAAATACTTTTTTTGAAAGGGGATGTCCGACTGTTGTACCGCTGTAGTAATTGTAGACTCCGCCTCCACCATATTTTGTACTGTTGATCAGAACAATAATGTTATCATGAGGAACTAAAGCTGCATAATCATTTACCGATTTTATATCCTGGGTTGTCAGATAGCGGTCCAGGTTGAAGGTATAAAAGCTTGAATTCAATACTGTATTGACATATACTTTTTCACCTGGGATATCGGTACCTGAATCCTGCGATTCTGCTTCAACAGCCCATATATTGATTTTATCCTTGTAAGAATTGAATGGAGCCTCTTCAAAAAGCAGATCAGCCATCATTTTTACATCATCACGGAATTTACCCATTTCTCCAGCCTTATAACCTTCAGCGATAAATGCCAGATCGACACAGGTATTCGGGTTGCCGCCGTCATAGATTTTAGTCTTACCTGCTTTTAGAGGATCTTCTTTTCTGATAAAGTAATCTGTAGGGTCAATTCTTATTTCATAAAGTTTAGAGAAAGAGCCATTCCGTTCCCTCATACTTAGAACAAACCTGATTTTGTTTTTAGGGTAGGGCATGGTAGCTACTTCATAAAAACTTTTTTCAAGAGTCTTTGCTTCAGTTGTGGTCTGCCACTCCTGGAACAGTGAGCAAAATCCTCTGGAGTAGATAAGAGTATTTCCAGCGTCATCAAATACTTCATATTTGAAATTACCATAATTAAAAGGATCAGTCAGATTAGTATTGGAACCTGCCCAATATGGCTCCTCCTTCATCCCGACCGGGTAAACGACAGTTTTCTGAAAATTTCCGGCAAGCATAAAATCGAACCTTAAAACCCTGGGGGTAAAATACTTTTCAAAATTGCTTTGAGCCTGACCTATCGCTGAATAGCCAAACAAAATGAACAAGATAATTGTTTTCACAATGATTTTTATTTGTTGAATAATGCAAAGCTAAAAATATTCAATAAGAGAGATTGATAATTTATTTACTTTTACACAAAAATAATTAAGTGATTTGACATGCCTTTAATGAATGACCCAGCAATATGGCTTAAGCAGTTTTTTTTGCAGACAGGCTTAAGCTATAGCATCTCTTCATTCCTCAGTACAGTTGCACTTGTAGTAATTGTTTTGTTTTTAAGCTGGTTGTCAAATCTGACTGCAAAAGCTATCATACTGAAGCTTGTTACCAGAATTGTTAAAAAAACCACTTCGACCTGGGATGACATCTTTCTTGAGAAAAAAGTATTTACCAGGCTATCTCATTTTGCACCCGCACTCGTTATCTGGTTTATGGCCGGATGGGCTCTTAAGGCTTATCCTGTATGGCTTATTGCTGTCCATAAACTGACATATATCTACATGGTGATTATTAGTACTGTTGTGGTTAACTCATTTGTTGAGGCATGGCATACAATTTATAATACGCTTCCTATTTCGCAGCACCGNCATATTAAGGGCTATGTCCAGCTTGTNAAGATATTTGTCATTCTGGTAGCTCTCCTCATTTTAGTATCGGTAGTCTTCAAAAAAGATATTTCAAGTATCCTTACAGGGCTGGGTGCAATGGCAGCAGTTCTGATCCTTGTTTTCAGGGATACTCTCTTGGGACTGGTCGCCAGCATTCAGCTGTCAGCAGACAAGATGCTTAAAGTGGGCGACTGGATCACAATTCCTGGTCGCGGGGTTGATGGTCTGGTCACGGATATCACATTAAATACTGTTAAGATTCAGAATTTCGACAAGACAATTATTACTGTACCTACTTATTCCCTTGTAAATGAGTCGTTTCAAAACTGGAGAGGGATGGAAGAAGCCGGGATCAGACAGATAAAAAGATCGATATTGATTGATATGAAGAGCATCAGATTTCCTGATAATGAGTTGAAAGGAAAGCTATGCACGATTCCAATGATCAAAGATCATATTGATTCTATAGAAAAACAAACAAATATTCGTAACTCAGTGTTAAGTAATACCGGTTCTCCTTTTTTCAATTCATCGCAATTGACAAATCTGGGTATTTTCAGGTATTATACTGAAACATATCTCAGGCACCATCCATTGATCGACACTAAAGAGGCATTGGTTGTGCGACACAGAGAACCGGAAGGAAACGGATTACCTTTGCAGGTGTATGCATTTACAAAAAAAAATGGTTTTGTACCTTATGAGAATATTCAGTCAGAAATATTTGAACATCTTCTGGCAATTATGAATGAGTTCGGACTTAAAGTATTTCAGCACCCAACAGGTGAAGATCTGCTTTCTTTATCAGCGAAATATTAAATATATTGATAACATTAAAAAACAATAACTATGGCTGACATTAATACCAGAATTAGTGATTTTGTTTGGAAGAACCTGAACGAAAAGCATGTTACTGGGAAAAAGGACTCCTTTTGGGAATCGCTCCGGGATACTGGGACAGAGTTATGGCTTGATACCGGTGATATGGAGGAAGCTGAAGCAAACTGGTCTGCTGAAATGAGCGCTTTAACAACCAACAATACTCTGCTTAATAATGAGATACAAAAGGGCATATATGATGTGTTTATTTCTGAATCTAAAAGTATTGTTAGAGATCTTCCTCAGGAAGATCGCGTCAAGGAGATAGCCTTCATTTTAAATGCACGCCATGGTTTGAGACTGGCTCAAAAGTTCGGAGGTCTCGTAAGTGTTGAACTTCATACTGATACTGCTCATGATATAAAGGCAATCCTGTATTATGGGAAAAGATATCACGAAATATGTCCGGAACAATTTATTGTAAAGGTTCCTTATACTGCCGAAGGTTTGATTGGGGCCAGACTTCTTAGAGATTCAGGTATCAGAGTCAATTTCACACTTGAGTTCAGTGCGCGTGAGAATGTAATTGTGACAAGAGTAGCCAGACCTGATTATCTTAATGTCTTCCTTGGGAGAATTGGTGCTTATATGATTAATAATAACCTTGGTGATGGCTCAGGCGCAGGAGAGATGGCTGTTATCTCTTCACAGAACTGGGTAACCGGACTTTCAGCAGAAAATCCATGGCAGACCAGGCTTATTGCTGCAAGTCTGAGGAATTATAATCAGCTTGAGCTTCTTGCAGGAACAGATGTTTATACTATGCCCCCGAAAGTGGCTATTGCCGGAAAAAAAGAATTATCAGGGAAGTTCTCATCCCGGACTCATGAAAATTATAATGTAAGTCTTTATGAATCAGCTAAAGGAGCTCACATTGAAAAATTCTGGGAGGTAGACAGTAAGGTTCTTAATCTCTCGGAAAGGCTGGCTTCCAAACTACCTTCCACTGGTTACGAACTGATTCATATTGCTCATGAAGAGGGCTGCGAAGATATGTTCCCTTCTCTGACAAAAGAGGAGAAGAGTTTTCTTGTATCTGACGGGAAAATTCCTGTGCACGCTCATTGGGAGAAAAAAATAAGTGAAGGTAAAATAGCTCCAGATACATTACTTACACTTGCAGGACTGGCATCATTTACCTCCGATCAGGAGGCACTTGATCAGAGAATAAGGAGTATTATTGAATAAATTAAACTGACCGCTGCCTGACTATTTCATAGAGAAGGATACCTGCAGCAACTGAAACATTAAGAGAACCAATATTACCGGTCATCGGTATTCTTACCTGACTATCGGAAAGTCCTGTCAGTTCACGGCTGATACCTTTATCTTCAGAACCCAGTATTAATACAGAAGGTCCTGTTAATTGCGTATCAGAAGCCAATATTCCTGATTTTTCCGCAGCACAGATTACTTTCAATCCCGATTCTTTCAGGTACTCTATTGCCCTGACAATACTTTTTTCTCTGCAAACAGGGAATGAATGCAAAGCCCCTGCCGATGTCTTTACAGCATCAGCTGTTATCCTTGCAGATCCCTTTTCAGGAATTATTATTGCATGGGCACCCAGACATTCAGAAGTACGCACTATGGCTCCAAAGTTTCTTACATCAGAAACGCCGTCTAAAGCAATGATAAGCGGGTCTTCTCCCTTTTCAAATATCATCGGAAGGAGGTTGGTAATGTATTGATATTCAATTATAGACAGCCATGCCAGTACCCCCTGGTGGTTCTTTCGTGTGACAAGTTCAATTCTCTCAACAGGTACTATCTGGTATACGATATTATGGTTTTTTACCTCGGTCATCAGCTCATGATAAAGAGCACCCTGAAGTCCCTGTTTAACCAGTAACCTGTCAATCTGTTTTCCTGCCTTTATAGCCTCAATTATAGCTCTCAATCCAAAAATGCAATCTGTTTCTTTCTGCATAGCTTATTTTAAATGATAAACCCTAAAAATCTTCAGGATTGTCGAGACGGAAAACAATTCCTTTTCTCCAGCTGGTAATTGCTTTGTCCCAGTATGTTACAGGTGTTTCACTTCGGCTCAGGAAATAATCATTATCGGAGAATAGATTTACTTTCTTTTTAAAATTAAAGAAAAGATAATCATTGCTTACCCTGTATCTGCCGCCCCATGAAGATTTGATCACTGGTTTCCTGTAGCCCCAGTTCTCTCCATCAGATGTTTTATAAACTTTGTCAGGTGGTCCGTAAATTATATATATCATTCCTCTCTCACTCCTCCAGCCTTCCTTGTAGGATGTGAAGTAAAAGTTTGAATAAACGACTCTTGTATAATAAATTCTGATGAGCTCTCTGGCCTTTTCAATATTACCTCCGCATTTTATCCAGAAATCATCAAGAGCTGCTTTTGGTTTTGTTGCTAATCTGAGGGAAGAGACCTCATCCGGATTCGCCAGATAGGCTAGTGGCTCAATCATTACTTCCGGTGTTGTCATTGCAGGATATAATGGGCCAAAATTCAAAAAGGTGAATCCATCTTTGATATCCCTAGCTGTAGAACACAAATAAATACCCTCTCTGGGGAACATCATTGGCATCGTGTCAGAATAAGGGAGAGAGATAACCTTTTCCGGTTCATAGTCGAGAGTTTTTTCAGGCAGCAGCATCGATGGCGGATCCGGAACTTCATTAAAAGGTTTGTAAAATGAAATAAAGAGACTATCAAAAGGTCCCCTGGAGTAAAGAAGGTTAACATATTCATTGACCCTTAAAACCGGATTGAAAAGCTCATTTTTTGCGAAATGACCACGGGCTTTGAAATTGTATTTGTTGTTGTATGAAAGAGTATTAAATGGAACAAAAGCCTGTGCAACCTGAAGACGAAGCTTGTCTAAAGTTTTAATCTCAGCCAAATATTCAATACCTTTCTCTACCTTCAATGGAATATTATAGACATATTCAGCTCTTCCTTTTTCCTCGACAATGCCAATATTATAAACAGCGGTATCAGCCAGAAGCTTCCCCTGGCTGATATTAAAGAGTTTGACTGTAATGAGCATCATTGCTGTAGGAACACCCTGCGGATTAGCTTCGGAAAAGAAGAGATCTTTAGCAAAGAACTTAACAGATAGAACTGACTCATCATCAGATCTGTTAATAACATTATAAAGAGTGTTGATAGGATTTTTTGTGGGGTTGTATAAATAGGACAGATCTTTGGAGTCAGTAGTTTGCTGAATCGTTTTGCATGAGCTGATAACAGCGATCAGTATCGTGATGGTAAGTAGTATACAAGAGATCCTGATGGTGATTCTATTCTTCATACCCGAAATTAGTTAACGTCCAGAATGTCAATTTTTTTCCATTCAATTCTTATCCTGCAAAGTTCCTTTTTGTCAGCATTCCGCAAGATTGAGTGGTTGTAAATACTCTTATTTTCTTTTTCCACCGATGTTCTAATCATTATCTCTTCGCCAAAAAGAGATTCGGCAAGATAGTTTATTTCAGCCGATTGGGCAGCATTATGCAGCACGAAATCAAGGTCGTAGTAATCATTTACCCATTTCAGATATCTTACATTGTTTGTATGCAGGTTTACATCAAGATCACTTACTTTTATTCTGAATAAGGGAGTCAGATAGCCATTCTCTTCAGAAGGCTCAAGCTTTGAAGCATATCTTATGGGTGAATTATCTGATTTAAGACCAGGGTTGTATTGAGAAAGTATTGAATCAGGTCGCTGGACCTTTTTGGTCGTTCGGTCGAGGATAAGCCAGGATGATGTGCCGGATGCAACTAGCCTGCCATCGGGAAAATTCACCATGTAATTTCTCAGAGCAAACAGTTTATCAGTACCATTAGGCCATGTTTTTACTATAATAGTGTCTTCCCATAATGGCCATTCATTAATAACTGCATACATCCTTGAAAGCACCCAGAAGCGGTTATCTCTCATCAGATCATCCCTGCCGAAACCAAGTTTTACTGCATGGTCAGAGGCAATATCCTGCAAATAATTGAATAAAGAATATAGGTTGAGCCTGCCGTCAGGTCCGGTTTCATAGACATGCACCCTGTATTCTTTTTCAAACTGATGTAAATCCATCTTCGCGGTTATTTTTTAAAAACTCTTCAACCTCATTGCTATACATTGCCCATTTATTCATCTCTTCATTCAGCTGTTCCTTTAAATCCTGATACTTATTATAATCTATTTCATGAGCTTCTGAAGAATTTCCAGGTTCCATAAATGCTTTATCAACAGCCATAATTTCTGCTTCTATTTTCTCAATTACAATTTCCGATTCCTCAAGTCGCCTCCTTAACTTTCTCAGATTACGATCGAATTCCTTCTTATCAAGGTATTTTTGTTTATTTGAGGAAACATTTGATTGTACTTTGTCATTTTTAACTTTTTCCTTTCTCTCGATATCTTTCAGATTTTCAATCTTTTTCTTCCTGAGAAAATCATAAATGCCACCTATATTTTCCTTAATCCGGTTATGTTTGAATTCATATACCTTCCCGACTATTCCATCCAGAAAATCCCTGTCATGTGACACCACAATTAGCGTGCCATCGTATTTTATCAGGGCTTCTTTAAGAATATCCTTGGTACGCATATCGAGATGATTGGTTGGCTCATCGAGAACCAGAAGATTACTCGGTTCCAGTAAAAGTTTCACAAGGGCTAGCCTTGACCTTTCGCCCCCTGATAGTACTTTGACCTTTTTCTCAACATCATCCCCCCTGAAAAGAAATGCACCAAGCATATTGCGGATCTTTGTTCTGATGTCTCCTTTGGCCACATCATCAATTGTCTGAAGTACTGTTTTTTCTTCATCCAGCAGTTCATCCTGATTCTGAGCAAAATATCCTGTTTTAACGTTATGTCCCAGTGTGAGACTACCGGTGTATTCAAGCTCTCCGGTAATAATTTTTGAAAAGGTGGTTTTCCCTTCTCCATTCCTTCCAACGAATGCAACTTTTTCTCCCCTGGAAATTTTGATATCTATTTTGTTCAGGACATTTAATGATCCGTAATTTTTCGATAGTTCTTTTGCCTCAACAACAACAGAACCTGATCGGGGTGACGGAGGAAATCTGAGGTTAATTGCACTCTTGTCCTCTTCATCAACCTCCAGTCTTTCAACTTTATCGAGTTGTTTGATTTTAGATTGAACCTGAACAGCCTTGGTGGCTTTGGACCTGAAACGTTCGATAAATTTTTCAGTATCTTCAATTTTCTTTTGCTGGTTCCTGAATGCAGCAATCTGTTGTTCTCTCCTTTCCTCCCTGAGCACAAGATATTTAGACCATGATGCCTTGTAATCGTATATTTTTCCTAAGGAGATCTCAATTGTCCTTCTGGTAACATTATCAAGAAAAGCCCTGTCGTGAGAGACAAGTACTACTGCCCCCGGATAACCGGCAAGAAATGATTCAAGCCATTGAATAGACTCAATATCAAGGTGATTGGTTGGTTCATCAAGAAGAAAGAGCGAAGGTTTTTTCAGCAGGATCTTGGCAAGTTCAATGCGCATCCTCCATCCGCCGCTTAATTCCTTTGTAAATCTGTCAAAGTCTTTCCGTTCAAATCCTAGACCAAGAAGTGTTTGCTCTGCTTCAGCCAGGTAGTTTGTTCCTCCAAGCATCCTGTATCTCTCTTCAACAACGCTCAGGTAATCGCAAAGTTTCAGATAATCTGCCGATTCATAATCATCTCTTCTGGCAATTTCAGAACTGCAATGTTCAATCTCCTCAGAAAGTCCGATTAGTTCAGAAAAAGCTGTTATTGTCTCATTCATAACAGTTGTGGTATCATCCACCTTCATCTGTTGGGGGAGGTATCCGATTGTAACATCTTTGGACTTATCGATCTGGCCGGAGGAAGGACTCTGAAGACCTGCAATAATTTTAAGAAGAGTTGATTTTCCGGCACCATTTTTCCCTGCCAGACCAATCCGGTCCTGATCATTTATCAGAAAGGAGATATTTGTTAACAAGTCGAAACTGCCAAATGATACTGAAATATCCTGAACGGAAACCATAGAGTGAATTAAAATGTCTGCAAATATAGGAAAAGTTGTCTGTAGTCGGAAACCGGAAGTCAGAAGTCCTGCTACTGAGCATTGATTCCTTTTTTGCCAACTCTTGCATTCGGCTTCTTAATGAGCTTTTTATAACATTGTCAGTGTTGTGTTGCTTTTATTATTTTCCCAGGTCATGTAACCTGAGCTACAAACATAATTACCTGAATGCTATCGTATAAAGCATGGGATATTATTAAAGGCCAGATTCGTCGGTATTTGTAATAATATAAACCCATAACTAATCCTTGAATACCTACAGAAATTATCCCGAAAGCTCCCTGATATAAATGAGCAAATCCCCAAAAAAAGGCAACAAATATTACTGCAGTCAACTCCAAATATTTATTCTTTGATAACCTCCACAGACAATTTAGAAAAAACACTCTTCCTAATTCTTCAAATACTGCTACTCCGATCCAAACAACTGGCCCTAACCAGATTGCTAAAAGAAATGGATTATTCGCCAGGCCAATCATCAAGTTTATTACTTCTTGTGAAGTTGGCTTTCCTTGAGGTAATATCCGTGCAACAGTTGCCTGTTCAATATACATTAACAGGAAGTAAATGCCGGCCAGAATTAATCCAATAAGTATATCCCAATACCATTTTCCTTTTCCACAACTGAAGTTGTTAATCTTTTCTTTTAATAGGTATTTGTTTAAAGCTATGATTAACAATATGTTTGCACCACCAATAATTAATGGGTAGGCTAACATATCAAAAATCGTAAACACTTCGTCATGTGTCAGGCGATACCAAATCAATATAAAGTAGACTGGAATTACTCCGATACATATTGCTAGTATGTTTTTAATTTTTTGATTCATAACGGCAAGTAGTAATTAGATATTTTATAATAATGAAAAATATTGCTAATACTAAAATAGTTACGATGTTAGATATCCGAATGTTTTCTCACTCAAGTTACAATTTTAAAAATTAAGATACTAATTTAATTTAGAAATCTCCGTTTGAGGAATGCCACATAACTCTTTTATATGAATTGAATTCCGGAGAGGAATTAACTAAGGAACAGTTATCTTTGCGCAATCGGAGATTGTTTGTCTTATTTTATGAAAGGTCAGGAAAGTGGGAAGAAGAAAAGAACTCCCTTTATTGGAAAAAGTCAGGATAACTGACATTGGAGCTGAAGGAAATGCACTGGCAAGAGTAGATAATCTTGTAGTATTTGTGCCGATGCTGATCCCTGGTGATGTTGTTGATATTAAGGTTATTAAAAAAAGAAAGAGATATCTGGAAGGCAGAGTCCTTAAGTTTCATGAGTACTCCGCTGACCGGATTGAGCCACGTTGTATCCATTTCGGGGTGTGTGGTGGCTGTAAATGGCAGCATCTCCCGTATCATCTTCAACTTAAGTATAAGGAAAAACAGGTAAGCGATAACCTTATCCGTATCGGGAAGGTCGATTTAAATGAAATAAGCCCTGTCAAAGGATCATCTGAAATATTCCTTTACAGAAATAAACTCGAATACACATTTTCTGATAAGAGATGGCTCACAAAAGAAGAGGTGGAATCTGGTAATAAGTTTGAGAAAGAGAATGCTTTGGGATTTCATATTCCAGGGCTATTTGACAAAGTACTTGATATTACTGAGTGTCATCTTCAGCCTGAGCCTTCCAATGCGATAAAGAATGCAGTGAAGGAGTATTCTTTGAAAAGCAAACTTCAGTTTTTTGACCTGAGGGAACAGAGAGGTTTTCTGCGGAATCTTGTAATACGCAACTCACTTGATGGCAATTTTATGGTTATTGTGGTTTTTTTTCATGAAGATATTGAGAAAAGAGAAAGCCTGCTTGATTTTCTTGCATCAGAATTTCCACAGATTACTTCTCTCATGTATGTTATTAATTCTAAAAGAAATGATTCTCTGAATGATCAAAATCCTATTTTGTATAAGGGCGATGATCATATAGTTGATACAATGGATGGTTTAAGGTTCAGGATCGGTCCTAAATCATTTTATCAGACCAACGCAAGACAAGCTCTGGAACTTTACAGGATTGCCAAAGAATTTGCAGGACTGACGGGCAAGGAAATTGTATATGACCTGTATACCGGAACAGGGACTATCGCAAATTTCATTGCAGGCTCAGCAGGAAAAGTAATTGGAATTGAATATGTCGAGGAAGCCGTAAAAGATGCAAAAATAAACTCTGAAATAAATAATATCATTAATACTTTCTTCGTTGCAGGAGATATGAAAGATGTTCTTTCCGAGAAATTTTTAGAATTGCATGGTAAACCTGATGTCATTATTACTGATCCGCCACGTGCAGGAATGGCTGAGGAAGTTATATTGACCATATTGAAAGCTGCACCTGATAAAATTGTTTACGTGAGCTGTAACCCGTCTACGCAGGCTCGTGATATTTTAATTTTATCGGAAGATTATGTTGTTGCACGTGTTCAGCCTGTTGATATGTTCCCTCATACTCATCACGTTGAGAATGTTGTTCTTCTGGTAAGGAAACATGATTAAAAGGTTCTTTCGAAAGTTGAATAGTATCAGAATTAATGTATATTTTTATTGTCGGTTTGGGGAGGTTCATGTATGGATGTTAAGAAACAGGAAGAATCTGATTTTCTATCTGTGATCTATGATCAGGAATTGACCGATCATTTATCAAGCCTTCGTTATGCAGGTATGATACAGCATGCGTTAATGCCTGATCCTGCTGTGCTTAAGGGATATCTGAAAGACTTTTTTGTACTCTTTCTTCCAAAGGATATTGTGAGCGGGGATTTTTATTATGCTTTTTGTAACAGGCAAAAAATGTGCATTGCAGCCGGAGATTGTACCGGGCACGGAGTTCCCGGCGCACTGATGAGTATATTAGGAATAAGTTTCCTGAATGAGATAATGCAGACTGGTGTGAATTTGAAAGCCAACAGGATACTTAATCTGATGCGAGAGAAAGTTATGAAAGCACTTCATCAGACTGGCGGCGGTGAAGAGACAAAAGACAGTATTGATATAGGATTGTGTATAGTTGATTGTTTAACCGGTAAATTGCAGTATTCAGGTGCCAACAGGCCTCTTATTATGATAAGGGACGGTGAATTAACTGAATTCAAACCTGATAAGATGACTTTAGGAATTGCCCCTATAAAGGAAGCTTCATTCACAAATAATTGTATTGAAACGAAACCTGGCGATTCATTTTATCTGTTTTCAGATGGTTTCTCCGATCAGTTTGGAGAAATTACCGACAAGAAATTTAAGTATAAGCATCTCAAACGGATAATACACTCAATAGAAGAGCTTCCAATGTCTCAACAGAAACAACATCTTGAAAGTGTTTTTAATGAGTGGAAAGGAAGAGCCCAGCAGATTGATGATGTTCTTGTTTTTGGTTTTCAATTTTAATTGGTTTTATCATGATGAAGCTTACAGCTTTCAGAATCAGAAACTTCCGGTCTATAGTTGATACAGGATGGCAAAATCTTTCTCCTGATAATATAACATGCCTTATCGGTCAGAATGAATCAGGAAAAACATCAGTCCTTGAAGGACTGAAAGTTTTTTATTCGGGAGTTATCTCTGAAGATGTTTTACGGAGTGATCTTTCATTACCCGAGGTGAGCTGCCGGTTCTCAGTCCCTAAGGGTTGGTTGATTAACGTTACAGATAATCCTGGTACTGAATTGAGAGAGTTACTGGCAGGACTTACTCATCTTGAACTATCAAGAAAGTGGATAGCAGACCTCTCTTCAGTTATCACTGTTAGCGGGGAGATAAATAAATACCTCGATTCACTTGAAGATGCCTGGAGGCTTTACCTCGAAGATGTCACTGTAAAGCTGAATGATGAAATGAAACACATTTATGACCTGATGAAAACTCAATCTTCAATAAATGAAGAGGAGCTGGAAATCAGATCAAAACTATCCGGTAGTGAACCTAAAAGAGGTTTTATGTTTTTCTGGAGAAAGCCTGATCCGGCTTTGTCACAGAATCCTCAATACTCCGGACTTAAGAGTAAATTAAGTGAATTAAAGGCTAAAAAAGAAGCGGTTACGTCAGGCCTGGCCGGAAAACAGCTGGTTAAAAAAGCAGGTGACAAATGGATAAAACTTCAGGAAAAATTCTCTGAATTTGATAATCATCTGAGTGAAATTTCAATTAAGCTTGAGGAGAGACATCAGAAAATGACACTTCTTATGCAGCCTGTTGATAAAGCAGCCGATATTGAGTGGAAAGGGATCCTTAATGATTACAGGGAAACAATAAACAACAGGGACCATGTAAAGGCTGAGCTCGATAAACATATCGCTTTTTCGGGATATATAATTGAAGGGAGCAGTGAGGAAGAGGCAGAAAACAAAGTAAGTGAGACTATTCATTCATATAAATCGCAATACAACAGTGATATTCTGGGGAGGAAGTATTTTGAGTACTGTCCTGTATTTGAGTTATTTGAAGATTTCAGCAGTTTATTGCCAAACAGAATAGATATGGAAGATATCATTACGCGTAATGAGCAGGTTGAAGGTTACAAGGCTGCACGTAATTTTCTTTCTATCGCACAACTCGACTATTCCTTTTTCCAGCAACCCTCAAGCAGGATTCTGAAACAGAAAATTGAGAATGTTAATACTTCTCTCACTCATAATTTTCATGATTTCTGGCAACAGTCTATTGGAAGAAATAATAAAATTCATATCCAGTTTGAATTAAATCATTATAGTGCTGCATATGGTGACAAAGCAGGTAAACCATATCTTGAATTTTGGATAAAAGATGAAGGTGAGCGACTTTATCCAAAACAGAGGAGCAGAGGTGTCAGATGGTTCTTATCATTTTATATGGAATTAAAAGCTTCTGCCAGTATTAGTGAAAAGCAGATGGTACTGCTTGTTGATGAACCAGGTGTAAGCCTTCATGCCAGAGCCCAGGAAGATGTTCTGAAGGTGTTTGAAGATATAAAAGATAAGATACTGGTAATTTATACCACTCACTCACCTCATCTTGTTGAAATTAACAAACTTCACAGGGTACTCGCAGTTCAGCGCGATGATCTTGACAGTCTGAGAAGTACAACCAGGATTCTTGATCCTTTACGCTTATCAGGCGCTTCCCCTGATACACTTACACCCCTGCAAAGTATCCTTGGTAATCCGATGTCCGAAGATGCATTCTCCACCAGGAGAATAAACCTGATTGTTAATGATACAGGTTCGTATTATTTGTTGAATGCAATTATTCTTTTAATGGGATTTAAAGGTAAAATATGTGTTATCCCTTCAACCAGTGTCTCTTCTATTCCATTATTATGCAATATTCTTATGGGTTGGGGTATGGAATTTTCAGTATTACTGTTTGAAAACGACGATGAGATAGAAATTGAGGAACTCCTGAATAATACTGTCTTTAATACGGATATCCACGGCAGAGAACTTATTATCAGGATGCCGGACACATTTTTAAATTCTGAGGATATCTTATCAACACTTGATTTTAAGAAATATATTCTCGATAGCAGGGAGGGGATAACAATTCCTAATTCCGTATATATCAGGGATAAAGAACTTCCGCGAAATTTTGTTCTGAGCAGATTTCTTACCCATGTTAAAGAAGGAAAAATAAAAGTGACAGATTTTGATGAGGAGACTCTCGATAATTTTAAACTGATTACAGATCTCCTGGAGGGTTTAAAATAAAATTTTGATTTATTTTGCACTTTATACTTGTTTTCCTACTTTTGTCGCGCCCTGTAATGGAGATATACTATATTGGATTATAAGGGTGACCTTTCCAAGGTAAAGCTGCGGAGAGCGAAGGCGGATTGATTGAATGATTTTATTGGAGAGATGGGTGAGTGGCTTAAACCATCCGCCGTCTGGCGGATAAACTGCCGCTATTATATAGTTCTTAATTTTATTGGAGAGATGGGTGAGTGGCTTAAACCAGCAGTTTGCTAAACTGCCGTATGGGAAACTGTACCGGGGGTTCGAATCCCCCTCTCTCCGCAATGTCTTGACAAACCCCGCATCAGCGGGGTTGTTTATTTTTACGAGGGCCCGAAGAAAGCTTGCTTTCTGAAGGATCCGAGTGAAAATAAACATAACCCGAAAGGGATTGTTAAGACTTTGCAGGCACTTCCCCTTGGGATCACGACCGACCGCAGGGAGGTCGTAATCCCCCTCTCTCCTCCTTCACTCGCCAAAGCCATACTTCTATACATCCTCATGTTGAAAATTTTGTCCAGTATTTCATTAAAAAAATTGAGATAATCTGGTTCCAGGTTCAACAATTTTTATTATATTTAGATACGATAATAATTCCTCTGGAGTGAATTGTTATTAAATAAAAATCTTCAGAATTCTGTTTAAGATAAGTTAATATTTAAAATTTTCATTTTACCAATCCAGTATGTTAATATAACACAGATACTTATAAGTCTTGTGTTATCTACATTTGCGATTCTGTCAGACAATTAAAATCAAAGTTATATTAATATGAAATCAATATTTACGATTGTAATATTGGCTTTTTCAATCCAGCTGATATCGGCTCCATTCAATGGAAAGATAATGAAATTTGAACAGCCCGATGGATCTTCAGTAGATGTGAAACTTTATGGCGATGAATATTATATGCGGGCAGAAGGACTTGACAATTATACTCTGATTCGTGATAAAATAACACATTGGATATGCTATGCAGTTCTTTCCGGTGATGGTTCAGAATTAGTTTCTACAGGGAATAGATATCATGGCATCGCGGGTGTTAATTCCTCTTTGAAAAGTAATCTGAACATTCCGGAGCATATTGATATTTCAGAGAAGTCAAGAGTAAATAAGATCACTCAAAAAAAAGGTTTTCTAAATGGGAAATATACTGATGTGACAAATAGGAAATCGACCCCTGATGTGATATCGGGAAACATAAAAGGATTATGTGTTGTAGTCGATTTTTCCGATGAACCTGGCACTATACCCATATCTGAATTCTCAAATTTTTGCAACAACCTGAATTACACCAATTATGGTAACAATGGCTCCCTTCGTAAATTTTATTCAGATATCTCAGGTGGACTGCTTGATTACCAGAACGTAGTATTTGGGTATTACCGTGCACCTCTGACTTTTGAAGAGTATGATCAGATGCCCCAATCCGAGGGAGCTCCTCAAATATTGAATTGGGTTTTAAATAAGATCAATTCTGAGGGTTTTGATTTTTCCACTTTATCAACTAATCCTGATGGCAGTATAATGGCAATAAATCTGATGTATACAGGGGTCCCCCAGGTTTGGGCCGATGGGTTGTGGTGGCATCAGGGTTATTATCCTGATTTTTATGCTGATGGAGTCCATTCAGGGACATATAATTGTTCTCCGGCTTATTCTCCTTTACGATTGTCCACTGTTGCACATGAAAATGGTCATATGATAGGGAAATGGCCTGATACTTACAAATATACCACAGATAACGGTCTCGATGGAATTGGGACTTTCGACCTGATGTGCTATTATGGTGACGACCATAATCCAGTCCCTCCTAATCCGCTTTTCAGAAGCGATGCCGGTTGGGGAAATGTTGTAGATGTTACTAAATATAATGGTCCTATAACCGATGTTGCTAATTCTTTAACATGTTATAAATATCAGATAAATAACAGTGATGAGTTCTTCCTTATCGAAAGCCGGAGAAAATCCGGACGCAGTTCCTTTATAGCAGATGAGGGATTAACAATATGGCATGTTGATCGTTTGGGGGACAATCAAACCACACATCATGAGATATATTTAGTACATGCCAACAATAATATTGCCGATCATACACAAGCTTGTTTTCATTCCGGTTTTAACAATGAATATAGTCTGTCTACTACTCCGGGTTCTGATTTTTATAATGGTGATCCAAGCGGATTAAGGATCAGGAATATAAGTGCAGTATCTGATGCAATGACTTATAATATTGGTGTCGCTGCAGCTGCTCCGTCATTACAGCTTTCATATTACAGTATTTCAGGAGACAATAATGGAAATGGTTTCCTTGAGCCGGGTGAATCCGGAAATATCAATGTTTTAGCAGGAAATGCAGGTACGATAATTTCAGGTAATTCTACTATAGTTTGTTCTGCCCTGGGAAGCACAGCCGGTTATATATCCATAAATACACCTTCTGTCAATAAAGGAGTAATTAATGTTTCACAAACTGTCACTTCAACACATAATGTCTCAATTCATTCCGACACACCTGTTGGTACAATGATTGAATTAAGGTTTTCAATTTCCGATGGAACTTATACAACCTATTTAACCAAAAAATTTGTAGTTGGCAGGCAGATATTTATGGATAATCAGCAAATAGCAACGTGCTCCTCAATGTTTTATGACAGGGGAGGCCCCTTTTCCAATTATGCAAACATGACAGACTACATCACTACAATTTCATCCCCTACTTTAAACCAGCCGATAAAAGTAGAATTTCTCAACTTTGAACTTGAAGATGCTCAGGATTGTATTTATGATTATCTGAAAATTTATGATGGAGGTTCTACATCCTCGCCACTTTTAGGGACCTATTGCGGAAAGAATTCTCCGGGAATAATAATTTCAACAGACCCTGGCGGGAAACTTACCTTTCAGTTTCATTCCGATACTGGTTCGAGATATGCCGGATGGAATGCATTGGTCACTTGTAACGGGACCATCTTAAGTAGTGAAAAGAATTTGTTGGGAATGGTTAGAATATATCCCAACCCTTCAAAAGGGATTATAAATATTAAAATGGATACAGAAATAAATGCAGAAGTTTCTGTTACAGATATTTCAGGGAAAACAGTAGCACATTGCGTTTCATCTTTCAATTGTAATCAGATGGAAATTGATCTTTCTGATAACCCTGATGGTATCTATTTTGTGCATCTCAAGACAAATCGCGAAATAATTACAGAAAAGGTAATTATATCTAAATAGAAAATTTGTTTTATTTACATAAAATATATCTTTAGGTCTGAGTAAATCTCTTAAAACAATCCGGGCACGATTACTGAAATAAGAATGAGGCCTGCAATTCCGACAAATATTGCTACGATTGTCATTGGAATCAGATTTCGTTTTATAAGCACACCTTCAACCCCTACCAATCCCACAGTAGCACATGCCGCTATAACATTATGTACGCAAATCATATTGCCTAATGCACCACCGATATTTTGCAGACTTACTACAATAAGGTGAGAAATATTTAGGTTGTCGGCAATTGAATACTGGAAAAGGGAGAAAAGCATATTTGAAACAGTGTTCGATCCTGCCATAAAGGCACCCAGAGCTCCAACAAACGAATCTACCAGGGGCCATGCCCCACTGAAAATGTGTACGATTGATTTAGCCATTGAAATTGGCATACTGGAATAATGACCCGGATTTATTCCGGTTTGCATCATAATCCTTACCATTGGGACGGCGAATATCAGGGCAATGAACGGACCTCTGATTCTTTTTAAAGCTTCGCCCCAGGCAATACCAACCTGTTTTCTCGATATATTAAAAAGAGGGATACAAAACAGGGCTATAAATAGGAAGGGCATTATTCCGGGAATGTTTAGCGGATCAATATCAGTGACCACATTTGTTCCAAAAAGTTCCGGAGATACATATTTTACTGATTGGATCCAGCTAGATACCGGGAGAAAACGCACACGGGTGATTATCAGCAAAAGTCCTATAAGTATATAAGGAATCCACGCTTTAATAATTGATACTTTGCTATTAAAAGTATTTTCTGCTATAATAATTGATCCGGACCAGTTTTTTTCCCACCGGTTTCGTTCCGGGAAATCCCATTTCTTTTGAGGTACAAGAAAACCAGCTTTAGTAGCAGGTATTAAGATAGCCAGGCCTGTCAGTGAGCCAATTATGCTTGGGAATTCCGGACCAAGCAATAAAGCAACAATAAGATAAGGAACAATGAAACAGAGTCCGGCAAAAATAGCATAGGGCCATAGCTCAAGGCCTTCTTTGATGCTTTTCTTTTCTCCAAAAAACCTGGTGAGCATAACTACCATAATCAGGGGCATAAAAATTCCGGGGATTGCATGCTGAATTGCAGTCCATTCACCTATCTTATTGATGAATTGATTGTAGTCCATACCATTTTCTGCAAGAGTTTTAATAATTTCAGGAGTATCAAGAGATGTCCATATTCCAATAAGGGTTGGCGTCCCTACGGCACCAAATGAAACAGGTGTGCTGTTGGCAATAAGGGCTACCATTACCGCGGCTAATGCAGGAAATCCTAACGCAAGCAATAAGGGAGCTACAAGGGCAGCAGGAGTTCCAAACCCTGCTGATCCCTCAATAAAGGCTCCGAAAAGCCAGGCAACAATTATTGTTTGGACCCGTCTGTCAGATGATATGGAGGCAAATCCCCGGTTAATTGCACCCAGTGCCCCACATTCTCTGAGCGTGAATAATAAGGTCAGAGCTCCAAAAACTATTATTATTATCTTTAATGCAATCACAACTCCATTAAGGCTCGATGCCAATATCCAGTTAAAAGGAGTTTTCCATACCAGGACAACCAGAGCCAGCGTAACAGCGAATGCAATAGGCATTGCTTTAGTTGCTGACCATCGCAATCCTACCATAAGAATAAAAATTGTTGCAATTGGAATTGCTGCAAGTATTGCAAGTAATCCTTCTGTCATATAACCAGGTTTTATATTATTGATTTTTAAAAATCTGACAAGGATAAAAATAACTATTTATTTAATTAAGAGACTCTCTTTTTAATTGATTTTCCCCGGCTCTTAATGTTGTTTCAATAGAAGAAATTACCTATTTTTAATCTACCCTGCAGATGGGTAAAATGTATTTATCAGATTGATTGAAAAACAGTAATTTTTATGATTGGTATATTCTTCGTTAATTGATTATTATCTTTTAATTAATTTGAAAAATGAAGGAATCAGATTGTTTAACATTTGTTAGCCGGAGCAGAACAGTAATTCTATAATATTAAAGCTTTTAATTATGAATAAGATAATTATTTCAGCCGGCATTGGTTTGATAGTAGTTTTAATTTCACTGATAGTTCTTTTATATAATCCTGAAGATGAGCAAACTCAAGAAGCTTCAAATGTAATCGCAAGAATATTACCCGGTTATGCTGACAGGTTTATATTAAAAAGAATTGAAAAAGAAGGAGATAAAGATGTTTTCGAGATTGAAGCACGAAACAAAAAAATAATTATAAGAGGTTCATCAGGTGTTGCTATTTGCAGAGGGTTTAATTATTACTTAAATAATTTTTGTAAATCTGTATATAACTGGAGATGTGGTCAAAATCTGAATATTTCCGGTGAGTTGCCTGGAAATTTTGAAAAAGTCAGGAGAGTGACTCCTTATGTATACAGATATATGTTTAACTATTGCACATTTTCCTATTCAATGGCTTTTTGGGATTGGGACCAGTGGGAGAAAATGATCGATTGGATGGCTCTGAACGGGATTAATATGCCACTTGCTCCAATGGGTCAGGAGATCATATGGCAGCGTGTTTATAAAAAGTTTGGTTTGTCGGAAGAAGATTTAAAAGATTTTTTTGTAGGTCCGGCATACAATGCTTTCGGCAGGATGGGATGCATTGATGGGTATGGAGGACCATTGCCACAATCGTGGATTGAAAATGAAAACCTGCTCCAGAAGAAAATACTTAAAAGAGAACGGCAGCTTGGTATGATTCCTGTTCTTCAGGGATTTACGGGCCATGTCCCTCCTGCTTTTGCAAAGAAGAAGCCTGATCTGAAATTTACCAACCTGAACTGGATTGATTTTCCTTCCACTTATCTTCTCGACTGGGAAGAACCTCTCTTTTCCAAAATTGGTAAAGATTTTATTTCTGAGTTGACAAAAGAATATGGAACCGATCATTTTTATGCGATTGATCAATTCATTGAAATGAAACCTGTTAATGGTGACACTTTATATTTAAAAAATATGAGTGCAAAAATATTTTCCACCATTGAACAGGCAGATCCATTTGGAAAATGGGTTATACAGACCTGGCCATTTAAGGATCTTGAATTCTGGAATCATGACAGGACCAAAGCTTATTTTGACGGCGTACCTGACGAACGCATGCTTGCTTTAGAGTTATGGGGAGAATCGTGGACGGGGACAGGTTGGTATAAACATTCCGGATGGTATGGCAAACCCTGGGTATGGTGTATAATTCAAAATTTTGGTGACCAGGTTAGCATGTATGGCGGATTAACTCAAATTACAGAGAACTTTAGAAAGGTTTTATCAGATTCTGAAAAAGGAAATTTGTCAGGTATGGGCCTCATGATGGAGGGTCTTGATTATAATCCAGTTGTTTATGCTCTTATCTCTGATATGATGTGGGCAATTGATGTTCCTGATTTGAAAAAGTGGGAAAGGGAATACCTGGAATCACGTTATGGTGTTCTCAATGAGGATATAACCAACGCCTGGGAATACCTGTTTAATTATTATTATAATAAGAGCGGTCTTTTTGAAAGAAATTACATTACTGACAGACCACACCTGGTTGATAATGACATCTGGCCATCCGAATTGTCGGTTTTAGGTGCAAAATCACTTATTGGAGTCGCAAATGAATTACAAAACGTTGATGCATACCAGTTTGATATTGTTAACCTGTACAGGCAGGTTTTTGGTCAATATGCTGGTCATTTATTATTTGAAATAACAGAAGGGTATAAGGAAAAAAATATTAAGAAATTTGATGAATCCGTCAAGACATTTTTTAGTCTATCCTCGAAACTAGAACTATTAATGGCATCAAGAAAGGAATTTTTGTTTGGTAAATGGATTGAAGATAGCAAAGAACGTTCAACTAATGTTAGCGAAGAGCGTTTATACGAATGGAATGCAAGAGCAATAATAACAACATGGGGAGGAAGAAATTTATATGGTTATGCTCTTAAAGATTGGGCAGGTATGTACAGCAGTTATTATCTGCCACGATGGAAGCAATTCTTTGCATCTCTCCGGTCTGATATATCAGGAGAAGAGATCTTTAATTATGAAAGGTTTGTTAAAAATATAATGGTGTGGGAAGATGACTGGCTCAACCTCAGGGAAGAAAATATACCTTCAATTCCATCCGGAAATTCAGTTATGTTGGCAGGGGACCTATGGGACCAATATGGTGGAAATTTACTAAATCATCACTAATGCTGATTGTTTAAGCATAGCAAATTGTTTTGTGTATTTTAAGAATACAATTTACTTGTTTTTCGTTGATTATTACTAGACTACAACTATCCTGAAAGATTTCTATTTAAGGTTTTTTTCTGCTATGATGGCTTGTCATTCTAGAAAAATTTCAAATGAAACTAAGATAAATTAATTTTTATGTTGCTATGTTCCATAAATTTAATATCTTCGCACCGTAATTTTTAAACTGAAACTATTAATTTTAATAGATCGGAAGTTGTTAAATAAACAAAGTACTAAAAAGGTTAGAAAAATGAAGAACAAAGTTTTAATGGGATTAGCAGCTATAGCAATGGTTGCAGTCCTTTCTAGTTGTGGTAAGAAACCACAGGTTGAAATTGATGCAACTAATGCAGCTATTGAAGCTGCAAAAACTGCTGAAGCTGCAGTTTATGTACCTGCTGAATTTGCAGCTGTACAGGATTCAATGAGTGCTATTATGGCTGACGTGGCAGCTCAGGAATCAAAATTATTTAAGAAATTTGGCCCTGCTAAAATCAAACTTGAGCAGACATTAGCTGCTGCAAATCAGGTTGCTGCAAATGCTGCTGTTAAAAAAGAAGAAGTTAAGAAAGAGGTTGGAACTGTAATGACAGAGATCAAAGCTGTAATTGAAGAGAACACCGCCCTTATGAAGAAAGCTCCAAGAGGAAAAGAAGGTGCTGCTGTTCTTGAAGCAATGAAAACTGATATGGCCACAATCGACGCTTCAGTTGTTGAAGCACAGGGTTTGTTCGATAAAGGTGCATACATGGATGCTCTCAATAAAGTTAAAGCTGCTAAAGAAAAAGCTACCGGTATTAATACCGAGCTTAAAGATGCAATTGCTAAAGTAAAAGGTAAGAAGTAAAATTAAGTACTTACTTAATATTATAAAACCCCCGGGATTTTCCCGGGGGTTTTTTTAAAAGAAGTAACAGGTTTCATGAGAAAAGTTTGGAGAGACGTGCTTGTTTTCACTGCTGTCGCAGTGGCTATTCCCTTAATTATTATATTATTGATCCGTTTTACTCCTCTTCCCCCTGTTGGGGAAATGGAATATGCCAGAGAAATATTTTCAATGGCAGGGAAAAGCAGAGCTGATACTTATTCAAAAAAACTTTATACTGAAGCCAAGATCTACTACGATTCAGCAATGGCAAACTGGAATAAGGAAAACGAAAAATTCGTATATTTCAGAAACTTCGATAAGGTTGCCATGTTTGCAGATCTTTCGGCAAAGAAGGCAAGCCTGGCTTCCGAAAATTCAATTAGCAGTACGACCAATCTGATAATAAAACTGAAACAGAAAATTGATACATTAAATAATCTTATTATTGATATTGATGATCTTTTCACAACATATCCTCTAACTCCTGAAGTAAGAACCCGTATATCAAAGGGGAAAATGTTACTTAAAGAGGCTGAAATTGCTTATAAAAAAGGGCAATATCTCCAATCCAACAGAAAGTTAACAGATTCCGAATATCTGTTGACTGCATCATATGAAAATTCATTATCAAACCTGAAAGAGTATTTCAAATCATACCCGTTATGGAAAAATTGGATTGACAGGACGATAAATGAATCGAAAAAAAATCGTGATTATTCAATAATTATTGATAAATTTTCACGAAAATGCATTATTTACCTTAATGGCATTAAAAAATTTGAATTTGAAGCCGAACTCGGCAAAAACTGGGTTGGTGATAAACGGGTAAGGGGAGACAATGCTACCCCTGAGGGAATGTATAAAATCACGAAAAAATTTGAAAGAAGTAAGACCAAATACTATAAAGCTTTGTTACTCGACTATCCAAATGCTGAAGACATGATGAAATTCAAATCAGAGATTGCCCGTGGCACTCTGCCGGCTTCTGCAAAAATCGGTGGGTTAATTGAGATACATGGAAACGGGGGCAAAGGAATTGACTGGACCGAAGGATGTGTTGCCCTTACAGACAAAGAGATTGATACTGTATTTAAAATTTCAAGTGTGGGCACTCCTGTAACAATTGTTGGTTCGATGGTCGATCTTCAATATGTTCTGACCAAATAATTTGTCTGATATGGAAACTAATATGAACATAAAAGATGAGTCACAACCTGTAATTAAAAAAGATACAGGTGCATCAGATATTAACAATAGTGATAGTAATACTAATACTACTGGCTCATTATGGCAGAAAATCCGTTCAAACAATAGAATATTCAGAACCTTGCGGTTTCTTTTCTTCTTCATTGTTTCAATATTAGTGACTCTCTTCCTTGTTATATTTATCTTATACTTTGTCCCTGTTTTACAGGAAGTTGCATCAGGTCATAAAGCCAGGATAACTAACAGTCAGGAATTAAAGCAGGATGCTGCTTATAAGAAACAGTTAGGTCTGATGTCAAAAGATATTCAACGTTTGTCGAGGAAATATAATGCCTATACATCAGGACAGTCATATATTGTTATCAATACCACCGATAACAGGTTCTTCCTTTATACAAATAAAAAACTCATAAGAGAAGGATTCTGCAGTACAGGAAGCCTGACAATGCTTAAAACAGAAAGTGGTAATAAGGTTTGGGTTTTCAAAACGCCAAAAGGGAAACACTGGATACAGGGAAAAATCACGAATCCTTCATGGAGAAGACCCGACTGGTCATTTGTTGAAGAGGGACTGCCTATCCCTTCAAAGGATGATCCCATCAGATATGAATCCGGAGTACTGGGAGATTATGCCATGAGTATCGGTGACGGATACCTGATACATGGTACAATTTATAAGCGTTTTCTTGGAATGCCGGTTACTCACGGTTGCGTACGCCTGAATGATGAGGATCTTAAAGCAATTTATAATACTCTGAGTATTGGATCTAAAGTTTACATCTTCTGATCTGAAAGATAAATAACATGGAAACTGAAATAATCAATAATAAATCCGGCCGAAAAGTAATCTTCATTATTCTTGTCATTGTATTATCTGTCTTTATGATTTATTATACAATAATGTTAATGTTGAGCCCTGGCAAAAAACTTTTATCAATCGAGAAGGAGTTTGGAGTAAATGTTACTGAAAAAGGAGTAATAAATGAAAACCTGTTTACAGACTCAGTATATCTTAAACTATTGAAGGAGAAGGCGTTTCTTCAATCAAGAATAGCGATGGCAGAAACAGATTCCATTTACCTTGCAATAAATATGACAGACAGCACAGCTAATATTGAGATTAGCGGAGTTGTTGTTCANAAAGCAAAGATGAGCAANGTTCANACAAGCAAGATGTTTATGAAGGGAAATGAAAATGTAATCCTGTCACTACTTGCCTCTCCTTTTACAATAGCTAACGATTATGGCACTATCAGAAAAGAACCTGTTATGATAAAAATGGCTCCCAAAGATACTTCTGAATACAAACCTGATATTATGCCTGACACGTCAATTACCGAACCTGTCAATTATATTCTGGAAATGACTAACGGAACGAGAATTTATGTTTATGAGGAGGAGAATGATCAATTTAAAGACAGGGTCAATCAATTCAGCTTCGATATTAAGGACCGGCTTCAGACAACCTGGAACTCTCTTAAGAGTGTATTTATTTTCAAAGTACCTGAATATCATCTATATATAAAGATGAAACTCCCCAGGGCTGATGCAAAAATAATATACAGAGCTCTTCCTAAGAACGGGCAGATAGCAATATTCAGATAATGATTTAATCAGGATCTGAATCCTCTTTATCAGATTTTGTTGGTAACTTTACCATAATAATAATCTAATTATGGAAATCATGAAAAGATCTGATATCATGTTAATAACAGTAGTCTTGTTCCTGATTTTTTCCCTGTTTTCTTTGAATCCTTCACTTTATGGTCAGGATACAACATCCCAGACTCCAGCACTTCCTGATAACGTGAGTAAAATAGTTGCTACTTCCTGTATGCCTTGCCATAGCAGTACGGGAGGGTTATTGTCAAGAACAAAATTGAATTTTACAAATTGGACTCAGTATTCGCCCGAAAAACAAAAAAGTAAAGCTGAAAAGATCTATACGGAGCTTAAAAAGGGTAATATGCCTCCTAAATCAGCAAGAGAAACCAGGCCCGAGATCATCCCTTCCAGTGAACAGATTAGTATTATCAAAAAGTGGTCTGAATCTTTTGATACTGAACACAACTAATATTTACTTGATAAGTTTCGTTCAAACAGTATCTCATTTAAAAAACTTTCTTCTATAAATATTCGGATAGTAAACCGCAACCTTTTTGCTTTTCCATGTAGCTAAATATCAAAAAAAAATGTAGGTTTGATGAAGACTTTTTTATCTAATCAATACTTACATGGGAAGATTTTCAGGTGTCATTGGAATCATAATAATTCTTGGTCTTGCATTTTTATGGTCGAACAACAGGAAAAAAATTAATTATCGTCTTGTAATCACTGGTCTGGGTTTGCAGATCGCTCTTGCCATATTCATTCTTAAGGTCCCCATTGGTCAGGACATTTTCTTTTGGCTTGGGAAAGCAATAAATAAACTTCTCGACTTTTCCAAAGCCGGTGGTCTCTTCGTCTTTGGAGATCTTACAAAGGTTACGCAGATACTTCCTGAAGGCATAGTTAAAAGCGGTGTTTTTTTATTCATCCTTCTTCCTACAATAATCTTTGTTTGCGTTCTTGTTTCAATGGCATATCATGTTGGATTGATGCAAAGAGTTATAGCAGTAATTGCCCGTTTTGTTCATTGGGCTATGAGAGTAAGCGGCAGTGAGGCTTTATCTAATGTTGCCAGTGCTTTTGTCGGGCAGGTTGAAGCTCAGATAATGATACGTCCATATCTTTCAGGGATGACAATGTCGGAGCTACTGGCTTCCATGACAGGGAGCATGGCTTGTATTGCCGGCGGAGTAATGGCTGTTTATATTTCTATGGGTGTTCCTGCTTCATATCTTCTTGCTGCAAGTCTAATGGCCGCACCCGGAGCTTTAGTTATCGCTAAAATAGTTTACCCGGAAACTGAAGAGTCAGAAACAAAGGGCATAATAAAACTTGAGGTAAAGAAAGAACACTCAAATATTATGGATGCTATTTCACATGGTGCAAGTGATGGGATGAAGATTTCTATAAATGTAATAGCTATGCTGATAGGGGTTATCGCTCTCATCGCTCTTGTTGATGCCCTGCTTGGTTATTTTGGTCATTTTTTATCATGGACTGGTTTGTCGCTCAATGCACTTGGTTTAGATGTTGATAATTTACGACTTAAAGATGTTGTGGGAGCATTTTTCAGCCTCTTTGCAATAGTAATGGGAGTACCTCCTTCTGAATCGCTTAATGTAGGATCATTGATGGGTACAAAAATGGTAATAAACGAATTTGTAGCCTATTCTGATCTTTCACCAATGATACAACAGGGTTTATTAAGTGCAAAATCAGTTGTTATTGCAAGTTTTGCTCTCTGTGGATTCGCTAATTTCAGTTCAATAGCAATTCAGCTTGGAGGTATAGGTGTTTTAGTTCCTAACAGAAAAGCCGACCTTGCCAGACTTGGATTTAAAGCTATGGTTTGCGGTACTATGGCTTCTTATATTTCAGCTTCCCTTGCAGGGATACTATTATAGCATTTATAAGGGTACAGTACAGGATGGGTTTCTGCTGAGAAGGGCAGGGGATGAGTTAATAGAAACAAACATGGTTAGGACATTTGTAAAAAAATCCCCTACGCTAACTGGCTTACGGGAGTAATTTGAAGTTGCGGAGAGAGGGGGATTACGACCTCCCTGCGGTCGGTCGTGATCCCAAGGAGGAGTACCTGCAAAGTCTTAACAATCCCTTTCGGGTTATGTTTATTTTCACTCGGATCCTTCAGAAAGCAAGCTTTCTTCGGGCCCTCGTAAAA
>JGI20214J51088_10000384_pt1 | contig 31194 bp, 20 predicted proteins | sample WetSurMetagenome_FD_51088 | JGI IMG/M metagenome (IMG submission 51088) | reverse complement strand
ATTCGGATTTGTTGGATCAATCTTCACTGTTCCTATTGCATAGGATTTATTAGCATCAAAGACAGGAGAGAAAGTTATTCCGCTGTTTGTTGTTTTCCACAACGAGCCGTGTCCGGAAGCCACAAAATACTCGCTATAGTTAAAGGGATTGACGGCAATGTCAACTACTCTTCCTCCGGTAACAGCGGGACCGATACTTCTGAAAGATAGTCCCGCAAGAGAAATATTTTTTAGAGAATCAGTTTCTGGATTTTTCTGTGCAGTAGTATTGAATGATAAAAGAAGCACAAAGATTAAACCAAGTGTGATATTTATTTTTTTCATTTGATGACCTGAAATTATGTTGCGATAGTTATTATTAATTAATAGTAATATAGAATGAAATATATTTTTTAATATACTTTATAAACTAAATTTAATTTGACTGAAAATTATTTCAGCAGGAGCATCTTTTTCGATTCTAAAAATGGGCCCGCTTTCAACTGATAGAAATAAACTCCACTTGTAAAAGATGATGAGTTAAAATCTACTTCATAAAATCCCGATTCTCTCTGTTCATTAACAAGAGTTGTTACTTCATTACCAAGTACGTCGTAAACCTTCAAACTTACGTTTTGCATCTTACGTTTTTCGTCTCGCGGAATAGTGTATCTTATCTTTGTTGTTGGATTAAAAGGGTTTGGATAATTCTGTTCAAGAGAAAATTCTATCGGCAAATTAAAATCAACTTCTACAATGCTTGAATATTCATATGAACCATCAAAATCCATTTGCTTTAGCCTGTAATAAGATTTTCCAGCATAAGGACTCTGATCTGAAAATAAATAATTATGAACTTCTGTTGAAGTTCCACTACCACTTAGAAATCCAATCTTTATCCAGTTAAACTGTTCTAAAGCCCCTTCCTTTAGGGAAGGGGTTGGGGATGGGTTTCTTTGTATTTCAAATCCAGAATTATTCAACTCAGTTGCAGTAACCCAATTAAGAACGACATCTCCATCAATAACACTTGCAGCAAACGAAGTTAGCTCAACAGGAATTTGAGCTGAGAAAGGAACGAACTTTACTAAACCATGTGTTCCATCATCAACTTTATGAAAAACATGCTGCTCAATGGAAATCGAGTCATAAATTCTCCAATCGTTGTTATGTGCAAAGACATCATTTGTACAATTGTTATAAACATCAAAAGTATCCGCACCCTGTACGTTACCATAAATAATATTCATTCCATCGTCAGTGGTATCAACATTTTCAAGATTGCCTAAATTAGGACTTGGTCCGGCTTGCACTGTTGTTCCATTCTGAATTGTAACCCCCCACCAATTACCATAGATCTCGTTCTGTGTAATTATAGGTTGATTAGTCGGACTTCCATTAACATTTATCCCGCTGCCTGAAACAAGTGCATTAGGATTAATTTTATTGTTATAAATTAAATTGTTCTTTACAAGAGCATTAATAATTCCATTTGAAGAACTTAAGAGTGTGATGCCAAATGCATTATTATAAATTTCATTCCCATCAATTACAGTATTAGAAAAAGCTGCTGAACCGCTAACCCAGAGACTAATTCCGCCGGTTGGAATGCTGGTTCCGCCGTAAATAATATTATTGCGAATTATTGGTGAGTTATCTCCTTGCAATCCAATGCTTATTTGATTTTTTGCAGATGTACCCTGGGTATTATTTTTTATGAGTGTATTTCCTTCTATTAAGGGAGAAGAACCGAGAGTCATTGTAATTCCATATTCATAGCTTCTTTCAATTATATTGTTCAATATTTTTGAATTTGAACTGCTTAACTGCACACCTCTTCCGCATTTAAAAAGATAGGAATTACTAATTGTTGGACTTGCACTAATACATCTCATTCCATAATCAGCATAAAATATTTTTGCATAACTAATGATTGATGCTGTATCGTTAGGAGAAGCATTGAAAGAAAATCCATAATAAAATCCAGTTGAATCTTGTGTCGTTGATGTAAAAATTATTGAATCTGTCTGCGTTCCAATTGCTTTGAATATTCCATTTACCTCAAATTGTCCAAAGGCTGACGTAAAAGCAACAATGGATCCTGCTAGAACATTAACTTGATCATTTGCAGATACAGTAATTTTATTATTTACAGTATAGTTTGGAAATGCTCCTGTTACAACTCCACCTGAGTTTGTAACGAGATCATCGAGATTCCAGTTCACTCCGGTATTTGGAGTTGTGTATTGAGCAAATATTCGCATTGATAATAATATCATTACAAGTAAATATTTTTTCATATTATCCTTTAAATATTAAATTCTTTTATTATACAAAACTTGTAACATAAAATACGTAATAACTAAATATTTTATAAATTTGTACAGTAAAGAAAATTCCTTGCAAACAGGAGAATAAATGGAAACTCATATAAAACAAGTTATCAAAAGAACCGGAGCTATAGTTCCATTTAACCAGGAACGCATAGCAAACGCAATTTACCGTGCTGCAGTTGCCGTTGGCGGAAGAGACAAAGAAACAGCACAAAAATTATCCGAGCAGGTTGTTGAATTACTGAATCAAAAATTTCCCGCAGGTACTACTCCGCATATTGAGGATGTTCAGGATATTGTTGAAATAGTTTTGATAGAAAACGGACATGCTAAAGTTGCAAAGGAATATATTATTTACCGCGAAGAAGCTTCGAATAGAAGAGAAGCCGAGAGCAGATATGCTTCAAAGGTTAATGAAAACGTGCCGTGGCAAAAAATCTGGCGTAATTTAGATTGGGCGGTCTCTCACAATCTTCACACGGTTGACCATTTGAATGAACGCGTTGCGAAGGGAGACTTTCCTCATATAGTTCACGAATCTGAAGCACTTTATGAAGATGATGTAAATGCGGCGGCAAATTTAATTATTGAAAGATTGGATTCACTTAGAATGGTTATGATTAGCGGACCATCTTCATCCGGTAAAACTACGACAACTATAAAGCTTGAACAGAAACTGATTAAAAAAGGATTTAAGTTTAAAGCACTTAATGTTGATCATTACTTTTTTGATTTGGAGTTTCATCCAAAAGATGAATTTGGTGATTACGATTTTGAAACTCCGCAAGCTTTGGATTTAGAATTGATTAATGAGCATCTGGTAAGATTAAGCAATGGTGAAGAAGTAATGATTCCCTTTTATGATTTTAAAACAGGAACACGCAAGCTTAATGTTACTCCAATGAAACTTGCAAAAGATGAACTTCTTCTTATAGATAGCTTGCACGGATTGTATCCCGCATTTAGCAAAGACATTTCAGTCGATGTAAAATTCAAACTTTATCTTGAGCCTCTTCTTCAAATGAAAGATCGAAATGGCAGATACATTCGCTGGACTGATTTAAGATTAATAAGAAGGATGTTACGTGATTCAGTTTTTCGCGCTTACAATCCACAGCAAACTTTAGAGCACTGGCATTATGTGCGCGGCAGTGAATTAAGAAATATAATCCCTTTTTCCAACACTGCAGATTTTGTAATAAGCAGCGGTATGCCTTACGAAGTTCCAATCTATACAAACCGAATGCTTAAACTGTTTGAAGAATGGAAAGAAAAATACAAGGGAGATCCGTTAAAGGTTGATGCTCTTGAACGTTCAACACGGGTTTACAATGTTCTAAAAACCGTTACCCCGGTTGATGATGAATCTTCTGTTCCTGGGGATAGTGTATTACGTGAATTTATAGGAGGAAGTACACATCAGTATCATTAAATATGTTTATCATAGTAGACTTTTGGCCAATTACTAAATTCTAAATAAGACATCTATAGATATTAATTGTTTGATTTTATTTCATTTTCGAATCTCATTCAGTGGAATAATAATTGATGTTTGAAAACAGTTGTGTTTAAACTATTTCAATATAATATTCAAATAAGTTAAAATATGAAAAGATTAAATCATTTTTTGCCCTTTGTCTTAATTTTGCTAATACTCAGTTTTAGCTTTACAGGCATTACTTCTGCGCAAAGAAAATCGTACGAGAAAAAATCTAAAAGGAATTATTATAACAACTTCGAAAAAAGTTCTTCTTCAAAAAGTTCTGCCACAAAAATTGAGTACGGGAATAATAATCGTGAAAAAGATTATTCTGACAAATATGAAAGAAACACTAGGGAGGGTTCTGATAATTACACACGAAAAGAAAAAAACTACCGTAATTACGAAAACAAATATTCAGAGAATTATTTCCACATAGACAAATCCGGTAATACTCTTTGGGATGGAAAACATTGGGAAGAGTCTGACTTTCCTTTGAACATTTATGTAAAAGAATCTTCTTCACGCTATTACAAATCGACCTATAAAGACTATGTAAAATATGCAATGGATGTTTGGAGAAAAGCTGATGATAGAATTCAATACAAGTTTGTTAAATCTCTTGATGATGCAGATATAGCAATTATTTTTGTCGAAAATCTTGGTGATGAATACGAAGAAAATTATCTCGGCTTAACCAATTATGATACAAATAGAAATAATCAAATTGAGTTTTCAAAAATTGAAATCAGCTTAATTAAAAACGGCGACGAGAAAATTTCTGCCGGAGAAATTAAAGCTACTATCATACACGAATTTGGACATGCTTTCGGACTCGGGCATAGTGAAAGTGAAAAAGATTTGATGTATCCATACATTTCACCTGAACACACTTCTGAGATGACTTATGATGAGCTATCTAAAGGTGATAAGCTTGCAGTTAAAGATGTTATTGATTTAAGTTTTGATAAGGACAACTATGTGTGGAAATAACAGGCAGGTTTAGATTCATTACTCACGTCATAGATTCAAATAAATATTTAAAATATTTTTTCTAATCCTCAACATTTTATTATACTATTATTTAAGTTAACGCCATAATTGTTTAGTGTTCCTAAAAATCATCTTAGGAGAAACAATGGCTCGCTTACTTATACTCGGCGCTGGAATAGCAGGACAAACTGCCGCACTTCAAGCAAAAAACAAACTTGGCAGCAAACACGAAGTTGTTGTGGTTTCACCAAACAGTAAATGGAATTGGATTCCATCAAACATCTGGGTTGGGGTTGGAAAAATGCAACCTGAGCAAGTTACATTTCCACTTGCACCTGTTTATAAAAAAACAGGAATAATATTTCATCAGGCAAAAGCTTTAAGCATACATCCTGAAGGTGATTCAAACTCTTCCAATCCTTACGTTACAATTGAATATACACTTCCTGAAAAATCAGGACAACAAGAAAAAATAACTTACGATTATCTTATCAATGCAACCGGACCAAAACTAAAATTTGAGGCTACTAAAGGATTGGGTCCACATCTGAACAGTTATTCTGTTTGTACTTTCGATCATGCTGCCCAAACATCCAAAGCATTGGACGAACTTACAGAGCAAATGAAAAAAGGCGAGAAGAAAACTCTTGTTATTGGAACCGGACATGGAAACTGTACTTGCCAGGGTGCAGCATTTGAATACATTTTTAATGTTGAATATGAATTAAGAAGAAGAAATGTTAGAGATAAAGCAAATATAATTTGGATTTCAAACGAACAAGAGCTTGGTGATTTTGGAATTGGCGGAATGCATATAAAACGTGGCGGTTATGTAACACACTCACGAGTTTTTACCGAATCACTTTATACTGAAAGGGGAATTAATTGGATTACACGCGCACACGTAAAAGAAGTTGAGAGTAATAAAATATCTTACGAAAATCTGAGCGGTGAAGAGAAAATAGTCGATTTTGACTTTGCAATGTTGCTTCCTCCATTTTCCGGTGTTGGGATGAAAGCTTTTAATAAAGCTGGTGATGATATAACTAACGAAATGTTTGCTGCAAATGGATTTATGATTGTTGATGCAGATTACTCAAAAAAATCTTATGATGATTGGAGTCCTGCTGATTGGCCATCAACTTATCAAAGTCCAAAGTATAAAAATATTTTTGCAGTAGGAATTGCATTCGCTCCACCACACGCAATTTCAAAACCTATGATTAGTCCAAATGGCACACCGATTTTTCCAACTCCACCAAGAACAGGAATGCCTTCCGGAGTTATGGCGAGACAAACAGCTCATAACATTGCAGATATGATGACTGGAAAAGCAACAATCCCAACGAGAAAAGCATCCCTTGCAAATATGGGTGCGGCTTGTATTGCTTCTGCTGGCGCAGGATTTTTTAATGGTACAGCTGTTTCAATGACAATGTTTCCGATTATTCCTGATTTTAAAAAGTATCCGGATACTGGCAGAGAATTAAAATATACTTCGGGTGAAATTGGTTTAGCAGGACATTGGATAAAACACTTTTTGCATTATGCTTTTATCTATAAAACTAAAGCAAATCCATTTTGGAAAGTTGTACCTGAATAAAAATAATACCGTCACACTTCGACTTCGCTCAGTGTGACATTTAAAATTATTGGAGTTTATATGAACGAAAGAAAACCATTCGAACAAACATATTATCCGCCAGTGCCAACGGGATTTACTAAAAGAATGAGAACCAATTTAATATGGCAGTTCTTTAGATTCATTGTTATAAACATTAAAATGTTACGAATGGTTAGGAAGCACTAGGAAATTACTCCTGCGCTGGCATTCCATATCCTGTCCATTCTTCTTTTGAGGGACCATAAACACCTGGAACTTTAAGTCCATTTAATCGCATAACAATTGTCAGTTGTGCACGATGATGAATCTGATGAGACATTATAACTCCAAGTGTTGTTCCTCGCTTCCACATTTCGCCATACATATCATCTTCAACAAATAAAGATTCATCGTTCCAATTTGATTTTATTGCAGCAAGTACATTTTCTGAAGCTTCTTTATATGCATCAACTATTTCTTTTGCAGTATTTGGAATCGGCGATTTATCTTCTGCCGCATTAAACGTTAATCCTGTTCGATGACCCATTTCACCAATAGCTGTTGTAATATGCCATGCAAGTCTTCCTGCTGTTCTTACATTTTCATTAACTTTCTTTGTTAATGATTCATCTGTAAGATTATTAAATATTTTTAACGTGGATTCGGATTCGTAAGTCCAATCTTTTAAGAAGTCTTCTAGTTTGTGGTACATAATAATTCCTATTAATTAAGATTATTTAATATTTCTTTTAGCTTTCCAATATTTTCCAACCAATCCTTTTGCTTGACTCTTTCCTTTTCTACAACTTCAGGGGCAGCGTTTGAAACAAACTTTTCGTTAGATAATTTTTTATCAATTCCTGCAAGCGAACCTTCAAGTCGAGTTATTTCTTTTTGGATTTTCTGTCTTTCAATTTCAAGATCAATCAAGCCTTCAAGCGGAATAAATATTTCAATCCCTTTTAAAACTGCAGAAGCACTTGCTTTTGGTTTTTGAATGTTAGCATCAACTATCAAGTCTTCAACTTTTGCAAGTTTTTTTATGTATTCAATCTGATAATCATTAACAGTAGATGATTTAATCATTGCATTTACTTTTTTAGAAGGAGCAATGTTCATTTCACCACGAATATTCCTGATCGCAGTAATTATATCTTTAACAAAATCCATTTCTTCATCGGCGGAATCTTTAATCATCTTTTCATCAGCAACCGGATAATCTGATGTTGAGATGCTCTCTCCTTCTTTTCGATAGCCCATCAATTGCCAAAGCTCTTCTGTTATAAATGGCATAAACGGATGAAGCATTTTAAGTGCATCTTCAAAGATTGCGATAGCACGACTAAGAACTGCAGTTTTAACTTCAGCATTATCTGCATAAAGCCTGTTCTTAATCATCTCAACATACCAGTCGCAGTAGTCATTCCAGATAAAACTATAAATAAGTTTAATAGCATTGTTAACTTCAAACTCATCCATTGCCTTGTTCAGTTGAAGCAGAGTTTTATTTAAGCGGGAGATTATCCATTCATCCGCAAAATCTATGTGTGCATTTTTTAAATCTTTGTTAAGAGAAATATTTTCGGCGTTCATCAATAAAAATCTTCCGGCATTCCAGATTTTATTTGCAAAGTTTCTGCCAAGCTCACATTTATCGGTGCTGAAAAGAACATCCTGCCCAAGCGGTGCAAGATAGATTACTGTAAATCTCAAAGCATCGGCACCATAATCTTTAATTACATCAAGTGGATCGGGAGAATTACCGAGCGACTTGCTCATCTTTCTTCCCTGTACATCACGAATGATACTTGTAAAGTAAACATCACTGAAAGGAATATTTTTTTGAAAATGCATTCCAGCCATAATCATTCTTGCAACCCAAAAGAAAATTATATCCGGTCCTGTAACAAGTGTGTTTGTTGGATAATAATATTTTCTTTCTTCTTCAGTTTTAAATATTGCATGCGCCCACAACCAGCTTGATGCCCAGGTATCTAAAACGTCTTCATCCTGTTTCCAGTCTTCTATATTCGCTGGAGGATTAACATCACAAAAAATTTCTTTTGTTGTGTTGTGATACCAAACAGGAATTCTATGTCCCCACCAAAGCTGGCGCGAAATACACCAATCGCGAATACCTTCCATCCAATGGAAATAAGTTTTTTCCCAATGTTTTGGATAAAATCTTACTCTTCCCTCTTTCACAACTTCAACCGCCGACTTTGCAAGTTCATCCATCTTCATAAACCATTGCTCGCTTAAGTATGGTTCGATAGGAACGTTACCGCGTTCTGAATAACCGACTTTGTTTTGATAATCTTCAATCATGTGCAGCAGCTCAAGCTCATCTAACCTGGCAACAACTTTTTTTCTGGCTTCATAACGATCAAGTCCCCGTAACTCTTTTGGAACATTGTTATTTGTTGTTGCATTATCATTAAAGATGTTTATCATCTCAAGCTTATGCCGCTGTCCCATATCATAATCATTAACATCGTGTGCAGGAGTAACTTTAACTGCGCCCGTACCAAATTCCATATCAACATAATCATCAGCAAAGATTGGAATCTCTCTTTCGGCAATCGGCAGTAAAATCTTTTTACCGATGAGATGTTTGTATCGTTTATCGTTTGGATTAACTGCAACACCTGTATCGCCAAGCATTGTTTCAGGTCGTGTTGTAGCAACAACTACAAACTCTTCAGAATGCATTACGGGATATTTAAAGTACCAGAGTTTTCCGTTAACAGTTTTAAAGATTACTTCTTCATCAGAGATTGCAGATTTATTTGCAGGATCCCAGTTAACCATTCTGTAACCGCGATAAATTTTTCCTTCTTTGTAAAGCTCAACAAATGCTTTTATAACTTCGTGATAATATTCATCATCCATTGTAAAACGTTCTCGCCGCCAATCGCAGCTTACGCCAAGTTTTTTTAACTGCTGAATAATTATTCCGCCGTATTCTTTTTTCCATTCCTGGCAATGCTCTAAAAATGCTTCGCGACCAATTTGGTATTTATCGATCTGTTTATCTGCTAAGAACTTTGTTACTTTTGTTTCTGTTGCAATCGAAGCGTGGTCTGTTCCGGGAACCCAGCAAGCATTGTAACCTTGCATACGTTTTGTGCGGATAAAAATATCCTGAAGTGAATTATTCAAAACGTGTCCCATCGTTAACATTCCGGTTATGTTTGGCGGCGGGATAGCAATTGTGTAAGGTTTTTTTGTTTCGTCTATATCGGAATTAAAAATACCGTGATCATTCCAGTACTTATACCATTTATCCTCAACCTGAGCGGGATCATAAGCTTTTGGGATATCGGAAAAACTTTTTGCGGACATCTATATCTCTGTTAATGAAATTTGAGGTGTAAATATAAGGATTTTTAGGATGTTGGATGTGAACAGTTATAAGTACTCAAATTATTTAATCTACAAATATAAAAAAGGCGACTCTTTCGAATCGCCTCGAATAATAATAAAACAATCGTCCTTCGACTCTACCTATCAGCAGACAGGTTCGCTTAAGACGACGATAGGAATTATTTAATCATCATCATCTTTTTAACTTCTACAAATGATCCGGCTTTAATTCTATAAAAATATGTACCGCTTGCAAGTGATTGACCGGAATTGCTTTTTCCATTCCAGTTTATTGTATATTCGCCAGCATCCTGTGATTGATTAACAAGTGTATTTACAACTTCACCAAGAGCATTAAAGATCTCTACTTTTACAAACTGGTTTTCCGGCAACTGGTATTTAATTGTTGTCGTTGGATTAAACGGATTAGGATAGTTCTGCATCAATGCATAAGTAACAGGCAGATTAGTATCTGTTTCTTCATCCACACCAACCGGCTGATCTGTTGTGTATGCGCTTATCATCAGGTTGCCCCAGGTAAAATTTTGCCATCCGGAAGCAGATAAATAAAACATTCCACGACCTGAGTTTGCTGAACTATTATCAACCCCAATTCCTGGTTCACCGGGAGTTGCTGGAAGATAATTTATTACTGCCCAAAAATCACCTTCTGTAAATTTTGGAGGTTCATCACCGGGAAGCGTTAATATAATTGGCGCAACATTTCCTGCAACACCGGAAGAAACTCTATAAGGTCCTGCAACAACTTTACCAGGAAAACCCAGGCTGTCTGCTTGTACGGTAAAATTAAAAGCTCCATTTCCATTAACAAGTGTTTGCAATCTTACCACTCTTGCAGGATACTTTGTCGGAGTGAATCTAAGACCAAATTTATTATTATCAAAAGTAAAGTCAACAACGTAAAAAGCTTCCCAACTGTCATCATCATATTTAATTTGAGTTAGAACAGGATCCCAGCAGGCAAATTGACCGTATGCTTGCGAACGTGGACCCATTAAAGTGTCGGTTCCATCTATTACAAACGCTTCAATTGAATACTCATACCATGCACTGCATAGAACATCAGGATCTAAATATTGTTCGGTAGCTCCATCAAGGGTTGTAAGATACATTCCGTTCTTATAAAGATTTTTAAATGGCGCAGTAATTAATGGTTCATTATTTAATCCCAACGTTGGATTATTAAAAGTAACAATAAGATTGTTATCCTGTTTGTTTACAGCAATGTTGGAAGGTATTTGTGGCGGCGCATTTAGTGAAACATTGACATTAACATCTCCAAAATACTGCGGATTAAAAACGCTGTTCATAGTTTGCGGCCACCATCCGTCAAACAAGGCAGCACCCGAAAGACGTGCAATCATAAATCCGCCAAGTCCAACTTTTTTATCAGGTCCATAAACCTGCAGCTGGTATCCTTCAATAAATCCCATCGGTATAGCAACTTCTCCCTGCACATAACCGGCACCATCTGAAAACTCAACTAAAACATCAAAAAGGGTATCGACGGTTCCAACTCCGCCACCTGTAAATATTTTTCTAAATCTTACATCGGATCCCCAGGAATGCCAGTAAGCCCAAAAATTTCCTTCCTGAAGTATTGGCAGAGCACCGTTCGGTTCGAAAGTATTATTATTGTTATCATCAAAATACAAACCAAAACCTTCGTCATTATCAAGAACGGTGTTAAGAAAATCTTCACCGGCAACGTAGAGCAAATCACTATCATCATCGTATTTAAAGTAAAGATAAACGGAGCCCTGTGGTTTTGGTGTACCGCCTGAATATCCGAAGACATCGGAAACATCTAATTTAAATGCATCATCCCACTCGCCTGGTTGAATAACTCCATCAACAGTAGGAATTGTTCCTGCCGGCACTACAATATCAAATGTTAATAAGGAATCACTAACTTTCCCAAGCACCTCGTTAGAGTAAATGCTTTGCCCAAGATCATTAAAGATATTTACCACATAATAATAATTTCTTAATGGAAAGACTGATGAATCGTTATAGCTTGTTTCTGTTGATGGAGTGGCTGCTATTTTAATGTATGGACCACCTGCAACAAGACTCCTGTAAACAGCGATGCTGTCTGCTAATCTTGTTAAGTTAAAATTTTGCAGGATGCTATTTGAGGAATTGTTTGAGCCAATAACAGATTTTGCACCTAATAAATTTTCGTCGGGATAAAAATCACCAATTGCTTTAGCCGTTTCTATCATCTTCTGCATATTAACTGCAAGAGATGATGCAGACCAGCTAAGAACAATTGCTCCGGGCAAAGTAGTACTCGCGGTTAAAACCGGCGGCTGAGTGGTGAAAAGATCGAGAGCAAAATCCACCCCGGAAGTTGTATCACCTAAGGCTACAATAATATTTGTAGAATTACCAAATTGGTATCCGGGTTTTTCTGCTGTAATAGTATAAGTCCCAGCGGGAATATTTTTAATGATATAATTTCCAGAAGAATCTGAAACAGCGGTACGCTCAGTGCCAACAGCTTTTAAGATAACCCCACGATTATCTGAAGCACCGGTTAATGAAACATATCCGCTAACACTGCCGCCGCCAAGATCAACCTGAACAAGATATGCTAATCCTCCATTGCCAAATTCACGAGCGTGAACAGCTTTACCGCCGGCAAAAACTCTTGTTCCATCATGACTGATATCAACAGTAAAGAAGGCGCCGGGGGTAATAACATTAAAAGCTAAACTGCCGGTTTGGACATCAAAAATAAAAAGATCAGGTCTTGTGTGTCCCAAATCTCCCCATGTAACTGCCGCACAAACTTTCCCATCATCTGAAAGTGCAATATCATCAACAAGATCTCCAGCGCCTGTATAAACCCATTTAGGTGTTCCGTCTCCAAAAGTATCAAATGCAATTATTGAACCATCATATCCTGTAGAATAAAAAAGTAATGTCCCTGCAACAATTGTATTTCCATCAGCAGAGATATCAACCGACGAAGCCCAGTTAGTAAATGCGCCAACAGGAACACGATATTGCCAAAGCAAATCATATTCCACGGTTACTGAATCAAAAATTCTTGTCTGAACGAACCCGCTGTTATCTGCAGTTACAATCACGCTTCCATCGCCGCTGATTACAGCCGGTGCTTCTGTGTTATCAACAAACCGATCCCAAATTACAAAACCATCAATAGGGTTTAATACGTATATATGATTTCTACCATTTATTACAACCTTATTGCCGGATGCCGAGAAATTAACTCCTGCCCAGTTCCCGATTTCATTTTTGGGAACTTCAAGAGTCCAATCAACGACCGGTGCAGCACCTGAGAGATCAAGTGCGAATGCAACTGCAATAGTTCCGTTCCCAATTGGTTCGGCTAAAAAAACAATCTGTGATCCGTCTCTTGAGACACTTATTTGAGTTGCATAAAGTGTGTCGGGCATAGTCATTTGGTATTTAACCGCTCCGGTAAGATTATCCAGCAGATAAAAATCAGTTCCCTGCGTTGCGGCAATGATGGAGCCGTCATCAGAAACATCAACATTCGCGTCATATGGCACTGTGGGATATTCCCACATTGGAATATTGTTTACATCCGTATAACGGGAAACACGCATTGTATTCAATCCCCAACCGGTTAAAGGAACTGTTCCGTCAGAATTTAATTCCGTTACATTTGCAATTGCAAGACCATCCTGAAATGACCATAACACACTCCCATCAAGAACGAATCTATCTTTGTTATGACTATTAATTGTGGTTTTATTCGCTTCTATGGTTTGATTTGATGAATTGCTTTTTTGTGGAATAGTTTCAAATGAAGATTTGTTTCCATTTGTTATTTTTTTTGTGCCTACAAAATTATTATCCTGACCAGTGACTGTTATGAAAGAGAAAATAAAATAGATCAGAACAAATAATTTAACAGAAGCGATTTGTAAACTTGTTTTCATAAACACCTCTACAAGAAAAAATTTTAAATCGTGTTAATTAAAGAAACTAAAATCACTTTGCTCTAAGCATACGTTGTGTAATTGAAAATTAGTCTAATAAGGATTAAAAGACAAGATGGGAAGTAAATTGCAACTTGCGGAAAAAAAATAAATCGGTTTTTGAGAAATTAAAAAAGCTGTTTAAAGAACAGAAAAGAAATTATTGCGGCTGCAATTAAAAGTATATAATATCTTATTTCCTTGGATGATTTTTTCAATTGTTATCTCTTAAAATATGGGCTGTCTAAAAGTTACTTAACTATTTCTGCTTGTCTCCAGAGGCTTAACAAATCTTTCAATAGTCTTTTAAACAGCCCGAGGTTCAATTAATTATTTCATCAAAGTAATTTTTCTTGTTGATACAAAAGAGCCTGATTCCATTCTTACAAAATAAATTCCGCTTGTAAGATTTGATGCATTAAACACTATCTCGTGAGAGCCAGCATCAAACAACTCATTAACAATATTTGTGACCTCTTCACCAAGAGCGTTGTAAACTGTTAGCTTAACTATTGATGCTTCAGGAATTGTAAATCTAATTTTAGTTGATGGATTAAACGGATTTGGATAGTTCTGATCAAGTGAATACTGTTCAGGAACAGTTGTAGCTACTTCAACTATATTGGAGTATTCAAATTCCCCATTAAAATCTATTTGTTTTAATCTGTATGAATATGATCCTGAGCTAATGGAATTATCAATAAATGAATAACTTCGATTTTCTGTTGTGGTTCCTGATCCTGCAACAAATCCAATCTTTGCCCAATCCGTATTTCTTGATCTTCTCTCGATTTCAAAACCAGAATTATTGGTTTCAGTAGCGGTACTCCAATCCAATACAACTGCATCTGTATTTGTCTTAGCTGTAAAAGAAGTAAGTTCAACCGGAACAACAGTAGTAATCCTGATAATAAATCCGGCTCCTCCAAATGGGAAGGCATTATTTGCCATTTCACCGGCAAAAACTTTTCCATCAGCTGAAATACACCTGTTATAAATAAAGTACCAATCATCTATTCCTGTAACGCCAAGCGAGTCGATCAGATATGATTGCAGTAAAGTAGAATACTGCCATTGTGCAAGTTTTATAGAAGCTTTGTAAGTAAAAAATCCCTCATCAATATGCCCAACTACAGTACCATTGTTGGATACATCTGAAGACCAGCCATTCCAATATCCTAAAGCAGGATTTGTAATGCCTTGCATCCCATTTGCTTGTGTATACTGAAATGCAGAGGCTGAAGAGCTTCCAACAAGAATATTTCCATCCGGACTAATTCCGTTACATTCACCACCAGTCCAGGTTGAATCTAATGTTCCCATAAAATGCGGAGTTAAATCCCAGTAATATGGTTCCCGATCCGGTGAACCGCTTGCATTTGCGCTCCACCCAACAATCTTTGAACCATCATTTGAAAGATCATCAGCACGACCACTTTGACCATTGATTTGACCTAGTAATCCGATTCCTGTATCTGGAATGACCCAATAACATGGTTCAACTCTATAATTTGGATGCCAAACCATTCCGGTCATCATAGTTCCTTGTGCATTTATTGAATAAGCATGAGTGTATGACATTTCATCAAGAGGATCAATTCCGGTTATGCCGCTTACTTTATGCCATTGATTATTTTTATAATATGCAGCGACCCATGTTGGATTTCCGTTTGTTAAGGTATTCGGGTCAAGAAATCTTCCCGCAATAACTGTATCGTTAGAAACTCCAAAAGCTTCACTTGTTCCCAACAGAATTTTTCCGGTTCCTTCTGTCCAGTAAAATGCCTGACCGGCATTTACATCATATCCGCAAACAATATCACCATTATCCGAAATACCGTTTATACTTCCATCGATTTGAATTGTTTGAACAGTTGTTTGGGCAAAAACTCCAATCGCCAGAAGAAAAACCGTAGCCATAATTTTTTTCATCACACTTCTCCTTTTTAGGTTAAAAATATGGATGCAAACTTAAATTCAAATGAAGCTTGGGTTGTTAGTCTTATTGAGCAAATACTTGGGATTATTGTGCAGTGGCTGATTTAAGATCAAAACAGCGGTTTAATAATTCTTTTTAAGATACTCTGACGGTGAACTTCCGAATTTTTCCTTAAAACTATTTGTAAAACTTGAAACGTCTGCAAATCCAACTCTGTATGCAATTTCAGTTATATTGCCTGCATTTTTATCTAAAAGTTTGGATGCATAGTCAAGTTTTGTTGCACGAATTAGTTTGCCTGCTGATTGATTGATTAGGGCATTCAATTTTCTATTAAGCTGTGAGACGCTCATTGCCATTTCATCAGCTAATTTTTGTACGCTGAATTGATTGTCTTCAAGATGATCTTTTATGAGCATAAAAACTTTTTCCAAAAATACTTTGTCAATAGGATTGGCTTTAACATCTTCGGATTTGATAACAGATATTTCTTTATACTTTTCTCGTAAGAGTTGTCTTATGCTGATAAGATTTCCAACACGAATTTCAAGTTCACGCGGACTGAATGGTTTTGCTAGAAATTCATCTGCCCCGATTTGCAAGCCATCAAGCTTAGTTTCATCACCAGCTTTGGCGGTTAATATAACAATTGGAATATGACTTGTTCTCTGATCATTTTTCAATCTGCTGCACAATTCAAATCCATCAACCTTCGGCATCATTACATCGGTAATAATTAAATCAGGAATTTTTTCAATTGCTTTGTCAATTCCTTCTTCACCATTTACAGCTTCTTCAATTCTATAATTCTGTTCAAGATTTTCTTTTATATAGTTACGTACATCGAAATTATCTTCAACTATAAGAATCAAAGATTTATCCTCATCACTTTTAATTTTTTCTGAACTGATACTTTCTTCAATTTCGGGTAATCTAATTTCCTTTTCTTCAAAAGGAAGATAAATTGAAAAAGTTGTTCCGGTGTTTTGTTTACTGGTAACATTTATAGAGCCGCCGTGTAATTCAACAATTTCCTTTACGATTGCAAGTCCAAGTCCTGTCCCTTCATATTGTTTTGTGGATGTACCGTCCACTTGATAAAATCTATCAAATATATTCACAAGTTTTTCTTCGGCAATTCCTATTCCAGTATCGCTGATTGTAATTACAGCATTAGCAGTAAACTCTGATTTTTCCTCATCAAGTATTATATTAATTTTTCCATTGGGAGGAGTAAACTTAAATGCATTTGAAAGGAGATTATCAATTACTTCTTCAATTTTTTCTTTATCTACACTTAATAAAAGCGATTTGACCTTTGAATTGAATTTGAGAGAAATTTTATTTCCTTCCGCTAAAGAATCAAATGAAGCGACTCGATTTTTTAACAATGCTACAATGTCTGTCGATTCAAATTCCAATTTCATTTTTCCTGATTCAAGCTTGGATAAATCTAGAACCTGGTTTATTAAACGGTTAAGCCGGTTAGAATTATTAAATGCTATATTAATTTTTTTCTTTACAGTTTCATCCTTCACCATTCCAAGAACATTTTCTAATTGTCCTTTTATCAATGTAAGCGGAGTCCGGAACTCATGAGAAATATTAGCAAAAAAGTCGGATTTGAGTTGATCGAGCTCAAGTAATTTTTTTGCCTGATTCTCTAATGTTTCCTTCTGTTCATTAATCTTTGCTGTTCTTTCATTAACAAGTTTTTCCAGAATAATATTTCTTTTTTCAAGATACCTGACTCTAAATTGTATAACATAGTAAATCATAGAAAGAACAATTATAAATCCAAACAGATTTGCCCACCACGTTTTGTACCACGGTGGAAGTACTCTAAAGTTATATGAGACTTCCTGGCTCAAATCGCCAAGAGCATTGCGCGTGCGGACTTTAAAAACAAAGTCTCCTGACGGCAGATTAGTATACTCTTTCTTTGTCTCACGACCCCAGGTACTCCAATCATCACTAAACCCTTCAAGCAAGTACTGGTAATCATTACCAGACTCTTTAATAAAGCTCGGGGATGAGTACTCAAATGCAACAGAATTTTGTGAGTAATAAATTTCTGTTGCGCTAATATTTTCTTGGGATGTTACTGAATAGCCATTAAAAAGGATATTTCCATCCCCGGTATAAACTTTTCTTATCAATGGAGTTAAACTTTTTAATGCTTTATAACCCTGCTCTGAATCCAAATTATAATTCACTAAAATGTTGCCAGCCCCGGTCCAGAGTTTTCTACCTCTGCTTTCATCCAGGAAAAATTTCAACAATGTAAAATCCACTGTAAAATCTTCCCCTATCATTTCTAAAAATGAATGTACTTTTAATATGCTGGAATTTCCGTTTGGGACAATTTCTAAAACACGGGTTTTTCCATCTGAATTTATGACACACAGCAATGTTTTATCATCCGAATTGTACAAATGAACTATGTTTTCAGTTGTGTCTCTAACAGTATTTGCCAACAGATCTGATGATATGAATTTGTTAGAAGCTTTATCATATGTTAAAACATTTTTGTGAGCATAGAAGTAAACCTGATTTTGATATCTTAGTAATTTTACCTTGTATTTTATTGATGATTCATTAAAAATTTTTTCTCTCTTGTAGTTTTTCAGATCAGTTTTATTAGCAGGTATTTTTAATTTTATGATTTTTCCCGAAATATCATTTAACCATAAGTTGCCTTGCTCATCTTCCTGGATATCAGCAATTCCATCTTGAAAATTGGAAACAGTGCCAAGGTTACTAAAGGAGTTTTTTTCATTTTTTAATACAGCTAAACCATTATGAAGTCCTAAGTAAATGATTGTTGAATCCGATATCGATTTATAAAGACAATATGCGTATCTAAGATTAACATCAATTATCCTCGCTGAATTGTTTTTTATTTCTACCACGCCGTCATTGGTGGCAGCAAGAAGATTATTATTAATCGGTAACAAATCCCAGGATTGCACTGAAACTCCGCGCACGGGAATAAAAACTTTTCCTGATTTATTATCTGTCAAATTTTGGGAATAGTAAATTCCCGAACTTGTGGCAATATAAATTCGCCCATCAAATTTATTTATTGAATGGATTGACCCTTCAAAACCAGACTTTTCATTTAATATCTGTGAAGGTGAAGGGTAAAATATTTTTGATATTCCGTTATCAAGCGCTGCCCAAAGGTTTCCTTCTCTATCGGGAAATAAATCCCAGATAGTTTCGTTATTAATTCCTGTGCCTTTATTAAAGATTCTTTTCAGTTTTCCATTCTCATCAATTACAACAATTCCACCAATTTGAGTACCCAAAGCATACGTCCCATCTCCAAGTAATGCACCTCTATAATATAGACGATTCTCTATCAGATAATTGTCAACTTCATTGTCAAATTTTTCAAACTTGTTTCCGTCAAACAAAAACATACCACGCCTTAATGAACCAATTAGGATTCTATCTAATAATTTATCTTGATGCAATTTTGACGATGGAAACGGAAGCATTATGCAGATTAAATCCTGGGCAAATTCTTCTCCACCCGGCAGCATTATAAGTTTGCCATTAACTAGTTCTTGCAACCCAATGTTTCTTTCATGAACAAAAATTCTTTTATCAAGTGAATGTATTGGATTAAATCTTGTTCTTGATTCCCATCTTTTTAAAGAGGAATTTCTTAAAATTCTTTTAAGGAAGGTTGATTTATTATTTTTATTTGATTCCAACAAAAAGAGAGAAGAAAAAGTCTGAAAATAAAGTCCGTCTTCATGGACAATTATTCTCCACACATCCCCGAAGTTGACTGTGTCTTTAGAAATATATTTATTCAATGAAATATACTTTAGCAAACCCGTTGAATCGGGGGAAAGATAACCGATTTCATTTATGCCGCCTACAAAAATTTTTCCTTCTTCATCAATTGCCAGGCATCTCGCAACATCATTTGGCAATTTAATTAATCTCCAGTGCACGCCGTCATATTCAAGAACACCTTCACCGTTTCCAAAGTACATAACACCACGTTTATCCTGGATTACTGCCCAGTTCTGAACATTAGCGGAATACTCTTTAGGCAGATAGTTTGTAATTATTGGGGATCCAACTTCATCCAAAGATTGTATTCTCTGCGCAGAGATGAGAGAAATAAAAAAAATGAAGTCCAAAAATATTTTTATAGCTGTCTTCAAACTTTCTGAATTTAAATTGTTTAGTTGAGTGAATTAAATATAAGAAAATTTTAAGAGTTTGATTAAGAATGAAGGCGAAGTTGAAAGAAAACACTTATCAAGTTTTAAATATCAACTCAATCAATGTTACGTGTGTGCTGTTCTATTTTACTTACTTTATTTCATAAAGATAATTTGGAAGTTTGATTTGTATTCCCGAAAATGAACCATTCAGGTCAGTCCATTGATCACCGACAGTACCAATAATTTCATAACCTTGTTCAGTAAGCTCAGCACGCTTTTTACTTTTAAATTCCTGGGACTTTAAATTCTGCTCATCTTCTCTTTGAGTAAGTAATGTATCAAATCCTGAGTATCCAGCTTGTAAAAGATTTTTATAGGTTACTTCATATTCAGATGAATTTCTTCCTGTAAGAAAAATAACTTTAACTCCTTTATTAAGAAGATAATAAAAAAAATCTTTTGTTTGTTGGATTGCCGGCGCTTTTAGCTCTTCATTCCACTTTTTGTTTAGCTCATACACATAGCCAAAATCCATTTGTTTAGCTAAGCCGTAATTATTTAATGCCGTTTCGTCAACATCAAAAATCACAACTGAGTTTTTCGAAATCTCTATCTCATTAAATTTTTCTTTGGCGTCACTAATTACAACAGCCATATCTTCATCATACTTACCTGATTCATAATAATCTTTAACAATATCTTTTGCGGTTCTAAGATTTACAATTTGGCTTGATGAACAGCCGAATAAAGTAAATGTGAGAAAAAAAGTTATTAAATAATATTTCATATTAATTCTATTATATAATTAAAAATAATTCACTCTTCGACTTCGTTCAGGGTCACAGGGATTATAACGATGTAACAATTGAGCAATGAATCAAATAAAAAATAGATTGCTTCAGTCGAAGTCTCCTTCGCAATGACAATCTGAATCTATTTGCTTTTAAAAAAGAAAAGCAATGGTCTATCCAATCTTGCAGCCCATTCTTTTTCATTATGTTCTGCGCCTGGTGAGTAAAAGTAATCGATATCGTTCCCAATCACATAACCTTTTTTAGAAAGCTCAACAAACATTCGCTGTCCGCGGGTAGAACCATCTTCACCATGATCAATATAAATCTTAATGTGTTTCTTTGGTCCATTGTATTCTTCAACCTGTTTAATGCTGTCATCATTGTGATAATAAAAAGAACTTGATAAACATCCTGCCATAGAAAAAACATCCGGGTAGTGCCATGCAGCATAGAATGAAATCAATCCGCCCATTGATGAACCCATTATTGCAGTATTTTCTTTATCTGGTAAAGTTTTATAACCAGAATCAATAAATGGTTTTAATTCGCTAACAATAAACTTTAAATAGTTTTGTCCCTTATCAGTCCAGCTATATTCATCTATTCTATCGGGCGAGTTATAAATTCCCACCACAATAATTTCTTTAACCTTTTTTTGTTTGATAAGTTTCATCACTGTTTCATCAATGCGCCAATCCTTTCCAATATAAGCAGTTTTAGGATCCATGATATTTTGCCCATCTTGCATATAAAGAACGGGATAATTTTTATTTGGATATTTTTGTGGGTTATATCCAATTGGTAACCATACAACAATATCTCTTTTATTGTTAAGAACCGGAGAAAAAACTTCTTTATGATATTCTACTTTTCCAACAATTTCGTCTTTTTCCTGTCTAGGATTTCTGCGTGGTTTTTTAGTTTCTTCAGCCATTTTCTTCAAAGTTTATTAAACGGCTGTAAAGATAAATAATTTCTCAGCATCTCTGGGCTTTTGTTAAAAATAAAATTTATCTGCATTTAAGAAGTCAAAAACTTATTGGCTTATTACGTTTATTTTATGGATTTTTGGTGAGGCAATTTTTAATGTTTCTTAAATAAGGAAAAATATTTTTATGGCTGTTATAAGACCTTTCAAAGCGCTTAGACCTATAAGAGAAAAAGCTCAGCTTGTTGCAAGTGTTCCTTACGATGTGGTTAACCGTGAAGAAGCAAAGTCCGCCGCAGGCGGATCGAAAGGAAATCCATTAAGTTATTTACACATTACAAGATCAGAAATTGATTTGCCCGAAGTAAAAGATGTTTACTCGAAGGAAGTTTACTTAAAGGCAAAAGAAAATCTTAACAAAATAATTGAAGATGCTCCTTTAAAGGTTGATACAAAACCACACCTCTATCTTTACAGATTAATAATGGATGGAAGATCTCAAACGGGAATCTGTGCAACTTTTTCTGTAGAGGATTATGATAATGATGTAATTCTTAAACACGAAAAAACCCGTAAAGTAAAAGAAGACGATAGAACAAATCATATTATCACAACAGAAGCACAAACAGGGGTTGTGTTTTTAACTTACCGCGGAGTTAAAACTGTTAATGAGCTTGTTGATAATACAATGAAGTCCGTAAAGCCGGAATATGATTTTACTGCACCTGATGGTATTCAGCATACAATTTGGCTTATGCCTGATGAATATGTTGTAACTATTGAAAATGAGTTTGCAAAAATTCATAAATTATATATTGCTGATGGGCATCACCGTGCAAAAAGTGCAAGTCGAGCTCGCGAAGAAAAGATGAAAGCTAATCCACATCATAGTGGAAGTGAAGAATATAATTATTTTATTGCTGTACTTTTTCCTGCAGATCAGTTGAAGATTCTTCCTTATAATCGTGTTGTATTTGATTTAAATGGATTAAGCAAAGCAGATTTTATGAATTCTGTTGCACAAAAGTTTACTATCACCCCAACTACGGACAAAGAACCTAAAATCAAAAATACTTTTTGTATGTACATTGATAAAGAATGGTTTATTCTTAATCCACGCGATTCAGTTTATGCAAGTTTATCTTTAGAAAAATCTGTGGGAGAAAAACTTGATGTAAGTATTCTACAAAACTTTTTACTAAATCCTGTGCTTGGAATTGATGATCCAAGAACAAATAACAGAATTGATTTTATTGGCGGAATACGCGGAACAAAAGAACTAGAAAAACTTGTTGATTCGGGCAAAGCAGTTGTTGCATTTTCACTTTATGCGGTTGGACTTGATGACTTGATGAATATATCTGATGCAGGTGAAGTTATGCCGCCAAAATCAACCTGGTTTGAACCAAAACTTAGAGATGGATTGTTAACACATTTAATTTAAACTTAGTGTCTTGGTGACTTTGTGGCGAAAATTTTCTTGCCACAAAAACTCGAAGACACAAAGGTTCACTAAGAAAATAACTAAAAAGGAAAAATATCATGGAAAAAAGAATTTATAACTTCAGTGCTGGTCCAGCAGTTTTACCGGAAGAAGTCTTGCTTGAAGCACAAAAAGAATTTTTCACTCTCCCAGGAGTTGGAATGTCTATCCTAGAAATTTCGCACCGATCAAAAACTTTTGATGCAATTCTGGCTGATGCAAAAGCAGGAATAAAAAATTTGCTAAGTGTTCCTGATAATTATGAAATTTTATTTTTGCAAGGCGGTGCAAGTCTGCAATTTTCAATGGTTCCTTTAAACTTAATGCCTCCAAAAAATAAAGCAGATTATATTTCTACTGGAAGCTGGTCTAAGAAAGCAATCAAAGAGGCCAAACGAGTTGGAACAGTAAACATCGCAGCAACAACCGAAGAGGGCGAAGGAGAAAATAAATATTTCAAACGTATTCCAAAGCAAAGCGAATTGAAACTTGATCCTGATGCTGCTTATGTCCATTTTACATCTAACAATACTATTTACGGAACACAATGGATGAGTGAACCGGAAGTAGGCAATGTTCCGCTTGTGTGTGATGCTTCTTCAGATATTCTTCACAAGAAAATTGATGTGAGCAAATATGCTTTAATTTATGCCGGGGCTCAGAAAAACATTGGTCCTTCCGGAGTTGTGCTTGTTATAATCAGAAAAGATATGCTGGAAAGAAGTCAGGATTCACTTCATACAATGCTCAATTATAAAATCCAGGCTGAAAATAATTCAATGTACAACACTCCAAATACCTTTGGTATTTATATCATCAAGCTTGTTACAAAACATTTGTCCAACCTTGGTGGACTTGATAAAATGTATGAGATTAATAAACACAAAGCAAAACTACTTTATGATGCAATTGATAACAGCAACGGATTTTATAAAGGTCACGCCGAAAAAGATAGTCGTTCATTAATGAATCTTACATTCAATCTTGCAACTGCCGATCTTGAAAAGAAGCTTATTGATGAAGCGACAAAGGCCGGATTCAGTGGATTAAAAGGTCACCGTTCTGTTGGCGGATTACGCGCATCAATCTACAATGCTTTTCCAGTAAAAGGTGTTGAAGATCTTGTAGCATTTATGAGCGATTTCCAGAAGAGAAACAGCTAAATTTATTAGCAATGTCCTTGCGAACCCGATTTTATCGGGAGAAGCAATCTATAATATTACAGATTGCTTCATCGCTTTGCTCTTCGCAATAACTAATAGGAGTAAAATGAAAAAAATAATTTTTGTATTTACAGCTTTTTTAACACTTATATCCTGCAATAAACAAAATGTAAAGTTTGAAGCATTTAGTGCCGAAGCAGTTGCGTTTGATATTGGTGACGGCACTGCAGAAGTTAACGCAACAGTAAGAGTAAAAGGATTTACACAGACAGAAAAAGATGATATTTATAAGGTTTCTGTCGGATATGAAGTTGATCTATTAAAACCAGACAGCACGATAAGAAAATCTGTTTTCAAGTTTGTGCAAAAAGATGAGAAGAACGAACCAATTGCTGATGTGGCTTTAGAAGCACAGTTTTCTCTTGATTCAACTTATAAGGCAGGCACGTACACTTTAATTTTTAACATTGATGATAAAAATTCTGAGAACAAGATCGAAGCAAAAGTAAATTTTGATTTGCAGTGGTAGAACTTTATTAGTTTTCATTAAAATGCTGGGGCGGAATTAATTTTCTGCTCGAATATCCAGCATCAATTTCGTGATAATATAAAATATCTTCTTCATCACTGCGCCAGCATAAATAAACTTCATCACCATCAATCATTGCAGGAAAGTCAACTAACCCAATTTGAAATTTTGTGTCTTTATAATAACAACCGATTTCTTCAAGTTCAGATAAAAAACCATTAACATCAGCAGCCAGTTTTTTTATTCTAACATCATTTTCAATTCCATTGTTAACTTCTTCCGCAATTAATCTCATTTCTCTTGTCGATTGCAATATATCTCTTACTATGTTTTTTACTAATGGTAAAGTTTTCCGGGCTTCAGCAGGAGTAAAATATTTAGTTGCTGTCGTCATCATTTTCCTATAAATATTTCGTGGCTAAAAATACAATTTTAATCAGTCAAAAAAAGTTCACATTGTATTATCTTACGATTAAATATTAATAAATGCGATTAAGAAGAATCTTTAGATTGAAATAAGACTCTAACATTATGATATAATTAAAATTTAATAGAAAGATAAGAATTTTGAACCTCACTTTAGCTTCAGATATCACCACATTATCTTACGACGAATACCTTAAAATCTTTAACGATCAAATCTCTGTTGGGAATATTGAATCGCTGAATGAACATGACAAAAGACACTTTGAAAACAGAAAAATCAATTTTCAAAGAACCAGTCGTCTTAATAAAACATTTATTCCTGCTGATGAAACAAAACATCTATTTTCACAAATTGAAGGGGTACAACGATGGTTTGTAATTACAGAAAGCTGGTGCGGTGATTCTGCACAAAATCTTCCTATAGTTGCAAAGCTTGCAAGTTTAAGTGAGAAGATTAAATTTAAAATTGTCTTGCGTAATTCTAATCCTGATTTTATGGATTTATATTTAACGGATGGAAAAAGAAGCATTCCAAAATTAATAGTATTCGATGAGAATGAAAATGAGCTTTTCCTATGGGGACCAAGACCTGTTGAGGCACAAAATCTTTTTACAAATCTTAAGAATAAAGGAGTAGAAAAACCGGAAATCAACAAACAACTTCACCAGTGGTATGGAAGGAACAAAGGGAAAGAAGTTGAGAAGGAAATAGCTGAATTGATGCAAAAAATATTAAGTTCACTTATTATCAAATAATTACTTTAAATTCTATATATCCATCTTCGCGGGATTCGACCGAAATATTTCCTTCATGTAAATCAATAATTGATTTTACAATTGGAAGTCCCAATCCAATTCCACCTAATTCTCTGTTACGCGAAGAATCAACTCTATAAAATCTTTCAAATAATTTAGGCAAAATTTCATCAGAAATTGATTCGCTAAAGTCTGCTATAGTAATTAATCCTCGTCCATCTTCACTGCTGCTGTATTTGATCAGTACATCGTTGTTATCTTTTCCGTATTTAATAGCATTATCAACTAAATTTATAACTACTTGTTTAAACAATTCTGCATCAACATGAACAAGAAAATTGTCAGGAACATCACAAGTAAAGATCAATTCAATATTTTTACGCGCAGCTATGCCAATGAATTTTTTAACTGAATCTTGAATTATTGATCTTAATTCTGTTGGTACTTTGTTAACTTTAATTAAAGAGTAATCAAGTTTTGAAAGGTAAAAAAGATGTTCAATAATATTAATAAGTCTGAGCGTTTCCTCATAATTACTGACCAAAATTTTCCGATACTCTTCTGTTGTTTTCTTTGATTTTAGAGCAAGTTCTATTTCTCCCCTTAAAATTGTCAGAGGTGTTTTTAGTTCGTGAGATGCTGATATCGAAAATTGATTCATATAGTCTATTGAAGTTTTAATTCGTTTTATCATCTTATTCATCGTTGTAACAAGCCTGCCATACTCATCATCAAATTCACCACCATCAATAATTTTGTTCAGATTCTGTGCAGTAATTTCATTGGTCTCCTTAATAATTTTATCAATCCTGGAAAGTGCACTGAATGAAATAACAGATCCGCCAATTAAAGAAAGTAAAAAGAAAATCGGAGCTATTAAAATGTAAATGTCTGTTAAGTTCTCAAGAGTTTGGGTAATAACTTGTATGGGAAAAGCCACTATAATTTTATAATCTTCCTTTTCTAAATACGCAGCCCTTATCGTATGTTTTGATAAGAGTGTGTCTGAGAAAGTATAAAGACCGGATTGCAATTCTAAAGAATCCGGGCTTTTAATAATATTTTCAACCAGATTTGCTGTACTGAAAACATTTTTATCCTTATAGTTTACCTGCACAAAAATATTTTTGGGATCTAAAGCAACTGCTTCAAATATTAAATCATAGACTAGCTCATTCGGGGTATGGTAGATTGAGTCAGCTTTAAAATCTTGCAAGTTAACATTGCTCTCTGTTACAAAGTGATAAATCATATTTGCTTGTTTACTTAAAGAAAGATCAAGTTCTTCGTACAAATTGTGTTTAAGAAATGAATATATTACAACACCTATTACTACCTCAAGCAAAAGAAATAAGATAGAATACCAAAGAGTAGTTTTGAATCTTGTAGTTTTAAAATATTTTATGATTTTAGAAAACATTAAAGAGATGGTTAAATCTGAAAATAATCGGATTTAAATTTCTTTTATCATATAACCAACGCCTCTTACCGTATAAAGGATTTGTTTATCAAAACCTTTGTCGATTTTATTTCTAAGCTTGTTTATATAAACATCAATCACATTAGTATCGGAATCAAAATGATAATCGTACACATGCTCGGATAATTTTATTCTTGATATAACACGATTTTTATTCCGAATTAAGTATTCAAGTATTGAATACTCTTTTGGAGTTAAAAAAATTTCAGTTTCATTCCTGAACGCTTTGTGCAGTTGTGTGTCTAATTGCAAATCTGCAACTTTAAGAAGTATGTTTTTTTCGGAATTGTTTCTTCTAAGCAATGCTCTTACACGAGCTAATAATTCATCAAAGGCAAAAGGTTTGGGTAAATAATCATCAGCCCCTGAATCCAATCCTAGAACTTTATCTGAAACGTCATCTTTAGCTGTTAACATTAGTATTGGTGTAACAATTTTTTCTTTTCGCAGATCTTTTAGAATGGTAATTCCATCTTTATAAGGAAGCATTATATCAAGAATTATTAAATCATATTCATCAGAAAAGGCTAATCTATTTCCTTCTTTTCCATCTAGAGCAATATCAACTGAGTAATAATCTTCCTCCAATCCTTTTTTAATAAAGGATGCTACTTTTTTTTCATCTTCAACTACAAGAATTCTCATGATTAAAATTAATAATAAAAAAGGAGAGATTTTGTCTCTCCTTTGAAATAAATACCGGGAACCTATTTAATTTATTATTTTTTCTTTTGTCTTTTTTTCGGTTTTATTGGTTACCATTTTATGATGTTTAACTTTATTTTTCATCTTGTTCATTTCTTTTCCGGTATTATTTTTACTCTCGTTTTTAGCTATCTTTTCACCTCTTTTGGTCATATCTTTTTTCTCAAGAGTTGTTGTTCCTGCGGTTTGTTTAACATCTCCAACCTTAGTTTCTATTTTATGGACAGTAGTTTTCCCCTTGTTATCAGGGTATTTTAAATCTTTGCTCTGCGCCATTAACGCTGAATTAATGGTGAATGTCATCAACATTAATGCAATTGCAAGTGCGAACGATCGGGTTTTCATTTCTAACTCCTTTGTAATTTGTTTTTGAATTATTTTATTACAGTACTACGTTTTTTCAAACTTACAGGTCAAACTTATTCTGTAATTATTAAGATTATCTTAAAAGATTATTAAAAAATATTAATCCTGTTTTTCAATTTTTCATTATATAATTTTCCCGTACTATTTTCCTGAGGCTCTTCAATACGTTTAGATTCAATCACCTGCATCTTTATAAAATCCTCACGGGCACCCTTTAAATCACCTATATCTGCTTTGATAGTAGCTCGATTAAACAAAGCGACGCTAAATTCAGGATTGAAATCGAGTGCTTTGCTAAAATTTTCCAGCGCTTCGCGATAATTACCTTCATCGGCTTTGCTTGCACCTTTTAAATTGTAGTAGTATGCAAAAATTTCGTCAAGCTTCGGTTCGTCTGGCGGCGGTGGTAGCAAGCTATTGTAATATTCCATTTTCAACTCCTATTATTATTTCAAGTTCAAGCTCTATCACTGTTTTCATTTACTATAGGTCATTCTTGCTTGTAAAATTATCTGCAGCAAATTAAAATCTTATTAAGAAGACATTAAAATTTTTTAATGATGGATAGTTTATCCTTTCAAAAGGAATCTAAGAGAAGTTAATAAAAATATTTTTTTCCTTTTGTAATCAATGATTAAAACTTTAAAACACCTTGGGAAAAATTAATATTCCCCCATAATTGCATCCAATATTTGAGAATTATTGATAGTGAGTTTCTACCTGTTTTGAGAAAGAATTTTTAAAAGCGGATTAGTAGCCAAGAAAATAAATCAAATTGCACTGGAAAAACAATCATTCGGTAGCATAATTTTTGCTTTAATAATTCTTTTAAAATAACTACGGTTAATAGTTGCCAACTCTCACACAAAAATATTTTAGTAATTAAATTAATTTTTCAATAATTAAGGACCCTACAATGAAAAAAATTTTACTTCTTATAATCATTTCTTTTTTCATTTCACAAACCAATTTATTTCCACAGTCTCCCGTTGTCCAACAGATATTAAATTCTGTTAACCAGGATTCAATAATTAAATTTGTCAGCGAATTGTCCGGTGTTGTTCCAACAATAATTAATGGGACATCACAGACAATTGTATCAAGACACAAACTACAACCCGGTAATGCACTAGCTGAAACTTACATCAAGCAGAAATTGCAGAACTATGGGATGACAACTACNATTCAATCCTTTAGCACAACCGGGAAAAATGTTTTTGGTGTTCAAACGGGTACAGAATTTCCAAATAAAAAATTTATAATNTGTGCTCACTTTGATGATATGCCNAGTGGTACAATTGCACCAGGAGCAGATGATAATGCAAGCGGTACTGCTGCAGTTATTGAAGCAGCAAGAATATTTTCACAATATTCTTTTCCATTTACAATTGTTTATGCNTTNTGGGATGAAGAAGAGCAAGGATTAGTCGGAAGCGAATATTATGCTGCATTAGCACAGACAAATGGAGATTCAATTCTTGGTGTTATCAATATGGATATGATTGCTTATGATGGAAACAGTGATGGTAATGCTGATGTACATACAAGTTCAGTTGCAAATACTACTGCGCTTAAAGATAAAATGCTTGAAGTAAATCTTGTTTATGGAATTAACCTTGATCTTGATGTTGTGCCTGCCCAACCATACAGCGATCATCAATCTTTTTTGGATCACGGTTATGGCGCAATTCTTCTGATTGAAGATGACAATGACTTTCACCCATATTATCACACAGTTAATGATTTGCTTCAATATTATAATCAAGCTTACTATGTTAAAAGTGCAAAGTTAGCTTTTGGAACACTTGCTACATTTGCCCTTAATCTTACACTTGATATTATACACACTCCAATTGCATCGATGACAACATCGCAGCCAATAAGTACAACGGCATTTGTTTCATCGGGATTACAGATTGGCGGCGGTTCATTAGCTCCGAGATTGTACTACCGAACCAAACAATACGGCGGAAGTTTTGGTAGTTTTATTGAAGTTGTCGGATCATCAACCGAAAGCGGCAATTATACTTTTAATATTCCGGCTCTACCATTAGGAACAGCTTGCCAGTATTATCTTGCAGCACAGGATGCAAATTCATCAATCGTAAAAACATTACCAGCAGGCGGCGGTGGATTTAATCCTCCGGGCAATGTACCTCCAACATCTTTCTATCAATTCTTTGTTGCACCGCTAACAGTAGCAATGTATGATGAAGCAAACAATCTTACAAACTGGACAGCTGTGGGAACCTGGAATATTACAACTGCGAAATATGTTTCTGCCCCAACTTCTTTTACAGATTCCCCGGGTGGAAATTATATTGCAAACGTAACATCATCCCTCAGGTATAATAATCAGGTTGGATTAAATAATGCTCTTGGTGCTGTACTTGAGTTTGATACTCAATGGGATATTGAAACAGATTATGATTATGGTCAGATACAACTATCTACAAATAACGGAACGAGCTGGATTTCACTGACAGGACAGTACACAAATCCCGGAACAGGATCTTTTCAACCAAACGGTGAACCGCTTTATGATGGAACGCAAGCAACCTGGGTACACGAAACAATTGATATTTCAAACTACGCTAATCAACAAATTGCACTGAGATATTATTTCCGTTCAGATGGCTCTGTGCAACAGGACGGCTGGTATGTTGATAATGTAAAAGTTTCTGTTTAC
>JGI20214J51088_10000383_pt1 | contig 31220 bp, 22 predicted proteins | sample WetSurMetagenome_FD_51088 | JGI IMG/M metagenome (IMG submission 51088) | reverse complement strand
GACTCCGATCAGGGAACTCTTCGAAAAAACAGAACCTATGGATGATATACCTGAGAATAGAGATGCTCAATTGTATTTTAATTTTTAGTGGACACTAGTGATTTCATTATATAATATGTCAAGAAAGGATTGTATTTTATAATTAAACCTTTTGAATACAAATTCATAGTTAGTCTCATCATGATTTTTATTGACTAAGGGAAAGTATTTTAGAATGTTCATATAATTAATATGCATTGTTTCAAATGTCATATTTTCAAAGTAGAAAATTTGATCACAGTACAATTCTCCCTCTAGAACTATCGATACCTTTCTTTTTGATAACTCATTATACAATTTAAAGTTATCTAAATATGAACTAAATGATGTTTGATTTTTGGTAAACAACAAAGTGTGTTCACTTACCCTTAGAATACGTTTATATATAACCCAAGTCATATATATTACTACCAATGAGCAAAATGGTATCACCATTTCAGCTACAATAGTTAACGTGTTTGGCATATTGCTTTTTTATTTTAAGATTTATCAACTTTCAAATATAAATCTATAAAATTATAGCTTAAGAATGTTTTTAATCAAATAACTGCATTTCTTCATTTTTGCTTGATCCTTTGCTCGTCCGCTTTTGTAAGCAAAGGTATTTGTTTTCACTACGGTCATTCAAGACCCTGTCACCACAAAATCGTTACCCCCGAAGGGGCCCCACCATTTTGCTGAAAAAAGTCGTTACCCCCGTCCTGCGGATCGGGGCCCCACCACTTTTTTCTGCCAGAATCTTGCCTGTCCGCAGCGAAAACGAAGGGCTGGTCGCTAACAAAAGCGCGAGCGCGAGGCGTGAGCCGAAAAAGAGTTCTTTGAAGTGCTGAAAATAGGAAAATAGAGCTCTCAGCAAATACTGCCGGGGTGGGTTTGATCGGAAGGACCGACACAAACAGCAAACCCCGCACAGCAAGCCGGAGAGCTGGTAAAGCCTGACCCGCTCCGGGGGAGCAGTTCGGAGGATATTAATTCAATGGTAACACTTAACAATTACAACAATGAAAAATCTAATCAATACAAACACTTTATCAGATGCTCAATTATTATACTAGGCGGTAAAACCGCCCTTATTAAAGCGGAATACATACTAAACACCCTTTCTATTGACAAGATACTGGAAACGCAGCCAGAAGAGCTTAAAATGGTTTATAACCTTACTAACTCACAGACCCAAAACATTGAAAACTTCAAATCATTCAGAAAACGGGCATTAATTAAAAAAGAGATTCAACAAATTAAGTCTTCAACTGATGTTAAAGACCTTTTACTTCCCTACTTTGCCAGCCTGACACATGAAGAGTTCTTTTGTGTCTATTTAAACAGAGCAAATAAAGTTCTTAAAATTGACCAGGCGTCAAAAGGCGGTATATCCGGCACCGTGACAGATGTAAGAATAATATTAAAAAATGCGATTTTAAACACTGCCTCCGGTTTGGTGGTTGCTCATAACCACCAAGCCGGAAACATGACCCCATCAGAGTCAGATATTAAAATAACACGTAAAATAAAAGAAGCTGGGAGCCTTGTAGATGCTCAATTGCTTGACCACTTAATTATTAACGATTCAGATTATTACTCTTTTGCTGATAACGGAATGTTATAATAACAATCAACATTTTACATTCTTTGACCTACCATTTTAAAATACTTTTGGGGAGACTGTTCTCCCCCCCCTCACCCGATCCAACCCCTCCCTAAAAATTCAAAGGTAAAGTCTTTAGACTTAAAGAATTTTTAAGCTAAACTAGTTTACATGCACCTCGGCTATAAGAATTATAAATCTACTATTTCATTTGTATAATATAAGGCCTCAAGATATCTGGAATTAGTAAGTAATTGACTTCTCCTTTTAATTGATGGATGTGAAGAGGCCTTTTCTAATTTAATTACCGGGTCATAATAAACATTCCCTAAACTCATTTGCTTTCGGAAAAGTGTAAATTCAGTTCCTTTTTAATACGGTTACAATCTCTGTCACATCTATTGTATTTCTATTTTTTTATAAGCTTAGCCTTGATAAATTGCATCGTAAGTAATTGCATTTTAAGTTTTTGTTATTTACTTTTAATGGTTGATGTCTGAAATAGAAATTGAAAGTAGGTTTTAGGAGAAAATAAGGCCTTAAGATGACATGCAATTTGATTATTCTTTATTAAAACTATTCTTAAACTACTGTTTAAAGCTTAATTAATAACTTCAACTTAAAAAGTGCCTACATCTTTACAATGAAATAGTTAATCAACCTTCCCAATTAGAGACTAATATAAGAACTGTCCCTTTGTTTGAAGTTTCAAAAAAATAACCTAATCAACAACTTATGGAAGATTTTAAAACCAAACTAGATCAATTTAATCCAGCGTTTATTGATTTTGACCATCAAAATCCTAGAGGAGAAACCGAGGAAACTATTATAAATGATAATAGCTTTCGAGGCTTAACAGATTCCATTAAAATCTATGGCATCCTTGAACCAATAATAATAAAAAAACACCCAGCCCGTATTAACAGGTATTTACTAGTAGATGGGGAAAGAAGACTAAGAGCCGCTAAAATTCTTAATTTAAAACAAATACCAGCTTTATTAATTGAAGATGATGCAGATGGTAAAATATTGGCATATCATGTTCATATGTTAAGAAAACAATGGGGAAAGGCTGCCGAGACAAAATCTATTAAAAGGATTATCGCAGATATTCAAAAATCTACTCCAAACCTGAGTGAGCAAGAAATTAAAAAAAGAATAAAAGAAGTTACCAAATCACCTCAAAGTAGGATAAATGACCTCTACATTCTTATCAAATATGATGACAAATATATTGATCTTGTTGCAGAAGAGAAACTTGATATAAGCTATTTAATTCAAGGGCAAACTAGTTTCATCAATCGTCTGATAAGCAAATTTCCAGAATTACTCCAGACTTTTCCTGAAAACAGAATTCGAGGTATAATTGCGGAAAAATCTATAAATAAATTAATACCAGGCACTAGATATTGGATGGACACTTTTAGGGATGTTTTCATTTTTGATCAAGAAAGAGAAAAAATAAAAGAGATATTAATTGAATTTCTAGAAGATAACAATCTTTCAGCTGAAGAAACATTCTCCAAATTTGAAAATATCCGGAAACTTTTGAATGGTAATACTGCAATAGTAGAATCTGATTTAGGTTTTATAAAACCCATTCTTCAAACTGCCCCAAATAAGAGTAATTCTAAAAAAAATTCATTGAATACAGTCGGATTAAAAGACAAAAAACAAAATGACAGTTCAATAAATACAAATCAGAATAAAAATTACAGCCATTTAGATTATTCTCCAATAAAATTATCTCAACAACAGCAAACCTCAATCCAAGATATAAGAGATAAATTTGAAAAAATAAGTAAAACTCTATCTGAAGATGAAAAAGAGTATATAGCGGAAGCTATACATTGTTTAGAAAATCAATGTTTTAAGGCATCTATTTTAATGATATGGGCAACTGGAATTAGTAGAATCTTATCCTATATATCTAGCAATATTTCTGACTTTACATCCAAGTCCCAAGAAATGAAGAATCAAAATACTTCATTTTATAAACACCATTGCAATACCTTCCAAACAAATGCAAAAAGTATTGATGACATAAGACATAGTAGTAAAGACATACAGCTCTTATGTTATCTAACCTATATCGGTAAAATAGATGAAACTCATTTTAAAAAGCTTAAAGCAAACTATGATATAAGAAATGACTGTGCTCATCCGACAACAATAAAACTTAAAATAAATGAAACAGTCGCTATATTTGAAAATGTTCTGGATTTAATAATAAATAATAATTTACTTAAGTGAATATACTATTAGTTGAGCCTGAATTTCCTATTCCAGCAAAAAGTAAGAACCACTCGAATTTCTTACCCATAGGATTATTAAAACTAGCAGCATATCATAGAAAAATAAATAATACTGTCCATTTGAATAGAGGTAATTCTGAAGCACCATTCGTACCAGATAAAATTCTTATTACTTCTCTTTTTACTTATTGGTCCAAATATGTAAAGGAGTCTGTACAGTATTATAAATCAAAATACCCGACAGCCCAAATAATTGTAGGAGGTATTTATGCCACTCTTCTTCCAGAGCATTGTAAGGACTACACAGGATGTGATAAGGTCTTTAAAGGTCAACACAAATCAGCAGATAAACTTAAGCCCGCCTATGATCTTGTAAATGTCGACTATCAGATTATTCACGGAATGAGGGGGTGCTCGCGGAAATGCCCATTTTGTGGAATCTGGAGATTAGAGAAAATGTCATTCAAAACCTCATTGCAAATAAAACGGCAAATATGCTCCAATAAGATTATTTTCTATGATAATAATATTCTTGTAAATCCTCATATAGAGAGCATTTTAAAAATGTTAACTCACTTAAGAATAAATAATAAAGTTATTCATTGTGAATGTCAAAGTGGCTTTGATGGAAGAATAATAGAAAAATGGCCAGCCTTAGCAACTATGTTAAAGGCTGCACGGTTTACAAATATTAGACTAGCCTGGGATTTTGCATATGAGCAATATCCTCAAGTTGAAAATTGGATAAGAATCTTTGAAAATGCAGGATATCAAAGATCAAACATTTTTATTTTCATGCTTTTTAATTGGAGTTTTGATTACTATGAAATGGAGAATAAACGTTTAAAGTGTTTTGAATGGGCAGTTCAAATAGCAGATTGCAGATTTAGACCTCTTGATCAAACTTATGATTATTATAACCCTACTATTGCGGATCAAACAAATAAAGATTACTATATTCATTCCAATTGGACTGATTCACAAATAAAACTATTTAGAAAAAATGTGAGGAGACATAATATCTGTATTAGACACCGGATACCATGGGAAGATTATTCAAGAGAGAGGGAGTTAAAAAAGTATATCCCTGAGAATTATTTGTAAAAATAATATAAATAATTTTTGAAACCTCTTCAGAAATTTCTGCCCCCCAATAGCCCCCCAATAATGCATAATTCCCTGTTATTCAGGTGTTTCCAGAGGTCGGTGGCGAATTACTCACGTGATCCGCTCCAGGGGGAGCCTTGCAACCAAAATCCCCGTGCGGTCTGCTTCCGACAGCCCTGATCTTTTTTGTTATCTTCTCCTCACAGGAGCAAGCACAGCTCATTGTTGTTGGAAATTAGTATATTTGCACAATAAACTTAAATACACACGACATAATACACTAAACATAAAACTGCGTGATAGACTAAATACCGTACAGCTGGATAAACTTCTTTTTATTCAAATTTAATCAATAGAAATCATGACAACACCATCTGAAAAACTGGCCCAATCGCTTTCGGAAATTAAAAAGTTCCAAAACAAAATGGGTATTGCTGTCATTAAATCTGATGACATTTCCAGAACCCACAGGGAACGTCTTGTTTCATCAGGATTCTTACAACAGGTGGTTAAAGGATGGTATATATCCACGCGGCCTGACGAGCGAAAAAATGATACAACGTCGTGGTATACTTCCTTCTGGTATTTCTCATCCGAATACTTTAACAAAAGATTTGGAAAGGACTGGTGTTTATCTGCTGAGCAGTCGTTATCCTTGCATAGCGGCAACAGGACGGTGCCAAGACAGCTACTTGTCCGGTCGCCAAAAGCAGGTAACAATGTTACTGAATTATTGTTTGGGACATCTTTTTTCGATGTCCAATTGCCAGTGCCATCTGAGGAAGAGAGGATTGAGAAGGATGGCATGCAGGTTTATACACTTCCAGCTGCATTATTATCATGTTCACCAACTTTTTTTGCTGGTTACACTACGGATGCACGAACCTGTCTGTCATTGGTAAAAGACTCATCTGAAGTTTTATCGCTTTTACTTAAAGGCGGGCACAGCGTAAAAGCGGGAAGAATTGCCGGTGCATTTAGGAATATAGGTAATAACAGGATTGCTGATGAGATAAATAGTACAATGAAAAGTGCGGGATATGATGTTCGCGAGGATGACCCATTTAACGATATCCTGCCATGTGAACTAAACACCCGGGAAGTCTCACCTTATGTTAACCGCATAAAACTTATGTGGCATCAGATGAGGCCAACGGTGATCGCCATTTTTCCACATGCTCCCGGTATCCCGCAGGACAGGGAGTTGTACCTTAAAATCGTTGAAGATCAGTACGTAACTGACGCCTATAACTCATTATCAATTGAAGGCTACAAGGTAACTGAAGAGCTCATTGAGAAGATAAAAAGCGGCAAATGGAATCCGGATGCAGAGGGCCCCGACAGGGAACAGAGAAACGCAATGGCCGCCAGGGGTTACTGGCAATCATTCCAAAAGGTCAAAGAAAGTATTAATACTGTGCTTACGGGGAAAAACGCAGGAGAAGTTGTTGATATGGATCATGGTGAATGGTATCGTGAACTTTTTGCTCCAAGTGTTACGGCAGGTATTTTAGTGGCTTCAGATCTTGCCGGTTACAGAAACGGGCAGGTATATATTAAAGGTTCTATGCATACGCCTCTCTCCAGTGATGCCGTGCGAGACGCCATGCCTGTATTGTTTGATTTGTTAAAAGAGGAAACAGAACCGCCAGTAAGGGCAGTTCTGGGACATTTTATTTTCGTTTACATTCATCCTTACATGGACGGGAACGGGCGTGTTGCAAGGTTCCTTATGAATGTCATGTTTGCCTCTGGCGGATACCAATGGACAGTTATTCCGGTAGATAAACGCGAAGACTATATGTCTGCTCTTGAAAAAGCCAGCGTTGAACAAAATATTGAACCTTTTGCACGGTTTATTGCCGGATTGGTAAAAGACAACTCCACTACCGGATAATAAATGCACTCCGGATTATCTGCTATTCATTGATGTAACTGGGCGGATTACTCCCGTGATCCGCTTCAGGGGGAGCCTTACATCCAAAATCCCCACGCGGTCTGCCTCCGGCAGCCCTGGTCTTTTTTGTTTTCTTCTCCTCACCGGAGCAAGCTCAACTATTTTTAAAAATAAATATATCTCCTTGAGCAGCGGATTACTGGCGTGATCCGCTCCGGGGGGAACTCTTCAACCAAAATCCCCACGCGGTCTGCCTCCGGCAGCCCTGGTCTTTTTTGTTTTCTTCTCCTCACCGGAGCAAGCTCCGCTCGGAGCTGAAAACAAAAAATCCCCTTCGCTGCGCTCAGCGTGGGGATTTTGGTTGAGGTCGGTGGCGGATTCGAACCGCCGTACCCGGTTTTGCAGACCGATGCCTAGCCACTCGGCCAACCGACCATTAATATTTTCAAGGTCCGATGCCTGCCTCCCGATAGCTATCGGGACGGACAACCGACCATTTTGCAGAGTGCAAAAATAGTAAAATTTGTTTATTCCCTACATACTGCTGATTTTAAAATTTTAAAACCAGTCATCATCACTATCCGAATCATCAGAACTGGTAGAGTCTTCAGTAGTGGCCGACGTATTATCATCAAGCTGCTCCAGCGACATATCTTCAAAGGCAAGAACCACTGAATAGGTGTCGTCAAAATTCTTCTCAATCCTTATACCACCAATATCCGGATCTGACCCAAACAGGTAAATGATCTTCTGAGTGTTATCAGCCAATTCAGTCAACTCAGACCAGCCATCATATACCGGCTCTCCAAACCTGTCCCTCATCAATGCTACCAGCTCCATTACATTATCCTTCAGATTGGCATTATATACCGATGAATAACACGAATCCGAAACAAAATCAACAATATACAATTCTGAATATTTATTATAATCCGGCCTCACGATATATAACTTCCCTAAAATATTTGTGGTATAGTACTCAAAATCTCCATTGAAAACCTCGTAGGTAAAACCCGGACTGGCAGAGAGGTACGCTTTGAGATCAGATTCGCTCTGCCCCGAGACTATCCCCTTGTACAACGTTATCTGGGCATTCAATGATACTGTGCATGCCGCTAAAAGCAACAACGAAAGAGTAATGTTCTTTTTCATAAAACTGAGTGGGTTAATTTTAGATTTCACATGCTTACTAATAAACTAAATACTTTTACAGGGTAAAATAACCGACAAACTTAACTGTACGTTTTTTCATACCTGCCTTTTAATGAATATATTACAAACTTAAAAGCCAGGCTGTGAAAATATCACCTGAATAAGGTGACAATTGTAATATTACTAAATTAAAATGATATTATCGCCATAATAAAAGTGGAGGCGCAATGCATTGCGCCTCCACATTATATTCAAACGACCGGCAGAGACGCGATAAATCGCGTCTCTACGTTATTATTTTACAAAACGTTATTTGAATTTTTTCAGCAGATCTTTTACAGCATCCTTGTGAACCATAAAATCCATCATCTTAAGCTTCACATAATCTTCAGAGAAGAAATAATATCCAAACTCCTTTGCCTTCCCATCGTTATTGCGTGAACCTGATCCTGAATCCTTGATGAGATACCAGTCCTTTCCGTCTTTTTCAAGATAGCCTACAAGATGCATCCCGTGATCATCCGTGGTTGTCTGGTTTGTGAACCTGAACTGACGTGCATCATCGTTAATATATGCCGATGGTATGTCGAAGTCAGGAATAACAGCACACTGTGTGGTGCGGTCCATTCCCGGTTCAGAAACGTCACCACCGATGGCTGCCGTAAAGCCCTGACGTATTGCACCTTTAAGAGCTGCCATAAAATCATTCAGAGGCACATTGTAATATTCGGCACTGTGCCACCAGTTGTCGGGTACCTGGTACTCAACCTGTTTGTAGAATGGCTGTTGCTCATACGAGAGGATATCAACATAATCATCGGGGTTGATCTTCACAACATCCTTCATATACTGGAGAGGCGTCATCGTCTTACCGTTTACTGTGACCTCAGTTGGCGGCACTCCCATATAATGATCCATAATAGCCTTAATTGTTGATACGGCTGCATCTTCATCCCAGGCATTCAGTTTTTTTACAGAATCAAGGTATGCCTTCATTTCGGCAACCATCTCAGCATCATTGGGATATTTTCTATCTGCAGAACGTCCGAGGTAAATATCCTCAGGAACTATTCCGTATTTCTTCCATTCACGTGTAACGGCATTGGCCTCGGAGCCTTCATCGAAATTCGATTTCCCCCTGCTCTCAATGAATCCTTTTGTCTTCTCAACATACTCCCAGTAAACAATATACGCCTCTGAGAGCTTTACCTGAATCTTGTTAAGACGATAGGCCTCCGACTCAAGAAAGGATATTGTACTGAAACACCAGCATGTGTTTGTGTTCCCCTGTGATACCGGAGGATTATGCCACTGCACATTCTTGTAAAGATCCATTTTGTTAGGAAGTGAAGCACCTGACAGATCAACCGTAAAATACATGCGTGGTTTATCCGGATTCTGCTTCTCTTTTATCACATTGTCTTCCTTAAGGATCGTATTCTGGAAGAAGCCAGGCTTCGACTCTTTATATACAGCCTTGTCCTTGTTCTGACCGAAAAGGCTCATTGTCATCGCACATAATGCGATAACGGCAATAATTTCAATCTTTCTTTTCATTTTTTCAACTGTTTGAGATGTGAAATTACACCTTTTATAATCTCGCTGCTGTCTGTTTTGGCATAAAAAGAAAGTGCATTTTGCAAAAATTAACATTCGCGCCTTAACGCCTGTGAATCGGGTTGATACTGCGGTGACAGTAACCCGCTCCACTTTCTTTATCAAATTGTCACCTCTTAATTACATCTGTTAGTTACAGAATATTTTAATTTCGTGGATAAATTAGATCACACTGAATTCAATCATGGTAAAAATGAAGAATCATACATTGAGAATATCATCATATATAGCCGCCCTGGCTCTTTTCTGCATCGTATCATGCACCTCTTTCAAATCATATCACCTTACTGTTACATCCGGAGACAGTTACCACAGCAGCTACGATGATACCACACTTACACCTGATAACAGCTCCATCCTGATGCCGTACAACCGCTTTATAGACCCGGCAGGCATTGTAATCAGATTCGGGAATAATAGTCTTGAGAACCACAGCCTTGATTGCACTCTGTTGCCTGGCACAAAAGTACTGGCTGTTGAAGACAGATATGGAGTGGCATTTATTGACACTGAAAAGAAAACGCTGCTGTCACACCTCGATTATACCGGTGATTATCAGGGGCTAATGAGCACTTATTCGGGTATCAAGGCAGAAATAATTGAAAATGTCATTCACATTTATTGGGGTGCTGCTGACCCTGATAAAAACAGCTCTTTCATTTTGGATGCTGCCTGGAACGGTGGCAGCGCTGCAATAAAAAACGCGTTTTCATTTAACGGGGTCGACCCCTCTCCCATGGCGCTGCCAAATGATATTTTTATAAATAATGAGGATGGCATAAAATATTTATATGTGGTGCTCAACGGTAACAGCCAGCTGACAAAAGTAAGACTGAGCGATAAAAAAGAAATATGGACATCACCGACAGGCATGGCTCCCTTTGGCATTGCCATTGCTGGATCAAAAGCTTATGTCACCAACTGGGGAGGCCCCGTGCCTGTTGACATGACAAAGGATATAGCCGGGATACCGTACGCAGGTGTCTACGTGAATCCTGAGACAGGAGCAACGGCAATGGGTACTGTGAGTATTATTGACTTGAAGACAGGAAAAGCAATAAGTGAGATTGAAGTGGGCCTGCATCCCAATGCAATCATTGCTTCACATGATAAGCGCTTTATATATGTGGCTGACGGGAACAGCGATGACGTATCTGTTATCGATGCATTGAATGACAGGGTTGTTGAGACGATACCCGTCGGACTGAGCCAGGTGGAAACGGGCTTCATAGGTGACTCACCTAATGCGCTTACCCTTAATGACGACGGCAGTGTGCTGTATGTCTCAAACGGAATGGATAATGCCATTGCTGTAGTCGGCCTTGGAGAAAAGGCTTCATTAACAGGAAAAGGGAAATCTGTCATAAAGGGATTCATACCCACAGAAGCTTATCCCTCTGGCCTGGTGCTTTCAGGCAACACTCTGTACGTGGCAAACCTTGAAGGTGAAGGGTCAAGAGTGAAAGATGCCAGGGGATATACTATCCACAAAGAGGAGGCTACGATATCTGTCATTGAGGTACCTGATAAAAAGACACTGGATTCTTATACGACCAGGGTGGCAAATTCGAATATGCTCTTCAGATCGAAGCTCTCTGTGAGACTTCCGAGAAAAGACGTTGCTGCCAGGCCGGTACCGGAACGTATCGGAGAACCATCGCTGTTCAAACATGTTGTTTATATAATCAAGGAGAACAAAACCTATGACCAGGTTCTTGGTGACGTGAAGGGCGGAGATGGCATGAGTTCACTGTGCATCTATGGACAGAAGGTTACACCCAACCAGCATAAAATTGCAGGCGAATACCTTCTGATGGATAACTATTATGCCTCAGGCAAATGTTCTGCCGAAGGTCATTCATGGACAGATGCTGCCATTGTGACCGACTATATTGAAAAAAATGTAAGGGCATGGTTCAGAAGCTATCCGCATGTGCTTTACGATGCAATGGTTTATAATAAAAAGGGATTTATATGGAATAATGCACTGGATCACGGTAAGAGCGTCAGGATATATGGAGAAGCGTGCGTCATTAACTGGAAAGGAGATCCCTCATGGGGGGCAATATACCGCTCGTACCTTGATGGCAGGGTGGCTGATTTTGAAAATGTGACAACAATCTCAAGGGTGAAACCGATATTAAGTCAGACCTATCCCGGTTATGAGGGAGCATGGGTCCCTGATCAGTTGCGTGCCGATGCATTCATTAAAGAGCTTAAGCAATATGAAGAGATGCCCGGGGACCAGCTGCCACAGCTTATGATACTCGCTTTGCCTAACGACCATACCGCAGGCATGAGAGGGGACTGCCCCAAACCCGAATCAATGATTGCTGATAATGACCTTGCTTTAGGTAAAATAATTGAGGCCCTCACAAAGAGCAGGTTCTGGGATTCAACAGTTGTCTTTGTCACTGAAGATGATTCACAGTCGGGATGGGATCATGTCTCGGCCTACAGGACCACCGGGTTTGTAATCAGCCCCTATTCTCATCTGAAGAAAACGGTTCACACAAACTACAACCAGACATGCATGGTCAGAACCATTGAACAGATACTGGGGATACCGCCCATGAATGCAATGGACGCCACCGCCCTGCCAATGTTTGAATGCTTCAATGCCAGCTTTGATAAATCTTTTTATACGAAAGAAAACAATATCATTCCGCTTGACATGATGAATCAGAAAGCAATGTCATTATCAGGCCAGGCAAAAGAGTATGCCCTGTTGTCTGCCTCTGATCAGTTTAACGGGGTAGATAACGGGAATGATGACCTGCTGAATCATATACTGTGGTTTGCTGCCAAAGGTGACACTCCCTACCCGAAGGATATGACCATCCCAATGAAGGAAAGAGAGGATGATGACGATTAAAAAGCGGAGAGCGGAGAGAGGAGAGAGGAGAAAAAAGGCTAAAGGCTAAAGGCAGCCCCTCTCCCAGCCTCTCCCCTAAAGGGGCGAGGTGTCCATCCTATAATGGTTCGTGATCGTCAACTTTTATCTTTTTCCTTTTATCTTTTATCTTCTCCTATTTACCGATCACCTATTACCTATTACCTATTACCATTTTTACCAATGTTCCTGTACCTATTCCATTTCCTTATTCCTTGTAAGGAAGTAGAACCCAATAGCAATTGTTATAAAAATAAGTACAATAGGTACTATGCTCGCTACCTGGTTTGAGCTGAAGAACTCAACCATGGAGGCGTTGTGCCTGGTGAGATAAGGTCTGAGCTCTCCCCTCCGCTGCCTGGTGGTGTACTCAGCAAGGACATGCGAGAGGATCCCTGCAAGAATAAATATAAAAAGCACCACACGCGATCTCTTATAGTTGAAATGCGAAAAGACCGGCCCTTCTCTGCTTATTATTATAACCAGGAAAATCAAAATGGCAATCCATACAAGACCATAACAAATGGTCTTTGAGTATTTTATTATTGAAGGGTTCAGATCAAGCAATATGCCTCCCGTAATAAAAAGCTCGCTCAGAAAGTTTATAAACTCCTGCATGGCAAAGCATAGTGCAAAACCGAAGATAGCCCATGTGGCAAAGAACTGACCTCTGGTATGTCTTATTTCCATAAAATTGTCAATTTATACCCCTTAAAAGCCAAATCATCCACGGGGCTGACTAAAATAGTTATTAAATTTGATTCAGCCTGAATAACAACTTAAGAATTATGATATTTAAGAATATCAATAAATCTGTAATAGTGCTTATTATTGCATTATGCCCTGCTTCGCTGACTGTGATCAATGCCCAGAACCACAGAGCGGGAAGCGGAGTCACCTCTGCTGTCTGGGTATCCGATAACGGTGACGGCACATACACCAACCCTGTGCTTCACTCCGACTACTCCGATCCTGATGCCATAAGGATAGACAGCACCTACTACATGACAGCCTCGTCATTCAACTGTGTGCCCGGACTGCCCCTGTTATGTTCTCACGATCTTGTAAACTGGGAGTTAAGGGGCTATGCACTGCAGAAGATCCCTCCTTATGATGTCTATTCCGCAATGCAGCACGGAGGCGGGGTCTGGGCCCCATGCATCCGTTATCACAACAATGAATTCTATATCATCTTCCCTGACCCCGATTATGGCATTTACATGATAAAAGCACCCGCTTTTGAAGGCCCGTGGAGTGATCCCGTGTTGATAAAAGAAGGCAAGGGAATGATTGACCCCTCTCCTCTCTGGGATGACAATGGAACAGCATGGCTGGTGTATGCTTTCGCAGGCTCGCGTGCCGGTACAAAAAGTGTGCTGATGGTATGCTCCATGACAACAGACGCAACAAAAGCCAATGATGATGATGTGATGGTCTTTGACGGTCACTTTGATAACAAGACTGTTGAAGGACCAAAATTTTACAAGCGTAACGGCTGGTACTACATCTTTGCGCCTGCCGGTGGTGTGCCTCTCGGATGGCAGCTGGTGATGCGCTCACATAATATCACCGGACCGTATGAGGTAAAAAAGGTGATGGCACAGGGGAAATCAAAGATTAACGGTCCGCACCAGGGTGCCTGGGTGACAACCGTTACTGGTGAAGACTGGTTTCTTAACTTCCAGGATAAGGATGCATATGGCCGCGTGGTACACCTTAACCCGATGAAATGGGTAAATGACTGGCCGGTTATCGGAACGGACAAGGACGGAGACGGTTGCGGTGAACCGGTCACGTCATTCAAAAAACCTAATGTGGGTAAGAGCTATCCTGTAATGACCCCTCCTGAGAGCGATGAGTTTAACACCTCATCAACAGGACTGCAATGGCAATGGCTGGCAAACAAGAGGCTTACCTGGGGTTACCCTTCAGGCAATCTCGGATACTATCGCCTTAACTGTGTTGCAAAACCCGAGGGGTATAAGAACATGTGGGATGCTCCCAATATGATGCTCCAGAAATTCCCTGCAGAAGAATTCACTGCCACATGTAAACTCAGCTTCACTCCAAATTTTGACCTTGAAGAGACCGGAATGGTGGTGATGGGAATGGACTATGCAGGATTATCACTGAGGCGCGAAGATGGTCAGCTATACCTTTGTTACGCAGAGTGTAAACAGGCTGAACAGGGTGCACAGGAACAACGGTCAGACAAGATTCTTTTAAAGGATAACATTGTATACCTGAGGGTCAGGGTAAGCAAAGGAGCTGTCTGCAGCTTTTCATGGAGCACTGATGGCAAGAACTATAAAAAGGCAGGCAAAGAGTTTGCGGCAAGGCCAGGCAGATGGATAGGCGCAAAAATGGGCTTCTATGCCCTGCGTGACGGTTTCATAAATGATGCCGGATTCACAGATATAGACTGGTTCAGGGTTGAGAAAAATTGAATGGTTAAAACTAAAAATCTAATAGCACATTACGCAGGTAAATTTGGGGCTATATAAAAAGAGATATTGATGGGAAGCTTTGCAGGAGACATCTAGCCTAAGTCTCCCCTCCTGATCCCGATAGCTATCGGGAAGGAGGGGTGCCCGAGAGAAGCGAGGGTGGGGTGGTATGAATTCTGGCTTAAAAAACATACCACCTCCCCCAGGCTATCGCCTGGGTACTCCTCCTGACTCAGGAGGAGAAACCTGCTATCAGAAATCTTGATGAGTAAAAAGAACTTTTGGAACACCACATCATCCAAAACAGATTAGTGATATGTACAAAAAACATATAAAACAGATGAAAAAACATAGCAAATTTTCCGTATATATATTTTTTACGCTTTTCCTGGTTTCATTGTCACTGAATGCCTCAGCCCAGGATGGATATTTTACATCGTGCACGGTGGCTCAGGATGGGTCAGGCGATTTCACAACGATTCAGGCTGCCATTGATGCCTGCAAATCTTTTCCTGACACACGCATAACCATTCATATTAAAAACGGTATATACAAAGAAAAAATCCTTGTCCCGGAACACAACACCATGCTAACCTTTATTGGTGAGGATGCAGAAAAAACAGTTATCACCTGGGGCGACTATTTCGGGTCTGTAAGTCGCGGTAAAAACAGCACCTTTTACACTTACACAATGATGGTTGAGGCAAATGACTTTATTGCTGAGAACCTGACAATAGAAAACAGCGCAGGCCCTGTTGGTCAGGCGGTAGCTCTTAATGTGACAGGAGACAGGTGCGTCTTTCGTAACTGCCGGTTCCTTGGCAACCAGGATACACTTTATACAGCCGGCCAAAACAGCAGGGGATATTTTGAGAACTGTTATATTGAAGGAACGACCGATTTTATTTTTGGTGCGGCAACAGTCCTTTTCAACCATTGTACCATCCACAGCAAGAGTAATTCGTACATCACGGCAGCAAGCACGCCGCAGGGAAAAGCTTACGGTTATGTTTTTATGAACTGTACCCTCACGGCGGCAGATGGAGTAAACAGTGTTTACCTGGGCCGACCGTGGAGGGATTATGCCCGCACGGTCTTTATAAACTGCAATATAGGCGCCCATATCCGCCCTGAAGGATGGTCAAACTGGAAAGACACCCAACGTGACAAGAGTGCTTATTATGCAGAATATAAGAACACAGGTCCCGGGGCCTCAACCGGAAAAAGAGTGGCTTGGAGTCACCAGCTTACAAAAAAAGAGGCTAAAAGATATTCTGTTGAAAAGATACTTGCACCAACTGCACCATGTGACAGGGAGTCTGAATTCCGAAATATGGTCAGCGGGAAGAGATGACAGGTAAAGTGAAAGAAACGCCCACTCCCTGTTAATAAATTCCGCCAATGTAATCACCGATGCCGGAGGCATCGCAGGTCTGTAGCACATGGCATCTTCGCAACACCTGCGACCCCGACGGGGTCGAACAAACCTGCGATCCCTGCGGGATCAAAATTTTCGTTCCGGATACATCATTCTACAGACCTGCGATCCCTGCGGGATCGGAAAAATTTAAATCAGCTACTCTATATTGAATTTTGCAAATTCTTTTGAATCCCCAAATTTCAACTTTGTCCAAATCAGTATACTGAATTAAGGTACTCTTCCAGGTACCTGTACTCTGGTTTAATCAGTATTGCCTGCTTTTCATGCGGTAAGACACCTTTTAATGACTCCGGCAACTCAGGCTTGACTCCCGTTACCGGTTCAACCACATCAATGAATTTTGCCGGATGGGCTGTCTCAACAAATATACCCACCGATGATGGGTTCTCCTCCATGTATAAATCAAGTCCCAGGCTTCCGACAGCGCCATGCGGATCAAGTAAATAACCGCATCGTTTGTATTCAGAGGCAATGTGTTTCCGGATCTGATCATCAGTAAACCAATATCCCGTAACCATCTGAATGACCTTGTTCCAGTCGTTTTCAAATATCTCCATCATCCTGTCGAAATTGCTGGGGTTGCCCACATCCATCGCATTGGCAATAGTCTGGATGGAAACCCGCGGAGTATATTTCCCTGTCTCAAGGTACTCAGGCACCACCCTGTTAATGTTTGTTGAAGCGATGAAGCACTCAACAGGCAGACCGGTGGTATATGCCAGCATTGCTCCGGTTATATTTCCGAAGTTACCGCTTGGAACAGAAATAACAGGCGCTTTATCTTTTATACGAGAGGCTGCCCAGTAATAGTAAAAGCTCTGCGGGATGAGCCTGGCTATGTTTATTGAGTTGGCTGATGTAAGATTTATGCGGTTGTGTGTGTTGTATTGTGTAAAGGCCTTTTTAACCATTGCCTGGCAATCGTCGAAAGTGCCCTGTACCTCAAGCGCTTTTATATTCTTACCCAGTGTTGTCAGCTGTTTCTCCTGTATCTCACTCACCTTTCCTGAGGGGTAAAGGATAATGACATCAACGCCATCTATGCCAAGGAAACTGTTTGCAATTGCTCCTCCCGTGTCGCCTGAGGTGGCCACAAGAACGACTGTACGATGCTTCTCATCTGCAAAATAACGGAAGCATTGCGACATGAACCGGGCGCCAAAGTCTTTGAAAGCGGCAGTGGGGCCATGATACAGCTCCAGTGAGTACTTCCTCTCCCCTGTCTGTACAAGCTCAACAGGGAAGTTAAAGGTCCATTCACATATCCTTTTTAATTCGGCTCCGGGTATCTCATCACCAATATATGCCGATCCTGCTTCAAACGCAATCTCCGGAAGTGAAAGTGACGGGAGCCGCCTGAAGAAATCAGGACTCAAACGTGGAAACTCTGCCGGCATGTACAATCCCATGTCGGAAGATATCCCCCGGCAAACGGCATCCCTGAAGGAGACCTTTTCACTTCTGTTCTTAATATTGTAATACTTCATTCTTCTTTAATTAAAGACAGGTTGTTGTACCAACGGTATTAACCTGTGAAACATAACTTCTGAACTTTTTGTTTCTGACAATCAAAACCTCTTCCATTGCTTTTCCGGCTTTTGTTGCATCGTCTTTGCCTCTGCACAGGGCAAATACCGATGGCCCTGATCCGCTAATGCCCGCTCCTATGGCTCCGCTATTAAGAGCTGCATTCTTTATTTCATAAAAGTCAGGAATAAGTTTTGCCCTCTTTGGCTCTGCCACATAGTCTGTGAGTGAGCGGCCTATGAGTTCATAATTGTTGCTGTACAGGCCTGCAATAAGTCCACCCAGGTTACCCCATTGTTTTACTGCTGTCTTAAGCGGTATCTCTTTATCAAGCACGCCGCGTGACTCGGATGTTCGTACTTCAATATCGGGATGAAGCACTGCGCACCACAGGTCAGAAGGGATGTTTATCTGCACCACATCAAGAGGCTCGTATGATCTGACGAGGGTTATTCCTCCCATCAGCGCAGGTGCCACGTTATCGGCATGAGCTGAGCCGGAGACCAGCCTTTCGCCTTCCATGGCAAAGCCAATCATCTCATTCATTGAAAACCTGTTACCAAGAAGCATATTGGCGGCGTATGCTGCTCCTGCTGAGCTGGCACCGCTTGATCCTATACCGCTGCCGGGATTAATGCCCTTAACTATCTTTACCCTGAAGCCTGTGTTACCATCGATTTTGTCCATCACCGCCCTCAGCACCGCGCCTACCACATTCTTTCCGGGATCGGTGCTCAATCCCTGGCATCCGCTGATGCCGGCGATCTCAATGACGGGCCGGTCAAGACATTCCATCTCTATAATATCAAATGGCTCATTCATTGCAAGACCTATCACATCAAAGCCGCAGTTTAGATTTGAAATTGTTGCCGGAGCCTTTACTCTTACTCTTTTACTCATTGTCAGTTAACTGTTTACAATAGATAATATGTCTGAGAATATTCCCGACGCCGTCACATCCGCTCCTGCACCTGCCCCTTTTATTATCATCGGGCGTGCCGGATAACGTTTGGTAAGGATAGATATCACATTATCGTTACCATCGAGATGGTAGAAGGCATGTGCCGGATCCACCTCCCTCAGCATAATCTTTGCTTCTCCCTTGCGGAACTGTGCTATAATCCTTAACCTGCGATTAAAATTAACTATATTCTCTCTTATCACTTCAAAGTATTCATCATATTCCTGCATCTGTGCTGCAAATTTATCCGGTTCATATTTTGCAGGAAGCGGAGCAGGAAGATAATCTTCGACCCTGACGTCAGATGCTTCAAGCCTTACTCCGGCTTCTCTTGCCAGTATAAGAAGCTTCCTCGATACATCCAGTCCTCTTAGATCAATAAGCGGATCCGGTTCGGTGTATCCCTCTTCAAGTGCCTTGAGAACCGCATCGCTGAATTTCATCCCGCTGCAGAAACTGTTAAAGATAAAATTAAGGCTGCCTGACAGTACAGCCTGGATCTGATGTACCTCATCACCGGTACGCACCAGGTTACCGATAGTCTGAATTATTGGCAATCCGGCTCCGACATTGCTCTCGAACCTGAAATGAACTCCCTTTTGAACTGCGATCCGTTTCAGCTCATAATAGTTCTCATAAGATGATGAAGCGGCAATTTTATTGCATGTGACAATTGAGATGCGGCCTGAGAGTATCATCCGGTATATACTGCTTATCTCTTCACTGGCAGTGTTGTCAATGAATATTGAGCCCGGAAGATTCATGGAGAACATCTGCTGTACAAACAGATCAATATCAGTGGCAGCACCTTCAGACTTAAGTTCCTTTTTCCACTCATTCTGTTTTATCCCGGAACGTTTTATAAGCATGTGTCTGGTATTAGCCAGGGCCACGATGCGAAAGTCGGTATTATATTCCCTGGTTAAATAATCAGCCTGGGAGAATATCTGCTCAATAAATGCGGTACCTACCCGTCCCGTTCCTATGATGAAGAGATTTATCTTTTTATGGGCTGCCACCGGGAAATCAGACTGATCGGCACGTTGCACGTCGTGCATTCTCAACATTTCCATTATCGGCTTTATACTTTTGACATCTTTATAAGAGATGTCATTCAGCTCCTGTGCACTCATTTTATTATTTTTTTGTTAAAGGATTAATACAAGGTTCTCTTTTCCTGCCTCTGGCAGTCTTGTGGAATTTAATCCACACCCGGATTTTATATGTTTATACTTACTCCCTATCTGGGAGTGGAACCTGTTGATGAGGTTGTACCAAGGCCGTTACCACAGCCGGTAAAAGATGTAGATATGAAGGTGCCGCATAACATATCAGTCTCGTCAGGGAGACGAACTATTATTTCTGATATGTATGATTTAAGTATCACCTTCTTTCAAATATTAAGCAAATATAATGATTTTATAATTAAACCTGCAGCTGTGCTTGATTTTTTTAATTTTTTAATTGATTTTTTGACCAATATTATAATAATGCTGATAAAAACCACAAAAAAAAGGACCAGGAAATGCTAAAGCCTAAGTTTCCCTTCCTTTGAAAGAGCCTGTCCCAATCTATCGGAAAGGGGTCCGAGGCGCAATCTTCTGAGTGATTTAGCTGTTTTATAGGATACTATGGCGGATTGGAGGGCTGTGACTTTAATATTTTAGTAACCTGATTATTATGTCGTAGTTTGTTATATGTTTTTACATTACTGCCCTAATAAAAGTATGAGATTCTTCGCTTCGCTCAGAATGACAATCGCATAGAAAGATATAGGGGGAGGAGGTTGGCGGCGGATGCCGCCAACCTCCTCCCCCATAAACAATACAATTAGCAGTCATTCCGAGCGAAACGAAGTGAAGCGAGGAATCTCATGATATTTTCACGAATTATATGTTCAGAAGTGATTTTTATAAAAAAAGGCAAATCATACCACCCCGCCCTCGCTGCTCTCGGGCACCCCTCCTTCCCGATAACTATCGGGATCAGGAGGGGAAACTTACCCGACATATACTTTGTAAAAACGATTGAGCCCTGGAAACTATTCCTTATTGACAAAAAAAAGGACCAGGAGTTACCCTGGCCCTACCCTTCATTAACAAAAACTATTTAATAATTAACATCTTTTCAAAATTTCAAGACACATGCGTGAGTTATGATAAGGACACTTCCAGAAACCTGCCTTGTCATCATGGCGGTTGATGGTGCCGTCATCACGGATGCTCCAGTGCCACTCACCATTTTCACGATCCACAAGCTTTTGCTTAATGAACTCAAGGCATTTGTAGGCCGTCTCAAGATAAGCCTCATTTCCTGAAAGCTCCCAGGCATTTATAAAACCAACCACTGTCTCAGCCTGCACCCACCAGTGACGGTCCCTGTCAATGTGACCATTGGCCTGGTCCCACTCATAAATCATGCTTGAATCATCCTGAAGCCCTTCAGCAGCGGCCTTTGCCACCTTTACTGCCACCGGCGTCACAATGTCTATGATATCATCATCATTCAGCACAAGCGCCGCTTCATAGAGCAGCCACGAAGACTCTATGTCGTGACCATATGAAAACATCGTCGACTTAACCTTCCATGTCTCATCAAAAAACAGATTGAGATGACCTGTTTTCTCGTCAATAATCTTTTCAACGAAAAGAACAATAAGGTTTCTCAGCTGCTTGTGAAGGCCAAAATCGGGCCATATCCTGTAAAGATTGGTATATGCCTCCAGGATATGAAGATGAGTATTCATCGTCTTCTTCTCGTTGGCATCCTTATCGCTCAGGCGCAGGTCCTCGAGAATATTCCACTCCTTATCGTAAGCTTCAAAATACCCGTTCAGCTCATTATCAAAGCTGTGTTTTTCAATAAGATTATATAGTTCGATGGCTTTATCCCTCGAAACCATGTCTCCGGTAGCAATGAAGTACTGGCTGAATGCATATATAAGAAATGCCTGAGAGTAAATCTGCTTCTTTGTATCAAGCGGAGTACCATCGGCAGCAAGGCACCAGTATGAGCCCTCGTTTTTATCATCAAAAAAACGGGATAGAATATAGTCACGCGCCCTGGACGCAGTGTCAAGATATTCAGGGTCTTTCAGCTTCTCATAAGCTACTGAAAAGGTCCACAATATACGCGCATTAAGTATGGCTCCTTTTGGAGCATCGGCAATAATATTATCCTCACCGTCAATGCGTCCGTAAAAACCTCCGTTTATATTATCCTCCATCCGGGTCATCCAGAACGGAAGAATGAATTCAGTCAGCTCATTAAGAGCATCTTTCTTCATCTCATCGATGACCTTTTGTGTATCCTTTATCATTTGCCGGAGGTATATTCAGAATTCTTTCTGATGAGGTTCTTAATTGTCTCAACCGATGTTGCAGAGCGATAGCCGTCGGCCGGAGTATTGAGACAATAGTCTGTAAGCTGCCCTATTGTTGATACTGCCACGTGCATTCTCGTATCGGATGATGCATAATAAATATATACGGTTCCATCATCGTCAGCTATCCAGCCTGATGAAAAGAGTACGTTGGAGACGTCGCCCACACGTTCTTCTCCCTCGGGAGCCATGAAATAGCCTGCCGGTTCGGCAATAAGTTTTGAGGGATCCTGCAGATCGGTCATATAGAGATAAAGGACATATCGAAGTCCGGCAGCACAGCCTCTCACACCATGAGCAAGGTGTAACCATCCTTTGGGTGTCTTTATAGGATGAGGCCCTTCGCCATTCTTCAGCTCCTTTATTGTATGGTAATAACGGAAGTTAATTATCTTCTCTTCCTTAACCTGTGCCTTTGTAATATCATCAATAAGCGCCCAGCCTATTCCTCCGCCTTTGCCGGCATCAATGAATCCTTCCTGCGGACGGGTATAAAGTGCATACTTACCGTTTATAAACTCAGGGTGAAGCACAACATTGCGCTGCTGGCTCGGTGACACCAGGTCAGGCAGCCGCTCCCATGTCTTCAGGTCGTGAGTCCGTGCGATACCTGCAGCAGCGACAGCAGATGAGAGATCGCCCTCTTTGGCAGCAGGGTCGTGCCGCTCACTGCAGAAAACACCATAGATCCATCCATCTTCATGCAGCGTGAGACGCATGTCATAAACATTAGTGTCCGGATCTTCTGTCTCAGGCATAGTGACGGGATAATCCCAGAAACGGAAATTATCAACACCATTCGGACTCTCAGCAATTGCAAAGAACGACTTGCGATCGTTTCCTTCAACCCTGACAACCATGACATACCTGCCATTGAACTTCATAGCACCGGCATTAAAGGTACCGTTGACGCCAATCCGCTCCATCATGTAAGGATTTGTCTCCGGATTCATATCATACCTCCATGAAAGAGGTGCGTGGTCTGCTGTCAATACCGGATATTTATACCTGAAGAATATTCCATTGCCTGGCTCTATCCTCTCATTCTTCCTTTTAATCAATTTCTCCTGAGCCGCCTGTAGCTTCTTAAGCCGGTCTTTATAAGTATTCATTGTCTGATATTTTGATAGTATATTATTTGCCCTTGTTTAAGCCCAGGTCATTCCTGAACAATGATCCCGGGAGGTTGTAGAAATCAATGAAGTCTTTTTCCGATTTTTGTCCGGGGTATGGAGCATAAAAATGATCTATTCTGTAGTGTGCATTACGCCATACCAGAAACCATGATATTTTATGATCCTTTATTGCAGGCCAGATAGTGCCTGTCCACCATGTGGGGTCAGGAATGGATTCAAACCCAACCTCTGTCAGTGCCGGGATCTTGTTATGCTCCCGTCCGATTGTCTCGAGTAAGCTAAGTTTGGTATTGAGTTCACTGATGGTTTTATCTTTATCTGCAATAGAGTTTTGATAATAATCAAACCCGATGATATCAACATAATTATTTCCCGGATATCTTTCAAGATATTCGGCAGCGTTTTTAAAGTCGCCTGATGCTGAATAGGCAAAGAGCAGATTATGAATATTCTTTGTCTTTGTCAGGTAGTCAAAGGTAAACCTCCACATGTCAATGAACTGCTGTGTTGTGCACAGCTTCTGTCCCCACCAGAACCAGCTTCCGGTGTGTTCATGGTAAGGGCGAAAGAGCACCGGGATAGGCTTCCCGTTCTCATCAGTGAGCGAGCTCATAAATACAGCAACCTTATCAAGCCATTGTTTATACTTCTCATTCTGCGAGCCCCCCGGGAGAATACTCTCAACAACCTTATCTGAAGTGACATCCCATGCGGTGCCTCCGGTAAGAGGATTATTCTGATGCCAGCTGACTGTTATCAAGCCTCCGTAAGCATGCACCTTCTTTGCTATTTCAATCTCATACTTAAACGGGACAGAGTCAAGGTTTCGAAGGCTGTCAAGTTCAAGGTGTCCCATATCGATTCCGGTAATAGCAGGGTAATCAGAGCAAACGCGTTTGACATCTGATTCACCATTTGGATAATCCCATGCACGGCCATAAGAAAGGTCATCCTGATGGCCAAACATTATCCCCCTGTTCAGGTTCTCCTTAAGGATGGCAAGTAAGGCCTTTGTCTCTTTAGTCGCATTTTCATCGGCCGGTTTTACTTTATTGTCCCGGCTGGCGTTGCACGATACAAGTGCAACCATGACAGCAGAAAGAAGCACAATCTTTTTCATGACTCTACTTTGTTATCTTTTTAATTTTCTGGTTATAGCTTGTAATGATGGCAACAGTGTTATCAGTGTTAAAGACAGAGTTAAGGCCCTGCTCTTCAACAGGAGGGTCTCCCAGGTAAGCATCGCCCTTCTCCCAGAAAACATGTCCTTCAGTAGCGCGTCCCTCGCCCGAGTACGACCAGAAATTGGCACCTGCAAGCACATCATGCTTTTTGGCATGAGCCACAACCTGGTCAAAGGCGTTCTTATAATAACGGTCGCGACATTCAACACTCTCAGATGGTGAGTAGCCATGGAGATCGCGGGGCAGACCAAACTCCTCAAGCACAAGAGGCTTTTTCAGCTTTCGTGCAATGGCAATATGGTCCTTCATATAGATGTTAGTCTTTATAATGCTTGAGTCAAGTGAGCCGGGAATATTTTTCACATCAAGCCAGCTCCAATTCTTCGGCCATATATGCATTGTGAGATAATCAACATTTGGATCTGAATGGATCCGCTCAAAGACCTCAAGTGACTCTTCGCAGCCATGTTGTCCTTCGGTGCCTGTTGTCACCAGGTGATTATGGTCGAGATTCTTTATCAATGCTGATGTGGCTTCAACAAGCTCCTGCAGCAGAGGGATGTTTTCTTTCGAGAAGGCCCTGGGCTCATTACCTATCTCCCATGTCATTACAGCGGTGTCATCGGTATATTTTACATCTGTATAGCGGTTGGTCCGGCCTATTATATAAGTTATAAAATCATAAAACTGCTGTTTGCATTCGGCACAATGGTGAAACATTGACGCGTAGGCAATAAACTGAGGCCAGGTATTTGGTTTTACTGAAGGGTAAGGAATAGGTCCGTAACCGTTCCAGTTAAGATACTGGGCATAACCGCCCGACCAGTCCCAACTGTTATTAAGGAAGATCACTGCCTTCATGTTTCTTTTTCCCATCTCTGAGAGAAGGAAGTCAAGGCCGTCGAGCATGTCATCGCTATAGAGCCCCGGAGCCTGCTGAAGTGTGGGAGTCACGCGGAAAGGTTCATCGTCAGGGCCTTCGGCACCAACAAGAACACGCAGGTTGTCAATACCCATCTGCTTCATGGCATCAAGCTCCCTCAGCAAACGGTCACGATTGCCAAAATGACCCTGTGATCCCAGGATAGCACCATACCAGTAATTTGCCCCTACGTAATAATATGGTCTGCCATTGAGAACGAAATGGCTATTCTTTACTGTTACAAAACCTTTCTGCTGGGCATTTGCGGCTCCGGCAAAAAAGAGTACTGTCAATAATACTGTCAGCCAGCGTTTCATCTAAGTATGTTCAGGTTATAAGTTTACAATGCAAATTTAATCCAAAGAATTTGAGGGGTATAATACCCTGATTTCAAATCATGATACTTTAATGTCAAAGATTAAAATACAACAATCTTTTAAGCCATAGGAAGGAAGATTTTGAGATTTACAAACCTGAAAGTAGTCTAACATGGAAAACTTTGGGATGCATAAAAAGCAGATCCTTTTTTATATTATTGTTCTTTCTTTGGCTGCACAAAGAAAGAACCAAAGAAAATGCACCACGGAGCATAACTTTGCCCTCAGCCTCCGCCCGCTGCACAAGCCACCCCGCCACGTCTTCGGCCAAAGTTCGCGCGCTCCGTGGACAGCCCCCGCTCAGGCCCGGTAGAAAAAACAGCAGATAACATAAAATCACTTGAAAATTGATACTTTTTTTGCTTCCCGTTTTCAGATTTTATAATGAAGCTCCCTATTTTTTGTGTATGTTATTGTTTTATTGTTATTTACAAATCATATAAATAAGGAAGTCGCTGAAATAAAATTTGCATTTTTAATGATATTTTTTTAAATCCATTATCTTTATCCCGGTAACAAAAATAAACCTGACTATTAAATGAAAGATACCGTTCTTCGTGAGATCACTCCGCTCACACAATCCGACTGTTTCACATCATTTTACAGGGCTAAGTCGGAGTTTGATTTTCCTCTTCATTATCACGATGAGGTAGAGTTAAATTTTATAAAGAATGCCAAAGGCGCCCGCAGAATCATAGGCGATCATGTTGAAGAGATAGATGACCTTGAACTGGTACTTGTTGGACCTAACCTGGAGCACGGGTGGTTTGGGGAGAAGTTCAGGGACAACCAGATAGAAGAGATAACAATACAGTTTCATAGAGATTTTCTGGATGAGAAATTCCTGCAGAAGAACCAGCTGAGTTTTTTAAGGACCATGCTTTTAAAATCAGTAAGAGGCATTCTGTTTTCACGTGAGACGACAAAGATGCTGGCTCCAAGAATAGAGGCCCTGCATAAGAAACAGGGATTTGACTCGGTGCTTGAGCTGATGTCTATACTGCATGATCTCTCCATCTCAAGGGAATACCGCATATTGTCTGATTCAAGCTTTAACAGCGCAGAGGTATTTACATATAACAGCCGCCGCATTGAGAAGGTGATGAAGTTTATTCACTCGAACTTCGAGAAGCCAATAACGCTGGCTGAGGCTGCCAGGATAACTAACATGACCGAGTCGGCATTCAGTCGTTTCTTCAAACTCCGCACGGGTATCACTTTCATCGATTGTCTCACCGAGGTGAGGCTGGGGCATGCTTCGAGGATGCTTATAGAGACCACCAAGACCATTGCCGAGATTGCCTATTCGTGCGGGTTCAACAACATATCAAATTTCAACCGCATCTTCCGCAAGAAGAAAGGCTGCACCCCACGTGAGCTCCGTGAGAGCTACGACCAGGGGAGCAGGGTGTTTATCTGATTTGAAGATTTGAAAATTTGAAGATTTGAAAATTTGAAGATGAGGTAACTGCCTATGGAATGGTATTAGTGAATAAATTAATACCCTCTCTCTGGCCTTTGTGGTTGATTTTTTTCACCTCAGAGGACACAGAGAGCATTGAGTTACACAGAGTAAAGGTAAGACCACAGAGAGCACTGAGGAGTTTAAAATCTCCTTTTAAATCAAGTGTTATTATTTTATTTCATATGGACTGTTTGTTGAATCAATAAGGTCACCCCAGATTATATTCTCATTATTTGCTTTAAATTGAGTAAGCAATGCGTTTAAATTATGTCCATCAAAAAGGTCCGGTGGAACTAAAACAAATCCAATTTTTAATGGTGCCGGATTAAACGAATAATATTTACGTTGATCAAAACAAAGAATAGCTGGAAGAGAGAAAGTTTGACCAGGTCTTATCACAATACGCTGAGGAACATTCTGTGGGCATCTATTAGGGCATATTGTGATATTATTTAAATTCACGACAATATTACCTGCTGTTGCACAACTATAACCTATAAATTTTACTTCAGTATCAGTACTATTTGTTATGTCTATCTCCACTAATGTGTATAACATACTATCACCCTCTGTCAAATCATATGTCCCTAGATCAAACGCTTTCATAACTACTCTTTTATCAACAGTTGGGGTTCGCCTAGATTTTGTATCATTACAACCAAAAACAAGATAAATACCCACAAGTAAAAAAAATAATATTTTTTTTTTCATAAAGCCAAATTTTAAAACCACGGATTATTTAAAAATAATGCATTATTTATAAATATAGATTGAATTATTGAGGGTTCAATTTTAAAAATTAAAGGATCACCTTTAATCATTCCATTTTTTATAGAATACCCCCAAGTAAAGTTTTGAATAAATTGCCATTCCTTCCCTCTTTTCCCAAATAAACTCAATTCAGCAGTAAAGCTGTTTTCTGCATTGGGGCAATCATAAAAGAACATTTTACCAAGTCCTTGATAACTTGCTTTACCATATGCTTCCTTACCTGATTCAGATTTAGGGTACATAAATCCATTATTTGCCAAACAACCATTTTCAGCAATCGCAATAGCACCATTCCATGAGTAGGTCTGAACCCAATTATAATCGGAATACATTTCACCGTAGACTTGAATTTGTAAATGATATTCTCCCCAAGTCAAATTTGTAGTCTCAGGGCCTTCATTAATACAAAGAATAGGTTGATTCTCGCCTAGTGACAAATAACGCCCTTGCATTTGAGCTAGATATAATGGATCATTAAGTGAGCAGCAATCGCCTCCGTTAAGGTCATAAAGCAAGCTTTCGTTAAGGTAATCTTGCGCTTGATCAGAATTGTCAGAATAGGACATTGAAGATGAACTATACTGGTAATAAGCGCTGTAATCCGATTTAACCCTTTCTTCATATGTAAATGTTCCACTGATTGAAAGAGTTATTGGGGTGTTTTTAAATGCCTCCCCAGGAGACATCCCAAAATTCAGAACATTATTCAGCCATTGCATCGTATAGATAAGCGCATTCCCAGCTACAAAGGACCATAGCGCAAAGTTACCACTCGGATCAGTAAATTTCAAGGGATTATTAAAACAATAAGAGTACCTGTCAAATCCAATGCACCTTTCAGGCGCCTGAAGAAAATTATCCGGACTAATAAATAATGCCAGAACAGGATCATATATGCGCCCATTCATGTTAATATGATCAAAATCAAGGAGATGTTCATGTCCTGTAAATCCTCTTCCTGTAAAGAGCGAAGTGCTTACATTATTATAAGTCCAGTCTGAGCAATTTCGTCTCCTGCCCCACGGGTCAAAACTATTCCTCTCAACAACTGTTCCGGCTGAGGATGTTATAACATCAAATGATCCTAAAGCATCAGTGCTAATATAATATAAGCTTGATGCTCCTGATTGTACTACAGAAACCGCAACAGTCCCAGAAGGAGTGTTTACGTAATAGAGTTCGCGGGTAGCAACGGGAGTTATCTCTTTCTCATAATTGCCAAAAACATAGTACCTGGTTGCATTTACTTGATTGTTAACCCTATATACCTGTTTAGCTCTCCCAAAGTCTGGCCAGTATGTCCATTCCAGCTTCCTGACATTTGAAGCATCAATGGTATTTTTAAGAGTTTCTATCTTATTAAAAGCAGTATAAGTTATCTCCTGGGCAGGCATTGAAGACATAAGGTCAGTGGGATCAGTAATCCCAGACGGGGCATGGATATTATCATCATAGATATAACTGCCTACATCTGATTTGCTTGTTATATTTCCGGTGCCTGCTACATCATATATTATTCTTCGGGTTGAACCACCTGCAATGGAATCTGTAGTCAACCTGTCCTGGTTATCATATGTAAACAATTCGGTCAAAGAAGTGTTGCCTCCCGTATTTAAAGACCGCTGAGTCAGGTTTCCTGTTACATAATCATTATTGTAAGACCAAGCTTCAAGTACGCCGGCTACTGTGGAAGTATGCGTCAATGAATTCAGGAAACCGTTTGGATCAAATCCAAGTGTTGTTGTTATCTTATCACCGTTGCATTTATATGTGCTTATTATTCCATTTTTACTTTGAGTTATTGCTCGCCATACCAAGGCACCATTTAAAGCCTGGCCTGTCTGATAACCGTAGCTGTTATAAATATAAGTTTCAGTGAAAGCAGAATTAGTCACAGTGGATAATAATCTTCCATAACTATCATAATTATATGATTTAGTAAATGAATTGTTATCATCCAGCTTTTTAGTTACTAATGATGTCCTTTTATACTCGTCATAAGCATAGCTGATTACAGGTCCTTCAGAACTTGATATTTCCTGCAATAGTCCTGATGTAGAATAGTATTTGTATGTTTTCACAAGCCCCGAATTCCATGTCTCAGTTTTTAGTCTGCCTGATTCATATTTATAATCTACATTGTTCCCCTTTGCATCTGTCTGACTCAATAATTGTCCAAACCCATCATATTTATAATTAGTTTCCCCTGCATCTATGTCAATGAGTTTTTCCTGATTCCCGAAGTCGTCGTATTTTATTGTTGTAGTACCAGATGGGGAAGAGATTGAAATAACTTTGCCGTCAGGGTTATAAACATAATGAATTGTACCACCCGGATCAGATGAGCTTATCTTCATTCCTGCAGCATCGGAAACTGTAGTATATGTCCTGCCTGATTTTGTCACTGTTGTTGTCAATCCATTGTAAGCATAACTTGTAATTGTGTTATATGGATAGACAGTCTCAGTTGATACTCTGCCATAGTTATCATAAGTAAATGTCACCCATTGAGAAGCTGCACTACCATAAAAATGAGGTTGTGTCTTTCTAACAATTCTCCCCTGTGTATCGTATTCGATTTCCGAAAGCAGGTAGTCTCCACTCATTGATTGTGTTTTCGTTCTGAGAACTCTCCCTAATATATCATAAACTGTAATTGAGGTTGGTTTTCCGGCAATAGTAGTTAGCTTATAATATGCCTCCATAAGATTTTCCTGGCCTGGAGACCAAACAGTTGTTTCATTTTTTATCTGCCCATCAGGATAGGTTGTTTTGATTAGATTGCCAAAACCATCATAAGCATATTGTGTTTTTGTGTTTTCACCAGTGTTGTCATATTCCTCGACAATGTTGCAGGTATATGGATTACAATTGTAAGTCTTAATATTTCCCTGAAAATCCGTTTTAGTTTTTACATACCTGGCTTTAACATCTTCATAAGTATAGCTGGTGATTCTTGTTTCTCCTCCTATTGAAGTAGATTCAGTTATCATATTACTATAATCATCATACTTGTATTCTTTAATAACGGAAGCAGATCCGCTTTGTTTTGTTTCTTTATC
>JGI20214J51088_10000382_pt1 | contig 31319 bp, 52 predicted proteins | sample WetSurMetagenome_FD_51088 | JGI IMG/M metagenome (IMG submission 51088) | reverse complement strand
CCTACGTGTAATTGTATTATTATCCTTCTATGTCCTTGTTTTATTGATTGCTTGAGTTTTTTTATAATGTCGTTCTGGTACTTTCTTAATTCCATATTTAACGATTTTGTAATAAACTTAAATCAAGCGTAATATCTGGACTCACATCCGAAGGGACATAATCTCCTCCTTGTTCTTCAGGAAAAAAACAATCAATGTTGTATTCATCCATTAATGTAGCTTTATAACACCATCCAAAACCACTAACCCTATAAACACCTATTTCAGATAATGCAATAAATAACCCGTTTATATCAATTTCTTTAACTTGCCTAATCCTATAAAACAAAATATCTAAGTCTTTTCTTTTTCCTTCTTTGTATAGCGTTCCTCCTGTTAAGGCGACATGACACCCATAAGCAGTACATATTTTTTCTATATGCTTACACAAATCAATTGCTTTTTCAGTTGTCCAGCTTTTCATTTTTTCACCCTATAAATTATTGTTAGTATATGCGCTACCACATAGCAGATAAAGAAAAACAGATATTGGCTAATCATTTCATTCCTGGCGGCTTACACAAGCACAACGCAACATAAATCAATAAACCTATCCACATAATTAAATCTATCATTACAATACTCCTGAATTATGCAAAATAGTCATTTTGGCACGTTGTTTTTCTACCTTTTCCAGATACAAATCTTTTTCGGCTTGTGGTAGTGTTGCTAAATGTTTTTCTTTCAAAATTGCTTTGGTTTTTCCTGTTAATTTACGATGTTCATAAAATGGACAAATTGTAATAGCACATGCTTCAACTTGCTCGATCCATGTTCCTTTATCTTGTGGATCATAAATACATTCTTTGCAATTTTTGTTTATTGCTTGTCTAACTGTTAGCTTCATGATAATTCCCCATAAAAATGCGCGTCCTTGCGCTGTTAAAATTAAATGCCGTTGCCGTTGTAACTCAACCAATAGTTAGGTGGGTTAAAATACTGGTTAGAAGCGTTAACACACCAGAACCGCGCCTTTGTTGCTAAATTTACATTATAGACACCTGGAGCGGCAGGGGCTTGCGATCTGGACAAATTAACATAAGCAAATGTGTATTGATTGACCGCAATTTCCAACATAGGCGTATAAGTACCTCTAAAGTTATAAATGTCTGTTTCAACATTGTAGGTAGACTTATCATAAATTAATCGGCTTTGTGCATTGTTGCTATTTGTAACCCTAAATGTTGCCAAAACATCATTAGCATAAGCAATGTCATTAAAGATGGCCTGTGCTACAACTTTTCGCACATTGGGAATAGTTCTACAATCCACTGTGTAAGTGTCTCTGTCGGCAGCACCGGAATAGAAACCAATCTGCGTAAAACCTGTTTCAATAGCACTTGCAGTAAAAGACAGTAACAATAAGGTAAAGCTGATTAAGTATTTCATTTATTTTCCTAGTTTTTTGTTGAGGTATTGGATTTGTTTGTCTGCAACATAATCCATTTTGTCGTAGACGGTTAAGTCACGATTAACTGGCACGTTAACAGGTGGTTTTATTTCTGTTAAAGTTTTACAGTCCATCCCTGCACGTTTCATAGCCTCCATATTTGCATTATCATCCGTCATGCGCTCACATGCTATGCGGTTTTGCCCAGTAACAAGCCATAATGTAACGTCCTTTCTACGGTTACAGCTATCTGACTCAACCGGAGCGCCAGCAGCAAGAGCACCGAATCCAGCACTAACGCCAACAGACGCAGTATTAGCGCAATTATCCTGACTAAATGATTGAGCAAGGCCAGGAGCATAAGCGAACGGAGTTTGCTGTACTTGATTAAACCGCACGCTATTCCCTTCATTGACTGCGAACCCACCATCACCGCCACGAACTGAGTTATTTACTGACGCACTTCCGCCCCTGCCGCCTTGACTGTTTGAATAAGCTGAGCCACCTGTAGCCATTGATCCACTAATAGCAGTTGAGTTTGTTGAGCTTTTAACTGTTGTTGATTGGAATGCACTAAGGTTCGCATTTTGTGTCGAACTTCCGCTTGTTTCATATCCTCTTCCTGTTGCAAAAGCCGTTATAGGCAGTAAAAGTATAATTGTAAGTAGTTTTTTCATTTTTAATCCTAGTTTAGTTAAATTGTTTATTGTGCTTGCAAGGCTTTATTTGCATAATCTCCTGTAGGTTTTTTTAATTGAATCTCTAATATCACAAGTTGTTGTACATTCTCTGCTTGTTATTGATGCAATAACACCAAGTCTTTGAGGGCTTAATCCTTTAACAGATATATGGATATATTTTTTTTGCATTTCTTCATCTATCAAATCTGCTATTACTTTATAGCTAAAGCCTTTTGCTTTCATTTCTCTAATCATTTCGTTTATTGTCATTGTGATATGCCTTTAAGCCAAATATCAAATGCTTTTTGTAATCTTTCCACACCTTCACTTTCTTTTATAAAGTCACCAAGTCTATTTTTTATTCCTGGCAATTCACAAGAAACAGCATAATTTAATTTATTGCCTTGCTCATCAGTTGGAACGCTTGAACCGTTCCACCATACACTTCCTATTTTCCACTTACCTGCATACAAATTTATACCGTTTGAATACTTATCTGTCATTTTTTTTTGCCTTAATTCTGTGCTTTCTATTCTAATCATTTTGTGTCCTCTCGTAAGTTGGATACAGCATAGTTTGTATTTTGTTTCGTGTCAAGAAATATTTGTTTCGTTATGTGAAATTATTTTGTTTGACACATCGAAACTATTTTGATAGACTGTACTCAACTTAACAGGAGGATGAAATGAAATTTACACAATGCCAATCACCATACCCTAAGTTTTGCAAAGTATGGAACAATAATGATAAGGAGTTTTATTTTACTATCATAGTGGATGAATACGTTAACCGCTATATCGACCACAATACAGGGTTTTGGGATAATGCAGTACACCTGGATGAACTTGACTTGTTGAATCCGGTTAAGACATTAGAAGGAAATAGCACTTATGACTTTTTAACGGTTGTGCCGAATGAAAAAGATTATAGATAAGATAGTAATGGCTATTGTTTCGATAGCTTATTTAATTAAATATTTATTGAGGATTAAAAGATGAAAACACAAGTTGCAGCATTTAAACAAGATTACAGCATATGCCTGTTTGATTTTACCCCTGCAGGATGGGTGCAGTTAACAGAGTTTGTTGATGTTGATCTTCCAGATAAGCCGACATCAGAAACATTAAGCAAAGAAATAGATCTGATTGATAAGGCTATTGCTATTGAAGATGGAAAGCACTTTGCAGAAAGAAAACGCCTTGAAACAAGAAAGCAAGAATTATTAGCGATAGAAGAATGGAAACCTTTAGATTTTCCTGTTCCAGACGTGAATATGTCTACAGACTTTGTTGAGGTCAATTATGAATCTTGAGCACGTTGTTATTGTGCAAAGTGAGGGAGATGATTTTAACCAAGAGCACTGGTATGACTGCTCATGCGGTTGGAAGTCTCGCAGATGGGCCAATCATAATGATTACAAGTGGTCTAACTTACAAGAAGAAATAGACGCGCACATGTATGAAATAGACGCGAGAGCTGATGCACTAACGGAGAATGACTAATGAATCTTGAATTATGGAATAAAGTATCTGAGCCGCCAAAGTCTGCATTAAAGCAGATAGGAGCAGGTAGACTTAAGGGAATGACTGATGTAAACCCTCAGTGGCGAATTAAGGCTATTACTGAGCATTTTGGCCCTATTGGTTTTGGATGGACATACGAAATAGCCGAAAAATGGACAGCACAATGTGAAAACGGTGAACTAATGGTATTTGTGCAGGTTAACCTTTTCACGGTCGTAGACGGCGTTAAATCGCTTCCAATCCCAGGTTTAGGGGGTAGCAAGCTAGTATCAAAAGAATCAGCCGGATTGCATAACAGTGATGAAGGTTACAAAATGGCATTAACCGATGCTTTGAGTGTTGCCATGAAACAATTAGGAATAGGATCTGCTATATATGAGGGAAGATGGGACGGTTCAAAATACAAAGAATCAAGCGAGTTACCGGCTAACGCACATGAGTTAATTGAGCTATCTGAAACAGTCATTGACTTAACTAACAACTGGAAGTCAATATCAACAAAAGATAGGGCAGAAGATTTAAAACAATTGGCTATTGATACGCTTAAACTATTTGTAACTAACGCGGAATCAATAGAAGAACTAAATCTGATGTGGACTCAAATGTTCTATGAATGGAAAGCCGATGCAGATATAAAACAATATTTTTTGAACAAAAAGACCGAGTTAAAAGAATCTGGAATGATTGATCCAATTGAGTAGGTGAGTAAAATGAGCGACTTTAAAACAACGGCAGAAATATGGCAATGGTTATTAGATGGGGGTAAACTTTACGATAATGAAAATAAATTTCATGTGCTAGAACTAAAAAACGGATTTATTCATTTAGGCGCGTTTAGGCATGATATGTATTTTAGTGACCCTAATAGATGGAGTAAACACATTGAACCTGAATGGTATGAGGAAACACCATTAAGGCGTTTATGCCATGTATGGGATATATCAGAAAAGATGAAGGATATAGCGGTTGTTGTTGCTAAAGATCAATCAACAGGATATTTTGAGTGCTTAAATAAGCGGTACTTTAAAAATGCAGAGCCATTGACTGACGATGAAATAAGATCATTTTTGCAGGATAGTGAATAAGGCCCATAAGAACCCAATTAGAGTACAGAATTTAACCGCAGCATCAAGCATTTTAGGCAACATGCTTTTATTTGCCTTGTCAGACTCCCGCCTTTCTAGCGCAATGCTAGCCCGTGTTTCTTGCCGTTCTTTTTCTAAAGCAGCGGCTACTATGAGCTGTTCATTGATCTTAATAACTGTCTCTTTCAGTTCTTTGAAGTTCGTGAACAGCTCTTTTTCTAATTGGATATGATTTTGAGCATTAATGTTAGTTTTCTTTTCCATTTCATCAAGCCTGGATTCTATTGATCCCAAACTCTTGAATACTTCAACTAGCCTGTTGTCTAGTTCTGGTCTAACCTCCCTGTTTTCCACTTGCATTTATTCCTTGCTTGTAACGCCATGAGCGCCCGAAACAAGTCCATACAACAAAACTATCTGACTAATGTCTTTTTCAAACCACATACCGGCAAAGCCCATAATAGCAAATACAAGTTTGATAAGTCCAGATTGTGTGCTGTATTGTTTTAAGTCCATAAGTCACCTTAAAAAAGTTCGATTAATGCTTTTTTGCGTAATATCTCAGCCCAACCTAGAGCCGCATTATTACCCGCCGTGTTCATTATCTTAGTGTTGAATAAATAGATTATCCTGTCTAACAACATTGGGTTGTAGTCAGATAGCTCAATATAATCAAAACCTACAATAGCCTTAGAATTCATGGTAGGCACTGTTAATGAAGCATCTACTTTTCCAGATACATCATAGGGGCCGGCCTCTCCATTCATCAACTTTTTACCTAATGTATTGGATAGTAATTCTAGCTTGTCAAAAGTCATGCCGCCTATTCCGTTAGTCCATGCTAAAAACATCACATCAACATGACCATGACTTAAATCTTCAGTTGTTGGAGTCCCATCTGGTCTACCGCCTTGATAATTCCATACGTAGGACTGATTAAAAATTTGTGCAAAGTTAAGGAAATACTGTACGCTTTTAGTAACCTTATCCATGTAGCCAGGATCTGGGGACAATCCTTTAAGTCTGTATGTTTTGTCTACCAAGAGCATTGCGGATGCCATTGCTGCCCCCTGGTTATACATCAATAGCGATGTTGTACCGCATAATGCTTGAGGGTTTGCAGGACAGGTTGCATATCTGTAGAAGCTTGATCCGCTAGATAATGGCGTGTTATCAACCCATTGATAATCAAACTTATGTATGATAGGCTCAATAATAGACAGATAACCATCAGCATAATCCCTATAGTTAATAAATCTTGAGTCTCTATTCACAACATATACATATAGGGCAATACACCTAGAAATCATTGCAGAATCTAAGATATATTGAGCCGTACCCATTTCATAGCCCCAGCCGCCATCAACACTGCGTTTTGTAAGCATAAAGTCTATTGTGTCTCTGGCTTTTATTAGGTACTTAGTATCACCTGTAAATAGAGCCATTGAAATATATGACCTTACCCAATTATCCTGAACCCATGCAAAATGTTCAGCGCATACCGTTGGCCCTGAAGTGCCAGCAGGGTTACAAGTGGTCAATAGGGCATTAGAGTTAAGATAATTAGCATCCCATTGTGCTGCTGACATGTTGGGCGTTAACACACTAACAGCAGCACCTACTTTAAAGCTTATAACAAGTAAAATAAAAGTAATGTATTTCATGATTGAAGGTAAATGTTTGATATTTCGGTTGCATCTAATGATCTATTAAAGATCATTACGTCTCTTAACCATCCATTATAATGATCACCACCAGGTGTAAACTTGAACGAACCACCTATATTAAGTGTGCCTAATGATGTAACTATCTGAGTTCCTGCGGTTCTTTGGGTTGTTACCGCCAAAGCCCCATCAATATAAAGCCTCTGTATTCCAGTAATTGAATCATAGGTGAGTGCTAAATGCTGCCATATACCTAAAGATGGGGTAGTTGCCCCTTTTACTGAGTAATAACCGCCTGTTGTGTTATGGCTAAATCCGCCCATAGGGCCGCCCGAGGATGTATAATTAGCATACACTCCCCATACATTAAGATAGTTTGGCAAGTCTGTATAACGCCATAATAGGGCTTTTGAAGATGTCATTATGCTGTTAGGTTTATGCCAAACAGACACCGTAAATTGAGTATTTGATCCATTCTTTAGGTTAATTAAAGAATCATAAGGAACTGTTACAATATCGTCTATACCATCAAAATAAGCTACTGTTTTACTTGATTCAGGATCGGACTGAAATAAAGGCATTGTTGAGCCATTTGATATACCGTGATTACCAAACTCATCGTTTAAGTTACCATTTAACTTGTACCATGCTTTCAAGCCAACAGGGGGAACATAAGAAGTAATAGGTAATGGTGCATTTCTTTCAAATACAACATCCACAAAATAATTAGTCGCATTATATGATGATGTAGGGAATACACTTGCTAATGAATAACTGTAAACACCATTACCACCATCAATTTCATTACTACCAAAGAAATAAAGATTGTTAGCTATCTTAGGAGTAGAGAATCCATTAGATTCATAAGCAAATAAGCCATTAGGTGAGTAAAAAGACGCAACATATTGAGTTCCCGCTATAACAGATACAGGAGTTTCAAAAGGAATAGAAACCCACGCATTTGTAAACCCATCGTCTGCCAGTGTCGCCGTTCCCATCAATACACCAGTTGAATCCCATAAGCTAACACTTCTATTTCCAGTAAACCCTTCCGGTATGTAAGCCTTTAAAGCCAATATCTTACCGTCAACAATCGGCTTAAACTTAACCCCTAATTCAACTCCTTCCCCATCATTTCCAAAATTAATAGGCTTTATCCCTCCTAAAACATTACTTGACGCTGAGGAAAACGCAACAGATGAGACAATATTTGAAAATACTGAGGTTTGTGAGTGATCTGTATTATAGGACTTCAACGCATAGTAATATCTAACCCCCTCTGTGACATTGTTTAATGTGTGAGTTGTAACATTACCAACGTCAATTAGAGTGGTTAAGTTAATGTTATCAATGCCATAATACAAGTCATAACCAGCAACACAATCAGTAGTTATGGTTGCTGTACATGCTTGAGTTGGGCTTGCATCCCACGAAAGCTTAACGGTTCCAGCTTGAACTGAAGATACTGCGAACAGTAGGAATAATAATCTTATCATCATTTAGATATTTCTCTCTTGCTTGATTGGCTTCGTCGGATGTTGCGTAATCCCTTCCGATAAAGGTATTTTTTTTGTTTCTGTAAACGTAAGCCATCCATGCCCCACGCCGTTTGTCAAATGATACACCAGCGAATCCAGAAGTATTTAAGCAATTAACACTTTTTGCCATTTCCGCCTTTCTTTTTCTTTTGCATTTTATTTACTTTATGGTATTATTGGGTTGAGATTCATCCTCTCAACCTCCTGTTTAGCCCTAGTTAGGATTGCGGAATCGCGGTCGCTAGGGCTTTTTTTATTCTGCTTTCTTTGTTGTTTCTATTAACGCCCTGCATGTTAACGAATCTTTTTTTAGTAGCCATTGTCTATATTCCAGTCTTTTGTAAACATCATCAGTTAAACATCTAAGCTCTTCTTTTTTAACAACTGGCAATATTGATTTTTCTGGTAGCTTTTGAGTAAGATCAATAGGTAAATATTTAACCTGTATTTCTGTACATCCATACATTGATAGAAGCATGAATAGTATTATGAATAGGTTAATGAATAGTATTGTTCTCATAATATCCCTTCAAAGAATTTAGCATAGCCAGCAATTAATTCAGCTCTATCCATGCCGTTAATAATCCTTCTAGCTTGTAAATAGTTGCATGATTGGTTGATGTAATCAGATAGCCTTTTTCCAGTGAATAACCCTTTTTCCATGCCTATTTTCATGATGCTAAACGCATTAACAGGGTCTAGCGCAAGGTCTGGATTGTTTATTAAATCAACCTCTATTATATTGCCTAATCTTTCATAGTTTGCGCGGCCTGTAATCTGGACGTATCCCCTCCCCCTGTACCTATAACCATCACCATCAACAATGTTTCCTAGTCTTTGGCCCAATCTTGTATCTGCATCATACTTATTAAAATAGTCCTTACTTCCGTATTCTGTTATTGGCTTCCATGTGTCTGCACACTCATGTTTTACAGTTGCCATCATATAAGCAAAATAACGCTTATCAAACCCAGCACCGAACGAAAGCAATTGATTAATACCATCAACCTGAGATTGTTTTAAAGAGCCAAATTTAAGCCTGTATGCATCAAAAAAGGCTTTAGTATTTATCATCTTCAAACCCCGACCGATCACCAGCATCTATTTTTTGCTGGTCAAACTTCCGCCTATTTCTTAGCTCAATCTCTACTTTCTTCAATGCACCATCTTCTTTGACTTTCTGCATGATAACAGCGTTTGACTGTTCCTTTGCTGTTGTTTCTTCTTTTACCTTTTTATCTAACGATTCATTTCTTTTTTGATAAAAGAAAATAACTATCGACAATATAAAAAATAATGCTAATACAGCACCAATCACATAAATCACATTATTCTCCTCACTGAAATTCGTCCAGTTATTGCCGCGCCAAAGTTAATAGTACCAAGACTTGCCCATGCTGTAACCGTATCAGACCACCTGCCTTGTGTGGTTGTTATTATATTGCTTGTGGCGCTTGTATTGCTTGAGTTACTTTCTATAGTTTTTCCATTAGTCCTAGTGCATATCTCTACACGAATTTTATTTATCGTGTTTGCACCATCAAGAACAAAAACGTTTTCCGTAGTAAATACACCACTAGCAATAGGAGCGCCGCCTTGTTGAGCAAACATAGCTATCCTTGTTACCGCGCCAGCTCCGGTATTTGCATTATTAGGTTGCAAGTTTGTAGGGTTTGCGAAAGTTGCTCCAGCAACATTGGTTGGCAACACCCTTAATTCATATAGCTGATTGTCACCTGTAGCTATTCTTAATGGCAAGGTAGTAATTGCAGATACATCATAAACAGCAGCTTGTCCAATACCTAACACAACGTCTGCACCAGAATATCCAGTTAAATCAACAACACCATTGTCACCAGCCCAAATAGGACTAAGTAATGGTGTAATAAGGCTTAAATCAACACGAGTAAGGCCAGCATTAAGAACTGTTGAAACAGATGGGAATCTAACTATTACAGATGTTGAAGTCGTGAACGTAGAACTAATTACAGTTCCCTGTATTGTCAATCCTGGACTTACATAACAAAGTATTTTCCTACCTGCCTGAAATGTTACTGTCTGGTTCCCTGGGGTGGTAAATGTATTAGGGTCAACATAAGTTAGCGCTCCGGTAAACTGCATCCATTCACCAACGCTTGTTGCTGGGCTTGAATTAGCGCCTACTACATCATTATAGGTTCGTATTGTTGCGCCTAAGCTATCTTTTAATACCATATCATAATAGCTCCCTGAATTAAGCCATATAGATGCTGGTGGCTCTCCTAAAGCGTTCAATATGATAGGGTTAGTATTTAGTGTAGTCTGGTCTTTATCTGTCCATGTTGGTGCTAAAGTTAAGGTATTAGCCGCATAGACTGTTAACGTTCCGTTTGCTACAGGCTGACCGCTTACATTTAAAAACTGTTCTGATGGGAATACCGCTACTGATCCAGGCATAATTATCTCGTTTATTATGTTATAATATCACACATGACATATTTACAATACCGCATTTATAAAGCTATCGGCTTAGTTATTCTTGTGTTTCTTTGGTCACTACTAAGGGCGCTGATTTCTGAGCTAAAAGGTTAAGCAGATTATCTCTCTTGGCAAGCAGTTGCTTAGTGGTTGAGCCTGTAGCCTTGTCTCGTAAAGTCTTACTGTTCAATAGCTTGTTAGCCATGTTGCCAACAGCCGCACCAGTAGCTAAAGCAGGAGCGCCAGCAGTACCAAGAGTAATAGCCGCCGCCGCTGCCCTCTGTGCGCTTCCGTGTTGCCCCTCTCTTGCTTTTACAAACTGAGCCGCTATGTCTGCTAAGTCCTGAAGCTCTTTGCTCTTAGGTTTCTTAATGTTTGCTAATCTGGCAATACTAATATCACCTTCAGCACCATTCTTGGCTAGTTTTTCAAGGGTAAGCATATTAGAGTATTGTTCACGAACTTTGCTAAACTCTTTTGCCTTGTCAGCACCTAAAGACCTATTTAAAGCCCCCATTAAAGAGTCTTTTATCTCTCTAAAATGGAAAGCTTCATTACTAGAGCCTTTACCCATTCGGTCAAGTTCTCTTTTTATTCTATAAGCATTTTCACCATCAAGAACGCCGTTATTAGCTGTTTTAACTATCTCGTCTAATTGCGCTTGTATAGTCTTTGGAACTTCACCGCCAAATATGCGAGAAGTATTTGACTGAATCTTTCCTAGTTCATCAACTAATTTCTTGTCGATATTAACCGAGTTATTCTTCAAAGTATCGTCAAACTTTTGGCTTAATACTGTTTTGGCATCTCTTAACGCTTTAGTTATGTTATGAGTATCTTGGCCTATTGTTTTAGATACTGCCTTATTTAGTTGTTTGGCTATCTTTTCCTCGGTTCCAGCCCTGCCGCTCATTGGAACATAGTTTAATCCTGAAGCTAAAGCATTTAGTGGCTTAGAATCATATAATCTATCCAAAGGTATGTCTATACCATAACTTTTGGCTTTAATAGCCAAATCTTTAACCTCTTTACTGAGTTCTGGCATGATAGCCTTTCCTGCCTTGCCCAATCCGCTACCAATAGTTGATCCAGCTTTATTAGCAACTGCTAAAGTAGGAGGCAAAGCCATTCCTACCAGCGCACCTGTGCCAGCATCTTTAGGGCTTCCAGACACTAGCCCAGTTTGAGCAGCACCACTAATACCGCCACCTATAACTTTTTCTGCAATCTTGCCTTTCATTCCAGCCGTTGCTATAGGTTCAGCGAGTTTCGATATAACAGGTATTGACTTAGCACCAGCAGCTAACGCATTACCAACACCAGCAGCTCCAGCTATTTCTGTTCCTATCTCTCCAACATTAAAAGCGGTTGAATCTGTGTTAGCGCCTTGATCCTGTAATGCTTGTGTCATCTCTTGCCGACGTTGTTCACCAGTAGAATCAAGATTAGACAATGCGTTTTTGTTACCTACCAGTTCATTATAGGTATCTCCAGCACTTAACAAAGTATTGCCTATATTAGATGCACCTTTAAGAACTCCAGCACCTATATCCGTTATTCCTTGCGCTATTTCTTGCCCTAATCGTGGCTCACTATTGGATTTTTCTTGCTCTAAGAATTGCTTATACTCTTCAGGATCAAAACTAGATTCTTGTTGCGGCTGTTGCTGTGCTTCACTATCTAAAAACTGCTTATACTCAACGGGGTCAAATCCTTGTGGAATTTCGTCTGCTTGCGCTTCACCGATTGGATTAATAAGCTTAAAGAACTGTTCAGCAGCACTCATGCGCTTGTCATTATGAGCGTATTTTTTACTAGGGATTTCGTAATGTCTTGATACAGCAAAAGCCGCTTGACGTGGGTTGCTTGACATTTCCAAAGCTTTCATAGCTTTCTTGTGGCTTCCCTTCATTTCTTCCATGAAGTAATCAAGCTGAACGTCAGGGTCATCTACAGGCTTTCCTTGCATATTGGCAAAGTTATATAGCCCTTGTTTGCGTTCCGGTGCTGTCCATTGCATAAGACCAAATCCGCCGCCCTGCTTTCTTGCGCTTTCAGTCATTGGGTTTTGCTCTTTTGCGCCTGTATCAAATTGGCTATTTTCTAGCGCAATATTACCCATCACACCAGCCGCTTGATGGGGCTGTAACCCTCTATCGAGTAATCCTTGCAGCAAGTATTTAGGGTCAACTTTAGGCATTATTTTCGCCCCTTCATGGCTTTGTATTTAGCTAACTGTTCAGGAGTTCCGCCATATTGCTTGATAATTGTATTATCGTCCCATGCGCCACTAACATTTTCAGGGCTTGCATATTTCTCATTAAGCGTTCTAATGGTTTTAATTGCTGCCTTTCTGGTTGAAATAGGTATTGTGCTATCTCCTATCTGCCCCGCCATTTGCTTATAAAGCAATACATCTTTATCAGATTGCGGTCCTGACATTTTAGGCATTTTTGAAATTAAAGCACCTTCTAAAGCTTTAAGCTGCGCCGCTGCGTTAGCCCCCTTTGTGCCATATCCAACTGCGCCAGCCGCCATATCTATACCAGCTCCAACCATACTGCTAGTTGAATCATCCAATAATGGCTCTGCTTGTGACAATATGGATAAAACTGCATCAGCATCCATACGTTTCTGACTTGCGCTAACTACGTTTGATCCTTGAGGATTTCTAGCCTTATACTCATTAAGCTGTTGGTTTTGTGTTGCTATCCCTTGATTAAATTCATCATTGGCCTTTTGTCTTTCGAGCCCTGCAACTTTGTACTTTCTTTCAAAAGCATTGTTACCTTGAGTTTCACCGAACTTTTGCTGGTCTAGTCCAAATTCTTTAGCCCTAAGATCTTGACTAACTAAATTGTTTTGACTGGTTATATCTTGCTGCGATTGCTGTAAAGCAAGGCTTAACTTGTCTTTAGCTTCCATTCCTGACTGTACAGCTTGATTAAGAAACTGTCTTAATGTTGCATCATCATCAGGCAATGCTGAAAGTTTTTGTTGCATACCCTGTAAATCTTCAGGCTTAATGATTCCTTGCTGTGCGTACTGTTGAGCACCGTCTAAAATAGCTTGCTTGCTTAATTGAGGTTGTGATAAAAACCCCTGTGCTACCCTTGCAGCAATGTCAAGTTGCTTAATATGGCCTTCTAAGGATGCCTTAGACGTATCAGCCTGAGTTTTAGCTATATCCGCTTCCTGCTTTCCATATTCTAACGCTTGTGTTCCCATTCCTTGTGAGTCAAGATACTGAGACACAGGCATGTCTTTAGGTTTTGCAGCCATAAGTTGAGCTAGTTTATTAGATCTTTCCATTTCCTGTTTTGCTGCGCCTACCTTCATTCCTTGCGCCTGAGCATCTATGTATGTTCCTGCAAAATCTGGAAGATCACCGGACATTGCAATCAATCTATTATCAAGTCCCATTATGCACCCCACGCGCTAGAATCAACTCCGGTATTCCCATAGCCTGTTTTCATCCCTGAGTTATACCCAGCAATTGCAGATATACCCTTACCTATGCTTCCAACCGCATTAGCTGTCCCAGTGTTGCCAGCTATTTTAGCATTAGCACCTTGATAGATTGCGTCTTGTTGAGCCTGTCCTTTTTGAGCTAACGCATTGGATACATTAGCCCCAAATTGGTTATTATTTTGACTGATGTTATCAGCAGCCCTTTGTCCAGTTCCTGCCATATTAAACAGGGTATTGGTTTTATAACCCTTTTGGGTCATATACCTGTCAAATGCGCCTTGGTACTCTTGAGCCGCTAATCCTTGGTTAAAAGTCATTGCATCCTTCAATGCCAACCCACTTTGAACGCCACCCATAGCGGCTAATTTGTTGTCGATTGCCTTGTTACCCTGATCTTTTCTAAATTGATACCCTGGATCAACCTGAAAATCTTCAGCACTAAAATCCTTCAATAAAGATCCATAAGTTGAATCTATAGGTAATTCTACCTTTTTAGTTTGTGGCTGGTTTTGATTCCATTTATTATAGAATGTTGAGCTTTCTCCATTAGCTTTGATATCTTTAATCTGGTTATTAATGTTTTGTTTTTGTGTTTGCCATTTCTTTAATGCGGCTTTATTTTTTGCATCTGGCTTAGATGCTAAATGTTGTTGCAGTTGCGCTTGTTTTTGGCCTAGAAACACACCTACGCTATTATCTACAGGAGTTTCTACAGTATTCCCTAGTCCCATCATATAACCAAGCTTATTCTGTGCGTTAGTTCCTGTATCGTAATAGGGTAACTGATACTTATTTGCATTATCCCTTGCCTTGCGCAGTTCGTTCATCTGGTCATTAGTAATGCCAGCAGCATTTTCACCAGCTTTAGCCGCCGCCGCTTGTCCTGCATCTGCGCTGCTTTCGCTTGACGCTATAGTGTAGGCCGTTGCCGCCACCGTTGCCGCTGCCGCTATCGCTGCCGCAAAGAAATTGAACTGTGCAGGATAGACAATAGTATTTATATACTTCTGAATCGGATTCATAGTTATGCCATATCAATATTAAGATAAATTCTAGGGCTTTCGCTTAGATTGCTAAATGAATGCCATTTCTTGTGGTTAAACGTCCAACATTCTCCGGTAAGCATTTCTAAGTGCTCCTGATCTTCACCTAAGCCAACATGCGCCCAATTATTAGGCTCTCCGCATATCATTAGATGGTATCGTGTATAGAAATCAGCAGATAGCCCTGTATCAAAATGCCCGTAAACATTGCATCCAGGTGGTATTATTATTATTGCTACTCTCCCTATCGTGCCACACTTTAACGCTGCAAATAGCGAGTAGACAAAATCCCTTGTTGCTGGAAATTCATCATATAACGGGCAATCATGCGCTATTAGTTCATCAGATCCCTTTTTGTAGCTTTCCTTGTTAGTCATTACATCAGGAGGAATCGTTGTCATTCTTAATATGGCAAAGTCAAGCTCTCTATGTTCAAATCCTGCCTGGCCCGGTCTTACGTCTTTTTGTATCTTGACAAACCTATCAATGTTTATATTAACTTCTTTCATTAAAGGGCTTACATCAACATTCTTTAAGATATTTTTATAATTGTTCATAATGGGACTATTACTACGTTAGTTGCTATTCCTAGTGTCATTACATCACCTTCATTTAAATCAACTTGGTTTGTTGTTATCACATAAGCACTATTTCCGCGAGCCACGTTAACCAATACAGCAGCAGGAAGAACTATTTTGCATCTTTCAGGGGCTTGATACTGTGCTGTGATTAGTGTTTTAAACTCGTCTGTACTTGACTTTAGCGACATAAACGCTTCGGGAGTCAATTTACCCTGTTTATCTACGAATTGAGCAGTTGCTTTAAGGTTTTTCATGAAACACCTTGTTCTATATCAATAACAATCCCCATTAGTACGAATTTACAGGCTTCTGTGAAGCGAATACGCCACACCCTTTGCCTTCCTATTCCTAAGCCGTAAATCTGAGGAACTACACCATATTGGCCTGTTTTCCCTGTGCTTATTGTACGCCAATTAGACCACGTATGACCTGAGTCATTAGACCATTGCAGATTTATTTTAGGGTCATCACCTGGAGGCAACTGGTTTCCTGTTCCTTGTTCAATATAGAATCGAATTGATTTATAAAATATACTGTTAAATAGTTGCTCTGATACAGTGGTTTCTCTTTGTCTTACGATTAAAGCACCGTTATCCGTGTAAGTATCAAGCTCCAGAGAATAGACATTACCATTCTCAATATCACCGACTAAATGAAACTGATTATTAAAACATAATGCAGAGCCACGCCAAAAGTTATCAGCTCCGGTACTTGGTTCATTATATGAGCGCCTATGCCATAACCCTGTAGAAGTATCGAAACATAAAGTATAGTTTGCACTAGGAAACTGAATAATATAGAAGCTATGTCCTTCTTGTTGGTAAGTCATTGAGAAAGCATCATCAGTAAAGCTTAATTTTGCTATTTGCTGTTCTATTTCATGCGTTGATATGCGATCAACACTGTAGCCAGTCATCCTGTAAATTACGTTACGACCGTTATTATTACCACCTAACCATATTAAGGAATCATCAACCCTAGCTACAGAACGTGGAGCAGTACAACCGCGATCAATCACAACTCCTGTATTGCGTTGCATAGGAAAGTTTACATTTCCAGTAAACCCCCATACTTCTACAGAACGATAGCCAATAAACACTGCCTCATCTTGATAAATCTCTAATGCAGCCGTTTTATCTGGGTTTCCTTCTGCTGTTGCAAAATCAAGCCCGTTCCAGTCTGTTGCAATTAAAGACTTTTCGCTTAAATAGAATACTTGTGAATTAGCAATTGTCACTAGAAAATAGCTTTTCCAGTATGCTACATCGACAGGATTAGCAGGGAAGTCTGGATCTGTTATTTGAGTGACAACATCGGTTGCAACATGAATATAATAGCCAAATGTTCCATCAACTATCATTATATCAAGGCCACTGGACGCGAAGTTTACAGGAGCGGCATTTGTTAATAATCCACCTATACGGTTAAATGATAAATCCGCATTGACCTTATAAACATCGTTGCCAGCTACCCAATAAGATACACTTGAATCTGAATAACACCCGCGAATAGGAGAGCTCGGAAATGTGATTTTGTAATTAAGGCCTGGTGTCCCAATAAGACAGGGTTTACCGTCATTAGTCACCTCAATATAGCAGTTAAGATTTTCGCCACTGTTAGCGTTAAGGCTTCTACCTTGCCCTACTGTTCCGCCTATAGGTAGATCAACTTGCACGTATATTCCTAAATCGGTTAGTAACTACGTTAGGAAGCTCCATAGGCCAAATGCTTACATTATTTCGTCTAATGACTTTACGTGCAAGCATTGCCTGTTTTTCCAGTCCTGACGGTAGTGCCCTTAGACCTAAACAAAGTAACTCAGCCAATGATAGTTCTATAGCGTTCTGATAGCCTATGCCAATATTATAATCGGTTGTATAGTCTGCAAATTGGGGTAATACTGCATCAACAATGATGTGCAGGCTTGAATTTGTTGGGGCAGGATATAAATACAAATGTCCTACAGGATACTGCTTGTCATAATAGCCAATCCATGAGTAGACTGAGCTTAATGACTTGTTAGCAATACGGTTATATTCTTCTTCCGATACTAATTTTATCGGAGAATCTACACCATTAAAGCGTATAAATGATGTATCTTTTATGTCTCTTGGTCTTGCAACATTAATAGTTTGACCAGTTCCTATGCTGACGGGAGATCCTGTAACCGTTGTTACTATATCTTGAACATAAGGGATAAATAAATTATCTTCTTGCCAGCTTTCAAGCATCGAATTGAGCACGGCTAAGCCAAAATCCAAAGTATCACCGTCCAGGGCTGACCCTAAGGCTCTTATCCCCGCGTATGTTGTTGCTTTTTCAATTAACTTAGCCGCTTTCATTTTTAAGTCCCGCTTGCTATATCAGGTGTAATGATAGCCCAATCTATAAGAGTTGTCGCTGTAGCGTTAGCTGTGCCAAAGACAGTAAAACTACCGTTAGCAGTAACTACTCGCTCAACCCTAAGCAAAGTTCCATCAGCCGTTGCTTGAGCTACTACTGCAAATACATGAGTGTTAGCATCTACCAGGCTGTTTGTAATCACCACACTAGACTGACCGGCAGCAATAGCCGCTTTGCCTTGTGGCGTATTTTGGGTATAAGCACCCGTTGAGGTTGCGGTATCTAACGCAGCAGTAGCCAGCCCTTGAGATATAAGTGCATCTTCAGCACTTTTACCGAACTGAGCTACAGCGCCGGAAACACGGCCCATATAAGCTCTATTTAATAATACAGTCATTTCAGTTCCTTATAGTACGTGGAAACGGCAAGCCAGTTCGGGATAGGTTGCGGCCCACCCAAATAAAATATCAAGACGCATGTTAGTGGTATCTTCTGCACCGTCATAGTACTCAGTTACTTTAACGGTAAAACCATCCTCTGAATACATTGAAGATGAAGCGCCTGTGCCTTTAGATGGTTGATGCATGTTAACCATTGCCAAAGTAAAGGCATCCTCAGCATAAGCTATGTTAGCAGCGTATGAGGTAGATGCAGCGCCTTGAATAACATAAGGGGCGGCAGTTGTTGGGCTTGCTGTTACGTTTTGGAACTGACCAGAGGTAACAATAGCAGGACTAATGTTTATTGTAGTTGCGCCTGCCAAAGCATCAGCAGTAACAATAAAGTTAGCCAATGAACCAGTAGTCACCCGTGTTTGTGGGTTAACTGCAAATACACCTGGCAACGTGATAATAGTGCCTTTTGTCAAAGTACCACCAGCAACAGCCACAACAGTAATGCTAGAGCCAGTTTGGTTTGCACCGTTAATGTTGGTTGCAGTAGCAGCGCCGTTAGTATGCACGTTGACGTTTTGATCCCATCCAAAATCAAAACCTAGAGCGTTTTTCATTTCGCCTGATTGGTTTTGGCCTGAAATTGTTGAAACGCTGTTAAACATACCAGACATACCAGCAACTAGATAGCCGTTTGTCTTTGGATTAGCAATAAAGCAGCGATCCATTTTAGGAGCGCCCATTTCTGACAATCTAGCATAACAATCAGTTGCAGCAGCTACAGCCAATGCTTGTGTGCTAGGCACTGTTCCAGTAGGATTGATTACGTTAAATGCAGAATAACGAGCCATTTCTAATCCTTGACGGTCAATTTCATTGGCAACAGTAGCCAAAGCCGCTTCTAACTGCTTATCCAATGCCTTAGACAATACAGTTAAATCAAGACCAGTGTTGTAAATATCACAACCACCTTGATTCAAGGTTAATGGGATAGTTGATACAACGGTATCTTGAGGAATAGCAGAGCGACCAGCACGATACGTATAACGTGGCGGTCTTTTGATGTTGATGGTTTGCCCTGGCGAATAACGTCCAGCTCCGGCAAATTCATCTTCATATTTACGGTTAACTTTCTTACTAAAAGAAAGTAGGTTTTTCAGTACTGGTACTGATTCACGAGCAACTAGAGCACTCGCTGATAAAGTATTAGCCATTTTAGTTCCTTATCTTGCCCATCTTGCGCCCTGTTTCGCTCTATATTCGCGGTATTGTTCAGGACTCATTTTGAGCGGGTTAATTTCATTAGTGCCTGATCCCCTTGCACTTGTCATAGGGTCATTAGGCTCTTTCATTGTTTTTTCTAACTTTGTTTCAAGCTTGCCAATATAAGCCGCTTGCCTTGCAGAACTTAAGCCCTCAAGGTTATTTAGTTCTGTGGGATTCATGTTGATATAAGCCATCAATTCTGGAGCTTTATCACTATCCACTAATGCCCTGATGAATTCAGGTTTGATTACATTTTCATAATCTTCCAAGTAATCATTGAAAGTTTCCCTGTCAAATTCAGGTAGTTTTTCGGCCTTTTTATAAGCATCTTCCGACTTCTTTATAAAGCTGGTTGATTCCTTAACTAAAGCCCTTTGTTGCTCTCTCCATTCAAGTTTAGCGTCTAACCATTCATCTTCCGACTCATAATCTGATTTTGAAGGCTGCGCTATCTTTGGAGTCTCTTGTTGCGCCATCGCTCTCTTTTCAGCTTTAGCTACCCTCTTTTGCACAATAGCATTGAGTTCAGCTTGCGTAAAAGTTCGCTCTGTCTTTGCTTCTACCTCTTGGGTTTCGGCTTCCTGATTTTCGAGTTCAGTAACTTCTGTTTCTTCCATTTTTACACCTTAAATAAACCTAGAATGCGTCTAGTCGCTTAAAAATTGTTTTACTCAGCCCATCCAGCCGTAACATAGTTTCCTTTAGAATACGTTTGTTGGTACGGTTACTTGATGCCAGCTATTAGCGGCTGCTGTTGTGTCGCAGACTACTAATTCATTTTGAACTAAAGTACCACGCCCTGCCGCTGTATTCTTTAACTTAGCACCGGCTGTCCTAGAAACCCCAGTTGCGCCGACATCAATCGCTATATCTTCGCCTTTAAAAGTTAGAGTAGGAGTCCCCGATGGAATGACAAACCAGTTTCCAGAAACTAAAGTGTTTTGCCCGTCTGTTGTTAAGCTTGCTGCAAAAGTACCGTTGGCTCGTAATACCCCTCCGGTTACACCTGTCATCGTGTTATTGTTAGCATAACAATCAGCCGCCGATGCCAAACTAAACACTTGAGTCGCAGATTCAAAGACATTCCCATTAGCATTTAGCTTTGGTACAGAGGCCAATCCTGATCCAACTGTAACAACGTCTACTGTGTTTATTTGGTTGCCTTCGACAATTAATTTTTTAACCGCAGATAGAGGATTGAGGTTAACAACCCTCATCGTTTGTGTCCCATTTTTCTTGAACTTAGACTTTGTTACCGTGAGTATGTCAATCGTGTATTGATCTACCATTACAGGTACTTGTAAACCAGTAGTAGGGAACGCTACATCAGCCGTTATTTTATCGATATTGATATTTTTAGCAGAACCATTTAACACAAACTCAATAAATCGAGTATGCAGCATAAGAGGCCGACAATTTATAATATTTATTGTTTGCCATTGAGGCTTTTGGAAGCTTATACATGCCGTTCCGGCTCTATTTATGCCGGTGACATTATCAAGAGTTATTGTCCCCCCTTTTCCTGTTGTATAAGCAGTGAAAGCTTTGAAACAATAACTATTCGTATCTACAGAACAATCTTTAAACGTTATGCTGTCCATAAACTCGTTATCTGATGTGTATGTGGCTATAGCCCCAACGGTCGTCTTAGCAAATACATTCTTTACCACGCCATCAAAAACATTGCCGAATACGAATCTATATTGACTAAATAATATTTGATCCTCTCCTGTGTGTACCGAGATTATGTCGTCTTTACCTTGCCCCCTTATTCCATCGACAACCCAATCACCCCAGCAAGGCCCATAAACTTTGATACCGTCAGAGTTAGAATCATACGTAAAATCTTTTACTTTAAACGCGGTAACACCACCAATACATAAGCAATACTTATTTGCATTTTGGATATTCAATCTATTTAGCTCAAATCTTGAAGCGCCCCCAATAACAACGCAATGCCTTCCTGTGTCTAAAGATGGGGCTGTGTTATTTGCTGTATTGTAGTCAATGGTTATATCTTCCATTACAAAATTAGTGGTGGCTTTTACCGCTTTGAACACACCGCCTGTAATTTGAGGTGCAGCTATAGGAGGCTTGATTGTGCGTAATACAATGTTATCAGCGTCCGTTACTGATTCTACCGAAAAAACACCTAAGTATTCTGGTGTTGTGCTTGTTGCTGTCAACGTATCAGCGCGAATCCAAACTGAATCATTGGTAACAACTTCATGAGCTGTCCATTGAAGGTTAAATAGATGCCCTGAAGTCCAGCTTGGCGTGACGGTCGCATGTGATGACATTGTGTCGTAAGCATCAGTAACCCATAAATTATTAGAGTTCGTGTTGTCTCTTTGTTTTAATTTAAGTCCTTTCTGCATTGATACAACGGTATTGCTACGTTGGACAACACGCCCATTTATTTCTGCAACGCCCTGTCCAACTATAATAATGTTGTTGAAATTTTGGATAGCTGTATTTATTGCGCTTACGTTATTTGTTGCGTCTGTCGCTGAAGACACTACCGACAATCTTACAACTTCGACGGCTTGACTTGCATCATTTGGCTGAAGTGGACTAAATAACCATATATTATTTTCAAGGCTGCAATCGTTAAGCTTGTCTATTACACCGCTAGCTATATCTTCACTAGAAGCACCTGATATTAGCTGTATCGCTATGCTTTCTTGACTATTTGACGAAACATTAAATGATGTTACTTCTATAGGGTTGATGCCAGCAGTAATTACAACTTTATTCCCAATGACATTAGACAGGGTATCACTTCCTATTCTGATAGGAGAGTTAGTAACCAAACTAATTTCTGTAAAATTATATGATACAGTTGCACCTGAACTACTGATACCGCTTACACCTAAGCTTTGACCTGGGCTTAATCTCATTGCATTTCCTCTATTGATTCTGTTGGGTAAGTTTCTTCAGTAACCCCAACCTTTGCGGCTACAACTTCCATTAATCGATAGATACCATCAAGCATGGCATCCTGTTTTGTTTCTTGTTCAGCTATCCTGTACATTATTTCCTCTATATCAGGATTTAAATCGTCGCTTTCTTCTTTCATGCCTTGTGATGCTTTGCCAATGGTCAATAAACTTTTAGCTTCCTTAGCTTCAATGTCACTCATTGTAGCCTTAGCTTTAGCGTCTCTTGCCTGTGCTTCAAGATTAGCCTTTTCATCCATGAGTTTTTGAAACTCTGAATCCATAAGCTGAACCTTTTGTGCGGCTTGTTCAAGTGCTGCGTTCATTTCAGCCATTTGTGCCTGGGCTTGTGGAGGTATAGGCATATCTTCTGTATCATCCATTAACTTAGGATCAATGGTTTTTTCATATCTTCTGGCTAAATCTTCAGCTAATGGCACATCCAGTGCCCTAAAGAATATATCGCCAGCAATAGCCATAAATCGTGGGTCTTTCTGTGCCAGATTGCTTAACATTTCGGCTGTTTCCTGCCGTTGTGTTGCATAGCTAGGCCCTGTAGTGATTGCTACATCATACTTGCCTACAGCAGGGTTAAATATACCCTTTAAGTCTTGACGTGAGGTTTCAGCAAAAGCTTGAGGTAGATTAGGCTGCAGCTTGGCTTGCTCTTCTTTACCGTCTAAGCCTAATATTCTTACTATCTGTTCTTCTGTGCACACTTTAGGCATTAAGTCAAGTAATATCACACATTCATATCTTAACGCGCGGCTTAGGTTGTCAGGGTAGTGAAATGTCGCTACTTCGCCTTGTTGCTTTCTACGCTGTATTGCTACACCGCTTGACTCATTGCCAGACTGACCGAATACTGCGGCATGTTGACCCGAAGCTTCTTTGAGGTTTTCAATAGAGATAGATAATAGCTGTAACTGAGCAGATGGCATAACTGCCGCTTGTTGTCTCTCTGGTTTCTCTATTGGCTTTCCTTCACCGTCATACTGATTGTACGGAAGATAAGGATCATTAGATGTGTTAGCTTGTGCCCATTCCCGCTCAAATCCGTTAATCGCTTCATGACTGGCAATAAATGGTACTTTAGTCTGTAGTGCCACCGTTTCTATTGCAGCACTGTATGAGTAATTGACTATTCGTGCAGGGTCTTTTAAATCCCTTACAACGCCTTTAACTACGTGCTGACCGTCTATATTGTAAGACTTTCCGTATGTGCCAACAATAGGAAGATACTTACCAGGCCACATACGTTTTTGTATTGGCTCACTGTGTCCACCTACCAGCTTGCACCAGTACCATTGTTTGCGGGTAGTCTTACGTTTTATTGGCTTTCCATCTTTGCTTAATGCTAAAGGCTTTGACGGCTGAACAGTGCCATCTGGTAAAGTTATTTCTTTATTCTCTGACTTTAGCCCTGATGTACCATCCTGATACATTTCTAAGGTGTCATTGATCTCATCGCAATAGAAGTATTCAGCTATCACGACTGAATCTTTCATTACCCAATTGCCATCGATAGGCCATGATTCGCGCTGTACTCCTGAAAACTCAGGGTCATTGTCAAATTCATCGTTAGGGATAATGCACTTAATAAATCCGTATCGTGCATCGCTCTTATCTAATGCCTGTGCAAATGGGTCAATATAAACCATGCTAGGGTCTTGTATAGGCTTGATGAATGGGACTTCGTTAAATGAGTTCTCATCTTCATAATCAAGCGTTACTCTCCAATATCCTTCGCCACCCCATACGCTAAACTCCATTGCACAATCATGAGCATCATCAGAGTTACTATAGGACTGTACCGACCTAACCCATCCTTCCATAATTTCTGCAGTCTTTTTATCTGCATTACCATCTTGAGGGATTACTTTAGATTGAGGGCGATTCATGCGAATGTTATTCGTTATCGCATTACAGTGTTGCGCTGTTATGTTGACTGTAAGCGTAACTTTTCCGTCTATTGTTTTCCTTACTTCATCAGGCCATTGATACATATTGTCAGAGTCACCCATGACAAAAGCAATATCATCCCTCGATAGCTCTCTACTGGTCGCATAATAAGACTTACAATAGTCATCACGCTCTTTAGCTAACTCAACGATAGATTTCTTCATCTTGCCATCCATGATGATTTAGCTGTAAATTTAGGCTTGAATATAGCACTATCTACTCTTTCTATTCGTGGCTTAACGATACCTGGGAATAGTTCAGTGAAAGCCCATATCGCAGCGTCAGCTCTGTTAGGTGAGTTATCGCCTGTATAGCCAATAGTGGAGAAAGCACAGAGTTCATCTTCTAATTCTGTGAAATAACCAACGTGCCGGATCTTACCCGTCTCATACAATGCGCTAATCGGCTCTGCTCTCACACATTTACCACGCGAAGCACTAACAGGTTTAAATGGTGTACGTGGCCTTGCTGTCTGTATAACGTGTCTTACCATCTCACCGCCAAAATTCATCTCAGCTACAATAACATCAGCGTTATGACGATCAAATGCGCTAGTGGCAATATCACCCCATGTTTTAGGTCCACACTTAACGGTACAATCTTCCAACAGATAACCATTGCCATCTGTACCCAATGCAGCTACGCATATTCCTATTGCATCATTGTCAGCGTTATCTGTATCACCTGAACCGGAAGGGTCAACAGCAACCACAACACGGACAAAATCAGGTAGGTTTCCATCCACAACACGCCACTTATCAATACTAGACTCATCAAAAAGCGCGTTAGGGTTGGCTTCTGCAAATTCACCATGTAAAAACCTCCGTTGCACTCTTGCCGATTGGCTCATTAACATTTCAATATAGTTAGGCGCTATATTTTCCATGTTGTCTTTAGGGTTCATCTGGAAACTAAAATAGTCCTCAGGATTGGGAAGGTTTTGCTTAGTCTCTGAGTTAAGCTTGCGTATGAAGTTAAGATATGACCAATGCAGCTTATTAGGCGGGTTGCAATCGTTGTACTCTCTAAGATTAAGCGGGTTGCCTTCTATATCACTTATCTTCTGTGCTAGGCGTGTGCGCATTATGTCTCTGGATGATACAGGGATTTGAGAGCACTCATTATTGTAGATTGTTGCATATTCCTTACCCAATGCTTTCTCGACTCTTTCCTTATCGTCCAGTCCGTTAAACCATATTTCTGACTCATTATCGAACTTGGCATACCAATCTGTTTTATCAATCTTATAAGCTACATTGGGAAAGCACTTAGCCATTACGTTTGGGAATGTCTCTAACGCTATTGACTGTTTACATGCGTTAAACCTGAACCTATTAATAGAATGTCTTGATCCAGGAGCTTTAATTGCTCTTACTGCTGTATTACGCGTTAAAAGAAATGTCTTGCCTGAACGGCTACCACCAAACAACATGAAGTTTAATATGCGATCTGAAGGATTAGCCAGTATCTTTTGTGCTTCCTTCTGCTTATCGGTTAACTTCATATATCCTTATCAATGGATTCTAAATATGTAATTGCTTGGTCTACCTTGCCGCTATGCTCAATTGCTTTAAGTTGTGGGCTTACGTATTTAGCCACTTCTTTCATGCAACTAACCTTTAGTTCTGGTGTTGCTGCATCAGGGATAACAACATCATCAATAACACGATCAAGCTTAATCAATCCGTGAGCTACTTTATACATCCATATAACAGGATGATCTTTACCTTCTGCCATCCCTAGCTCGTCTAATTGTGCTATTAAGCTCCTGCTTGTCTTGTTTGGAGTTCCTTTTTCCTTTCCGCCTATCTTCTTATGTCCTGGTTCAAATGCCATATACTATCTTTGTGTAAAGATCCTTTATTTTCTATAGTTAAGTTTCTATTGATACATTATAACATAATATTTGCTATATAGCATAGTAAATTATTTATGTCAAATTCTTTAGACAATAAAAAACCCCTGTTACGGGGGTTGGTGCATAGTCTATTCGGAATACTCCCACTATGCAAGGAGCGGTTTAATAATAATGCTAAGTCTGCAATCAAAGCATTACTAATTCCTTATTGTTCATTAGTGCCTATAATCATACACAATAATATATTGCTATCCAAGATACAGCACACTCAATATTATCTTGCGCCCAATACTTTCTAATCATCATCTTTCTATGCCAGTTCTGGTGAGGATTATCAAGAAACTGAATGATGTTGTATACTTGTAATCTTCTTAACAAATCTTTATGGCAGTCGCAGTTCATTCCATCACCTTGCTAATAATAAATATTAATCCACTTGCAGTGAATAGTGCCGTTGCTGCCAATATCCAGCATATCAAGAGCCTTCCATTTTCTTCTTTTTCTATTTCTTGGTCAGCGTATACAGGATCAATATTTACCAAGCCTGATTGATTGTAATTTTGAGAGCTGCCTATTAACTTGTTATACTCGTATTGCTTAATTTCACGCATTCTATCTCTCATTTCTTTTTTCATTGTTATCACCTATTGTATAAATAATTATGCATATCTATTGATTCTTTGTTATTGTGCACCATAGCCCATCCATTACACCCTTCTTCACTGCATTTGCATGGCAGGCATGCGACTTCTTTTTTTAGCTCTTTCCATGTTATTTCCGATTCTTTACAATATATCCTTATAAATTCTCGCTTTGTCATTTTTCCTCCTGGTTTGCCATTTGTCTATAAATATATGTTTCTTCTTTTTCTGTTGTCAATACTGCAATAATGTAAAGTAATGCCAATCCTGCTAATATTTGTAGTTTCATTTTAAGTACATTGCCCTGTTAACGTTATCGAACATATAACCGAAACATTGTTTATTTCCTCTGTGTCCTGGCTCATTCTCAACATAAGGAGTATCTTTTTTGATTATTCCTACTCCTTCAGCCGCCCAATACTCCATAGCATTGATATTATAACCTTTTTTCTTTGAATAAGCCACGGGGCCAGCCCTTAATTGACGCTTGCATCTTGCCATAAATTTCTCAGTACTTCCGTGCAATGCAATAAAATGGATAACATTATGATATGTTTGCCTATTGCCACCATCTAATGTGTAAGTTGGCAAAAACTCAACTAATCGACTCATCATGAACACTCTTTGATCTTTCTTTGCATCTGATGTGCCTTGCACTTGCATTGCTCTATTAGTCCATGCTTCTGTTATTCCGCCGTAACCAGCAAACGGCAAGCAATCATATTTGTTACCGCGTTTATAGAATATCGTCTCGCCCTTATCTCTGTGCTTCGGTCTAACGTCGCCACATTCTGACATGCTTCCATCATAGCCAAAGTTAATTAGCCCTGTAGTTGCCTCAACCCATCCGGCTTTATTGTATTCTTTGCGCCAGCTTAGGCATGTACCAGACTTTTTGTATTGCTTGCATCTTCCATCAGGCCAAAATGTAAACCTTGCTACATCCTGATCATAGGCATTTACAAATGTATTTTGCCCTGAAACTATATAGGCTCTCATATCATAAGCAAAACTATCGCCAGATGCAGCAATTAGTATCAGTATAAAAGCGATTATGTAAGTTATTTTAGAGTTCATCATTATTCCCCTATTGTTGGAACATCTTTTAATATTTCTGTAAATTCGATTATTTCTTTTTTCCTATAACTGCTAAAAGTTCTAGGAGCTTTTTCTCCTTCTATAACAAGCCTAAACCAAGCACCATTTATAGGATCAAGATTAGCCACTTTGCCAGTAGTGCGCTTTAACTCATCCAGATAATCTTGTTTCCAATCACTCATCGTCCCACCTTGAATATTTGTTGTTGTTTCTTTCATTCTTTCTCATTGCTTCGATAACCCAATCAGGTGTCTCTCCTAACAGATCATCTGCTCTGCGAACCAAATCACCTAAACGATTCATGATTTGGTTGTGTTGTTGTCTTTGTATTTCTTGTGTTGTCATTTCATCCTCCGGTTTGTGTTTCTGTTTAACTTGAAATACAGTCTATCACATTACGCGCATAATGCAATACCTAAGATAAAATAAATTTGTGAACTATTTCACTTTTTAAACCGACCATCCTCAAACACTGGCTCACCGCGTGATTTTCTGAATCTTGATTCTATCAAGTTCATATTCTTAATGTAGCTCTTTACAGATTCTTCAATAGCAGGATATACCCAAACATGACTAAGCCTTACCTGTCCGGATTCTTTGCGCTTCTTTTCGTTTGCTCTTTGTGCGTTCATTTTTTACCTGCAAATTCATCTAACCATTGTTTTTCTTGTCTTTTTTTAATAAGTTCGTTTATCTCTTCTACCAGCTTTCCAGCCTTTTTAAATAGCTCTTTGGCTTTGTCTTTGTTGTTCATATCTTGCCTGTTTTATCTTTGAGCATTGTATATGTGATTTAGATCTGTGTTGTCCGCATATCTCGCATAGGGGATTAATTATGGTTGTCTGTACTTCTGGATAGCCTATAAACAGTGGAGCTGTATAGCCTTTAAATCCGTTCATATCTTACCAGTCAGAAATAACCCTAACTGCTCCATGTTTCGTGTTAACAGCTCGATTATTTCTTTGTTAATCTTGTCTTGCTTCAATAGACTTTTTTGGCAAAAAATTATTTCTTTCATCAATTTATCTATTAAATAAAATTGAATAATGACAATAATAAATAAAGTTACGATTGCTTCAATCATATCAAAACCCCATTAATCTATAAACTGTTGCCCGAATCTCGTCAATACTCTGATTAGGGTTATCATTAATAGCAAATGCAACTTTATCAGCGAATGTCTCTAGTTGCGCCAATGTTGCTCCTGGTTGCCGTGCCTTTAGCCAGTTATAATCTTGCTGATATGGCTGTAATTCAAAATTCATCGCTTCGTCGTTTTTGTACACTGGCAAACTCCATAGGTTAATTGGTGGTAATTTAAAATTAGGCCAATACATTAAAATATTTCTCTGTTTCTTCTTTTGCTTCAATCCATGAATAGCAAACCTTCACAAAATAACCCTCAGATTCAAGCTTATCTATTATTTCTTTCTGGCTTTTACTTAGCTTCCCTTTTTCTGATTTCATCTCAATAAACATACCGTGGTATACACCAGACTTTGAAGCAATGATAATATCAGGAATCCCGGCTAACACTCCTTCGTCTTTCATCCATTTTCCGTTTCTTGCTGATTGTTTTCTCTGATTGGGTACTGCAAATATAACCTTATCTTTATATGCAATCCTTACCCACCTAAAGTAAGCGCATTGATTATTATGCTCTGTGTTCATTAATAGCAAGACCATGAGCTAACATTAGCGATGATAACTTCTTTATAAATAACATCAGGTATTTTGCGCTGCATATCAATTAATTCTTTTCGTCTTGTGTTCCATGAGCTATTTTTTTGACCACATCCACAATTAATATGACTTCCAGCTTTTACCATCTTTGCAAGTCCTTGTTGTGTTTTTTTAACTTCATTGCCGCATATACACTTACACACATAAACAATCTTTCCATGCCTGTTTATGTGGTCTTTTCTATCTATTGTCAATAGATCGAATTTATCGCCTATTTTTATCTTCGACGGTCTCATAATTAAAAACTAATATCATCATCAAAGTCATCAAAGTTATTTACTGGCTTTGATTCTCCCAACTTTTCAAGCTTTCCATGAGGAAATATGTCATCTACTCTAATGTCGTTAGAATAGCCTATTGTTCCGTCTTTCTTCTGGTACTGTTTTTGGACAAATTCACCTATGACTGTTACATTCCTACCCTTAGTTAAAAACTCTTTTAAACGGCCTTCGCTTCGTTTTCCAAAGATATTAACCCGATAGTAAACAGTGGTCTTGTTATCTCCGTAGCCCACATTCTCGGCAACATTTACGGATAACACACCACCGTTAGATAGTTGTTTGTATACTGCATCATCTGTACAGTTACCTATTATTGTTCCTCTCATTTTTTATCCTTTATTAATTATAAGTTTAATTATTTCTATAGCAATTGAAAACGGCAGAACATAAGCCCACCACTTGAGATTATAAAAAAATAAATCCTTACTAATACTTATCCATAACATAAAAACAAAACTACATAAAAATTCAATCATAATCCAAAACATTTCCTATAAAGGGCTGTGTCTGTTCGTAACATCACACCTTGAGAATGACAGAACCGCTCTATGTCATTAAGGTATTCTGTAGCCTGTTTCGGTGTTGCATCTGTTATTGATAGATTGCCGTAAAATTTCTCTTTTATTGTTTGTCGATCTGAAAAAATAGACGACGACAATACTCTAAGTAAACAATTATGCATCTCTGCAAACTCTGAATCATCCCTTATGAAAATTGGAACTAAATACTTCATTTTCATTTCCCAATGCCAGTCATCCTTAGTGCGGCCTTTCATTGCTTCAACCTGAGTCTTTGACATATCCGTCATCCATGCCCAATAAAGCCTTAGCGATGCCGAACTTATGGATTCTTTTTTCATAATTGAATTGCAATATTCACACCTCATTTAAAAACCTCCATGTTTTACCTGACTTAATCCTATTGACAAATATCCTTTGCCTGTTTTTGCTGTTTTTGTTAAAGTTGGCTTAACAATTTTTTCTCTTATTACTCTTTTTGCTCCGAAAGAACTATTTATTAATTTTTCTAATCTTTTAACATTGCCTTTATTTGATACCTGATAATACCCCTCATAAAACTCTATGTCTTTCCATGCTTCTATATCATTTTTCATATCATCCTCTTAATCTTTTAATTGCTGACTCTAAAATTTCTTCGCTATAATTTTCAGATATAAAAACTATGCATCCATTGCAGTCACGTATTGTTAACACATTAGAGTCACTAACTTCAACCACGTAACAACCTATTTTTTTTTGTAATTTCATATCATCCTCTTAAATAATTAACCTGTCTTTCCAGGTTGTCATCATAAGCATAAGCCG